>JAEEGF010070436.1_pt1 | contig 12020 bp, 7 predicted proteins | sample 9134171 | NCBI WGS metagenome assembly JAEEGF01 (sample SAMN16246542, study PRJNA631951) | gut metagenome | biome: gut microbiome; feature: rumen; material: AP-attached | host: Bos | place: Iran: Karaj | collected 2018-10 | reverse complement strand
CTTTAACTTTTGTAATGTCGCAGAGTTCCTCTACTGTAACGCCCTTCTTCATAGCTTCATACATAAGGAAGTATCTCTCTGAGGAAGCATCCTTAAGGCGTCGCAGGAGCTCTTTTACCGGCATCTCTTCAAACTTCTCTATGCAGCCAAGACCAAAGCGGTCCTTCTCAAGAGATCTGATGGCCTTCTGGAAGGCTTCCTTGAAGTTCTTGCCGATACTCATTACTTCTCCAACGGCTCTCATCTGGGTTCCCAGCTTGTCTTCTACGCCGTGGAATTTCTCAAATGCCCAGCGGGCGAACTTAACAACAACGTAGTCGCCGTTTGGCACGTATTTATCAAGTGTTCCGAACTTGGAATCAGGGAGTTCCGATAATGTAAGTCCTGTTGCGAGCTTGGCTGATACAAGGGCGATAGGGAAGCCTGTAGCCTTGCTGGCAAGGGCTGATGAACGGGAAGTTCTGGGGTTGATCTCGATAACAACGATTCTTCCGGTCTTGGGATCATGGGCAAACTGTACGTTGGTACCACCGATAACTCCGATGTGTTCTACAATCTTGTAAGCCTGTCTCTGGAGCTCTTTCTGAAGGTCCTCAGAAATTGTGAGCATTGGTGCAGTACAGAAGGAATCACCTGTGTGAACACCGACAGGATCTACGTTTTCAATAAAGCATACCGTGATCATGTTGTTGTCTTTGTCGCGGACAACCTCAAGCTCAAGCTCCTCCCAGCCAAGGATTGATTCCTCAACCAGTACCTGATGGATGATGGATGCCTGCAGACCACGTGAGCAGACTGTCTGAAGCTCTTCTTTATTATAGACAAGTCCGCCGCCTGCTCCGCCCATGGTATACGCAGGACGAAGTACAACCGGGTATCCAAGCTCATCGGCTTCTGCGAGAGCTTCTTCTATGCTATAGCATGCCTTGGATCTTGCCATCTCAATACCAAGCATGTCCATTGTCTTTTTAAATTCTGTTCTGTCTTCGCCACGCTCAATAGCGTCAACCTGAACACCTATAACTTTTACGTTGAATTTGTCGAGAATACCGGCCTTATATAACTCAGAACATAGATTAAGGCCTGACTGACCACCAAGATTAGGTAGAAGAGCATCCGGCCTTTCTTTTTCAATAACTGCAGCAACACGGTCCACATTAAGAGGCTCAATATAAGTCTTATCAGCCATCTCCGGATCCGTCATGATAGTTGCGGGATTTGAATTAACGAGGACTATTTCGTACCCCAGGCTCCTAAGTGCCTTGCATGCCTGCGTTCCGGAATAGTCAAACTCACACGCCTGTCCAATAACAATCGGTCCCGAGCCGATTATCAGTACTTTGTGTATATCAGTTCTCTGTGCCATGATCTTCCTCCCCTATTCGATTTCATTCTTATACATTCTATATTCCAAAGGGGATTAGCACAAGATGTAAATTTAAGGAATTTTTTGACGGGGACTCTCCCCCTGTGAAACAAAAAAAGCCCCAAGACTTAATGCCTTGGGGTTTTCATTTCAAATGCGGAAGAAGGGACTTTGAGCAGAGCACTTAGCGAGGTCTTTTAGAGCTTAGTGCGAGCCATGGGTGAACACTTGACGAGGTTCTTTCGAGTCTAGTGTGAATCCCTGAACCCTAGCTGCGAAGCAGCAGGGTGAGAGGACCTCTTGCGCACGAAAAAAAGAGACCTGGTCATCCGACCAGATCTCTTTTTCGTGCGGAAGAAGGGACTTGAACCCTCATGTTGTTGCCAACACATGGACCTGAACCATGCGCGTCTGCCATTCCGCCACTTCCGCAAGCGACAAAGATAATGATACCCATTTTGACGCTCTGTGTCAAGACTCAACGGCCTTGTTTTCTTTGTTTTTTGTCAGCGTACATGGCATCGTCCGCTTCCCTAATCAGCTTTTCAACATCAAGGTTATCATCTATCCGAACTGTAGCACTTCCAACACTGGCAGATATCTCATACTCTTTATCCGCAACATCCCTGCGCTTTGATAAGTAGCTCTCAAGGCGTTCCCTGAAGGTATCGGGAGGCAGACTAAAAGGCTTGTCCGTCACCATGGCACATGCAAACTCATCGCCTCCGTAGCGGGCACTGATCCCGTTACGCGAAGCAACATGATATATAGCTTCAGCCATGCACTGAAGCGCAAAGTCTCCGTCTGAGTGACCATACTCATCATTTATCTTTTTAAGTCCATCCATGTCAATGGAAAAGACTGTCAGGTACTTATTTCTGTTATGTGGCTTATTGATGATCTTTTCAAGCTCCAGAAAAAATCCTCTCCTGTTATATATACCCGTCAGATAATCCCTTACAGAAATCTTCTCGATTTCTCTGTGCATCTGGATAAGATTTCTGTTGACCAGAACAGTGTTGATGGCAGTAGAAAGAAACATGCCGAATTCTTCACTTCTGTTTACAGTTCTGACATTTGTATTCTCTGCTCCCTCAACCATATATCCGAAAATATGACTTCCGGTCCTGAGGAGCTTGACTATGAGTACACTTATTTTCCCATAATCAACGATACTCTCATAATTAGGTACAAGAGCATTTTCATCAAAGGGTTCTCCTATTCCTGTGGCAACGCCATTTCCATAGCGGAAAAACGGAGTATATTTACCCTTTCCCATATTTTCTTTTTCAGGTTCCAAAAGATCTGTATAAACAGCCGCAAAATGAAAATCTCTTTTCCAGAGCCACAAAGTATCCGGGATGACCTTGGAAAGTTCAGACAGATTCTCTAAAACTGCAGCCTTGGTAAACAGTGTATTTACATTGGCTACTGCCCAGTTGACATCATCGTAGGAATCGGAAAGATCGGTCACGTCCTTTATTGAAAGCTCATCATCAGATCTTTTGCATCCACAGGATCCCCTGAGTTTGATAAGAAAGTCAATCTCTTCACTTCCATTTGCAAGGGGATTACCTTCATTATTTTTTATATTTTCAATGATCTTTGCAGCCTCACACTTGTAATCAGGGGCGACGGTTGATATTGACGGCTCGTTAAAAAGGCATTTCTTTTCCCCGTCAAAGCCGGTGACTATGATATCTTCCGGCACTCTGTAACCGAGCTCCTTAAGCTCCTCGCACACAGCTATGGCCATATTGTCATTGGCACAGACAATCGCCTCCGGAACATCTCCTTCTTCCAAAAAGCGTCTTGTCACTACCCTTGCAGGCCTGTCCCAAAAATCGCCATATCCGATTCTCTTTTCTTCAATAGGGATATCGTTCTCTCTAAGGACCTCTTTATACGCTTCTATCCTCTCATCAGAAAAATGGTCTCCCTCAATACCTGCCATCATGTTTATCTTGCGGCATCCATGCACCTTTACGACATGCCTTACCATGTCTGCAAAGCCTTTTTTATATCGCATTGAGATATTAATGCATCCCGGAGTAACCTTCTCCAGCGCAATAGCGGGAATCCCTTTCTCTTTTGCCAGATTCCTTATAGCATCTACAATATATTCATTTTTGATGAATTCAAGTTGAATGATAATAGCTTTCAGGTCAAGACGAGAAGCCATCTGAACAAGTTCCATCTCACAGTTAAATCTGTCCTGCTTGTTATAGGAGGTCTCAGAAAAACCAAAGACGAACATCAGATAGCCATTTTTTCTGCACTCTTCTTCCAACGCATGGATGAGGTAACAGTTCTTTTCTTCACCTATCATTCCGCCCATAAAGGCGATCAGCTTCCTATTTCCGCTCATGTACCAGTACCACAAATAAGTTTATTGGAATGATCGATCGTTCTATCTGTTACCGGATCGTCGATCGATACCGCTTTTTGCATAATACTCAGCCTTTGATTTATACATCAGATCATCAGCCTTCTTCTCAAGTCCCGTGATATCCAGATCTTCAAATTCAGCATGTGATGCATATCCAACAGATATCGACAGATAATCCGAATACTCTCCATGCCATTTACTTACATAGCTTTCAATATCCGCTTTAACAGCCCCGGGGTCGGTCGTGTGTAGGATCGCTGCAAATTCATCACCACCAATTCGGTATACCTTGCCCTTGCTTGCAATGCCCAGCAAAAGACATTCTGCCGCGCCCTTTATAAGCTCATCACCGCCGGCATGTCCCTTCGTATCATTTACTCTCTTAAGGCCATTGACATCGGCAGATAAGAGAACGAAATCCTTCTCAAGCTCTTTTCCATCATATTCAGCCAGATCTTCCTCATAACTGCGACGGTTGAAGAGTCTTGTAAGCTCATCTGTCATAGCTATTCTGACAAGGCGCTCTTCACGCTTTTTCTCTTCGTCGACATTTCGCGTAGTAAAAACAACCTGAGTGGGAACGCCGTTTTCATCTACTTCCACAGGAATGTACTGAGCTCTGAACCAGCCGGCTACCACATCAATGAAATCATCACTAAGAAGTCTTTTGCCGATAAGCCTCTCCCTGACGGTACTGATATCAGTGAATTCAATAAAACCCGGAAGCTGGTCCGGCATCACTCTCTCCCTGATCTTCGTGCTCATCACGGTATGAGTCTGGTTCTCTTCTATTCTGTGTTTAATATGTTCCTTGTCCCTGACTGACATCTCTGTACGATCTGTAAAATCGATCAGGTTAACCTTGTCATAAATATCAGCGATGGACTGAAGAATATCGATCTTATCCTGAATCTCAGAATCCTTAGATTTTGCAAGTCTTATGGTAGCCTCCGAAGTTCTCCTCAGATAATGATAGCGCATGCCCATACCGATAACCGAGACCAGTACAAGTATATGGAAGTTAATAATATTTATCCCGGCTCCTTTATCAATGTTGTAAAGAAGCACATACAGTATTCCATATGAAGTAATGGTCAGAATCGTGCTGATCCATGGCTTTACAATGATAAAGCACACAAGCATGATCTCAACTGCATAGAAAGTCAGTATCTGCTCTCCCTCTGCATATTTCCGGTTTGAAGACCACATTGACCATAAGGACATAAGCATAAAGTAAAACATATTGAAAAGCACAACCTGAAGCTGATTCAGTGGTGGCTTTTTCAGCATATGTTTTGAAAGCAAATACGCACACAGACATGTGCCAACGCAAAATGATACGCTGGCTACACTGGTCCATTCATTCTCCCCAAAGCTTTTTCTGGACAGAATAAAGATGAGCAATGTTATAGACTCAAAAATGGCCACAATAAGAGAGATGCGTTTAAGAGTTCTAACGCAGCTTTCATCCATCAGGTCTCTTACCTCATTATCAACAACCGGAAAAAAATATCTCTTTATCGCATTTAACATTTCGCCACCTTTTTGGGAAGTCAATGGATGTCAAGGTCCAAAAGGGTTATATGCCGATTCTTTTCTCTCTCTTTTGTTTTCATACATGAGCTTATCTGCTCGTTGCAGCACTTCGTTGACTGTATTGTCTTTGTCCTGATCAAAAACCGCGAAGCCCTTTGATACGCATACATATTCCCACGGCTCTGAGGCGGCTGATGCATTGGTTGTTTCAGAAGCTATATCGAACTGCTTGCTAAGCGTTTCCATGTTAAGATAATCATCTTTCCTCAGAATTACTGCGAATTCATCTCCGCCAATCCTGAATACAGGACTGTGTTTGAACACATTGCTGATTGTGTTACATGCTGTATTAAGATATGCATCCCCTTTATCATGTCCGTATTTGTCATTGATTATTTTCAGGCTGTCACAGTCAAAGGCTCCAATGGCAAACTCAGGTTTTTCGGATCCGTTATCTATCTGTTCCTGCAGCTCTTTTGCCATCTTCTCGAAGGCTCCCTTGTTTCTTACATGAGTCAGTGCATCAACAAACACCTGCTCATTCAGGTCACTGATGTGAGCCTCCATGTTGTCCGAAAGCTTTTTGAAAGACCTTGTAAGTCTCCCCAGCTCATCGTCTTCGTCATAAGGAAGCTCTGCATCATAGTTTCCTTTCTCTATCCGCTCGGTTGCCTCAGTCAGCTGCTCAAGTGGCCTTGTTATTCGTTTTGTATAGAACATAAGAAACAGGCTCGCCATCACCAGTACAATAACAGCGCCCAAAGAAATGTTCTGAACAAGTCCAACCCATTCCCCCTTCGTCTCCGATTCGGGGACGGAAACAATAAGGCGCATGCCATTACTCAAAGGAAGCCAGACTGCCTCTTTTTTCTCGCCGTTATAATCATACCTGACAAAAGAGCTCTCGCCTTCCATGCTAAAAGGTATCTCATATTCGTTGCCCGAAGAGGTATCCGTCACGTCTATATGCGGATGGTAAAAGAGCTTTCCGTCAGCACCGCTCAAAAAAGCATAGCCGTTATTGTAAAACTGGATGCTGTCAACTTCCTCAGCCATTGTAGTGTAGTCAACCTCTATGCCTACAACACCGATAAACTCTCCCTTATAATACACAGGAGCATCATAGGATATAACGCGCACATCCAGATTGTCAGTGATATATGGAGGAAGCCAGATGGATTTCCCTTCATGCTTGGGAACAGTAAACCACACCAGCTTTGATGTATCGTTTACGTCGTATTGTGTGATATCTGTAACTTCGTGCTCTTCAAAACCGTCTCCTGTAAGGTTTATGTACCAGAAACCTTTCTCTTTTGTGGAGATGGTCGGATCTATACGATAATAATATGTAAGAACACCTTTGGTTTTGGATGCCATCATGCCAAAATAATTTCTGGCATGTTCCATATGGTTTCTCAGCTGCTCTTCACTTGTACCTTCAAGATCCTCCTCAACAAAGGCAGCAACTCTTTCTACCGAATTCTGAACACTGTCAAAATAATAATCAAGGCTCTGCTCGCCATTCTTACACAGCATAAGAAGAAGCTGATCGGTCTTACGGCTCTCAGTCTTTCTTATAAAGATTGCACTGAGCAGCGTAGTAAACAAAAGAGCCACAAAAATTACGCAGAGCATTGTAACAGTTATTCTTGTTCTCAACGAACGCATTGATCTATCTCCTGAGCTGTCGCCCGCTTAGAATAGGCAAATATGTATAATTTGCTAGATTAATTGTACATCATATAGACGGTTTTGCGTTCATTTTAGAAAAATATAACATTTAGAAGAAAAAAGGACCAACTCTTTCGAGTTGATCCTTTTGAGTCACCGGGGACGTTTCACTTTGACTCATATTTAAAGTTTCTTGACCGGTACAAGCTCTATGTACCCGCGCTCTCCGATAGGCTCAAGCTGAATTCTTGGGTTCATATCATCCCATTCATATCCGATAAATTCAGGATTATATTTCTTTTCAGCGTCCCATATTTCGCCGATTGCCTCAACATAATTATCCGGATCAAACGGTTCGCCTCTGAAAAGAAGATACGTTGAAGCAGGTAGATCAATAGTCTCAAACCCTTCAGGAACTATGCCGGAATAATCAGGCTCTACTTCTACTCCCTGAACGTATTCATTCGTTACCGGCTTTCTTAAGTGCTTTGGAAGCCACAAACATACCGGTTCTCCACTGATAGACTTGATGCTTGTTAACAGTCCCCAAACATCGCATCCTACTTCTTCGCAATAAGACCAATATTCATCGGCCTTTATTCCGCGCTTGATGATCACTTTTCTGGCAGGCTTTTCAATCACCTGGATAAAGACATTTCTGGTTTCGCTCATAGTATCTCTCTTCCTTTCTTTGACTTCTACAAGATAAGGAGTGAAAAGCCAGATAGGTACAGGGCTGCTTGAATACTCTTTGGGATTACAGCCAAATTCACGTCTGAAAGCCCTCTGATATCCATCCACACTTCCAAAGCCCATTTCCATTGCCACATCCAGAATCTGACAATTTTCATCACGCAACTTGAGTGCTGACTTTGACAGCTTAAGGCGCCTTATATAAACTGCCGGTGTCATACCGAGGTGCTTTATGAAGATTTTTCTGGCATATGATGCTGAATACGAAATCTCTTTTGCAATAGTATCAATTGAAATGTCTTCATTGATATGGTCTTTGATGTAATCCTGCATCATGCGTACAACTTTTATTTGATGATCCATCGGCTTAACTCCTTGTAAGTAAATAATAGCCGTGTTGCCTGAAACAATTCTCGACTATTTTTACCCTTTGCCACAAAGATTTCAAATTGAGTCACTGGGGACGTTTCACTTTGACACATTTTGAGTCACCGGGGACGTTTCACTTTGACTCACCAATTACATTTACCTAGCTCGCTGAATAGTGCTTCGATTTATACCTGTCAACCTTTCAATCTGCCGAATTGACAATCCCCGTTCCTTAAGCCTACTAAGAGCAGTATCTCTATCTATCCTACAATATTTCTGTAAAACTGTCCCTGAAGAAACACGTAGACACTTTTTCAATTCCTCTTTTGCCCACTCATCATCATGCTTGGCCCTAACATAATCCAAACACTGTTCATCACTTTCGCATGCGACAAATTCCCTGAAGTGTTCATAATCCCCCAGCATTAACTTTATCAGGGACATATCCATAAATTCCGGTGGATTGTCAAACAAGCCGTAACTGCTCCATTGATATTCTGAGGTTTTGCATATATTCGCCCTCTCAGGGTTCTGAAGAATATATCGAAATACAGCAAGGAAATATTTTTCTGATTCAATTTTCTCACTCAAATACCTATTTTGAAAAAGATGCCCTACACGATCATACTTCTTATTGTAATATTCCGAATAACTTACACCTATTTTTTTCATTAAAAGAATTATTGATGATGATTCACCGTGAACCAGTAAATGAACGTGATTATCCATGAGACAATAAGCACATATTTTCACTTCTGTCACAAGACAAAAACGCTCAAGTCTGTTTAAAAAGTGTTTGAAGTCCTGCTTGTCTTCAAATAATATTTGTTTTCCAATTCCGCGCACAACAATATGCATGTACCCGGATTCACTCATGCTACGCGCACGACGTGCCATAGTACTCCTCCTGTAATTAATTATATTTATTAGGGAAATCAATCAGATGTATTTCTGATTGTTGTCCTGATATAGGACCGATTTTAGACAAAAGAGATTCTATCATCCAAAGAATTTGTTGTAAAGGTCAAAAAGAAAAATGAGTCAATCTGTTACGTCCCCAGTGTCTCAAAATGAGTCAATCTGAAACGTCCCCGGTGACTCAGTGTGAATCCCTGAACCCACGCAGCGCAGCTGCTGGGTGAGAGTCCTCTTCCGCACGAAAGAAAAAGGACCAACTCTTTCGAGTTGATCCTTTTCTTTCGTGCGGAAGATGGGACTTGAACCCACACGATGTAAGCATCACAAGATCCTTAGTCTTGCTCGTCTGCCAATTCCGACACTTCCGCGAACCCGTCGCCGCATCTCTCTCGCGACGACTTGTTTATAATAACAAAGTATTCTGGAAACGTCAACAAAAATTTACAAACTTTTTTTCGTTTAGTCTCTAAGCCGCATTATTCCTTGACGCCACCGATGGTAAGGCCGGTAACAAAGTACCTCTGCAGGAACGGATAAAGAAGTACAATAGGGAGCATTGTAGCAACCGTAACTGCTGAACGAATAGTGATAGGAGTAATGGTGTTGGCACCATTCTTGGCGTTCTCTGCGCTTCCACTCTGCTGCATTACAGATGACAGCAGCTTCATCAACTCGTACTGAAGAGTAGTATATTCAGTCTTCATACGGTTGTACAGCATAGCATCAAACCATGAATTCCACTGCCATACTGCGATGAACAGTGCTACTGTTGCATACACCGGTTTGCACAGAGGTGAGATGATATCCTTAAATACTGTCCAGTATCCTGCACCGTCAAGCTGTGCTGATTCCTCCAAACTCTCAGGGATACCTTCCATGTAGGTTCTCATAACCAGCATATTGAATGCACTGATCATTCCGGGAACCCAGTATACGTGGAATGTTCCTGTAAGTCCCAGATTCTTGTAAAGCATGAATACAGGGATCATACCACCGTTAACATACATTGTGATAACCCAGAATAAAGACAGCTGTGACTTGAACAGGAATCTCTTTCTACTAACCACAAATGCAAGAAGCGCATTTGCAAAAAGAGATGTAAATGTTGCCACAATGGTTCTTAAAACTGTGATCTTGGCACCTGTCCAGATATTCTGCATTGCGAATACTGTCTTGTAGTTCTTAAGTGAGAACTTACGAGGCCATAGATATATTCCGCCTCTTACAGCGTCGATACCGTCGTTAAATGACAGCGCAACGGTGTTGATAACGGGGTAAAGTGTAACTATTACGAAAATGACCAGGAACAGGACGACAAAGATTTCAAATATGACGTCACTGATCGGTCTGCTTACTCTATATTCCTTCTCCTTCATCGTTTTGCTCCTCCTTAGAATAATCTCTGCTCACTGTATTTCTTGGCAATAGAGTTCGCTATAACGATGATGGCGATACTTACCGCACTCTTGAACAATCCCGCTGCAGTACCCAGTGAATAGTCGTTCTGTGAAATACCCCACTTCAGTACGTAGATATCGATAGTCTGTGATACTGACTGTACAAGTCCGTTACCTAACAGGTACTGAACCTCGAAACCTGCATTCAATACATTACCTACGTTCATAAGAAGAAGTATCAGGAATGTGGGCTTAATACCCGGGAAAGTGATATATCTGATCTTCTGTAATCTGTCTGCACCATCAATTGAAGCTGCTTCGTACAAAGCGGGATCAATGGCTGTGATGGCTGCAAGGTAGATTATCGCATTCCATCCGGTTTCCTTCCAGCAGTTGGCAAATGCAACGATAGGCCAGAAGTATTTGGTATGTGCAAAAAAGTTGATTGCCTGATCAATAAATCCAAATCTCATCAGCAGATCGTTGACGATACCGGTAGGTGATAAGGATACATGAAGAATACTGGTAACTACGATCCATGATAAGAAATGAGGAAGATATGAGACTGTCTGAATAGGCTTTTTGATCCAGCCCCTTCTGATCTCATTTAAAACAATGGCAAAAAGTACAGCCATTACTGTTGTTGTAACTAAGTTGATAACACCCATTGCGAAGGTGTTCCTGATAACCTTGATGAATACTTCATCTTCGAACAGGAACTTGAACTTATCCAATCCTACGAAGGCAGAACCAAGGAGTCCATTTTTGGGCTTATAATTCTGAAAGGCCATAATCCAGCCTGTTAAAGGCCAGTAATAGAATATGATACCGTAGATCACAACCGCCAGTGCTACTATCATCAAAAAGCTCTGGCGTTTCATTTCCTTTAAAGTGGCCTTCATATCCATTTTTCCGCGTGCTTTATTCCGGGCCATAACTCCACTCCTAATACTCTTTTTTCTTAAGAAAAAGGCAGCAACGTTGTCTGTGGCGCAGTTGCTGCCTTTTTTCCCCAGTACTATATTAACCGTTAATCTTCAGACTGAAATTACTTGAATGTATCAAGAATTGTCTGCATCTCGCCAAGGAAGTCCTCAGGTTTGCAAGCATTGTATGCTTCCATGTAATCAGTCCAGCCCTGCTCAAAGTCGCTTGCCATAACTACCTTAGGAAGCCACTCATGCTTAACTTCACCCATCTTAGCCCAAGCTACACCGCCGGGTGTCTCTGTTGTGAAGTTGTTGGAGTATGAGTACATAGGGAACCAAGGTCCGTTGGTCTCTACTACAGAACCGATCATCTGAGGATATGTTGTTACACCGTAAGCATCGAAGCATGCCTTAAGGGGAGCTGCCATGTCAACCATGAACTCTGAAGGCTGCTCTTCAGGCTTGTTAGCGTTCTTGCCGTCATCTGATGTACCACTCCACTGAGGGAAGTAGGAATACTGACATCTGTGAGCTGCCTGGTAAGATGTATCTGCCCAGTTCATTCTCTGCTCGTCTGTACGGTAGTATAAGCCGTTCTCATCTACTTCGTAGTCAACGCCCTGAACGCCCCAGAATCTGAGATCATGAAGTTCCTGATCCATAGCGCAGTCAACGAGGAACTTGAATGCCTTGTCGGGATCCTTACAATCTGTTGTGATAGCGATACCTGAAGCCTGGTTAACTGTGTCATC
>JAEEGF012446712.1_pt1 | contig 12022 bp, 12 predicted proteins | sample 9134171 | NCBI WGS metagenome assembly JAEEGF01 (sample SAMN16246542, study PRJNA631951) | gut metagenome | biome: gut microbiome; feature: rumen; material: AP-attached | host: Bos | place: Iran: Karaj | collected 2018-10 | reverse complement strand
GTTAGGGGAAGATAGGGGACAAATGATTTGTATTGTCCGTTATCTCCCGTTATCTTCTTTTATCTTCCGTTATCTTCAATGTTACTGCGTTAGAGCGTTAGCATTAATTCCGCACGTTATTTCTTCAGCCACTGGTCGAACCAGTCGATGAAGTTGCGGTGCCAGAGGAGGCTGTTCTGGGGACGGAGGACCCAATGGGTCTCGTCGGGGAAGTAGAGGTAGCGGCTGGGGATACGGCGCAGCTGGGCGGCGTTGTAGGCAGCCATGCCCTGCGAGGCGACGATGCGGAAGTCGAACTCGCTATGGATGACGCAGATGGGGGTGTTCCATTCTCCCACGAAGAGGTGGGGCGAGTTGGAGAAGCCTTTCTTGATTTTCGGGTTCTTGTCGCGCTCCCAGTAGGGGCCACCGATTTCCCAGTTCTCAAACCACATCTCCTCGGTCTCAAGGTACTGCTGCTCGAAGTTGAACATGCCGTTGTGGGCGAGGAAGGCCTTGAAGCGGCGGCCTTCGTTGTAGCCCTTGACGTCGTGGTTGTGGCCGGCGAGCCAGTAGACGCTGTAGCCGCCGAAGGAGGCGCCGCAGGCGCCGATGCGCTCACGGTCGATCTGCGGGATGTTGTCGGCAGCCCAGTCGGTGGCGGCCATGTAGTCCTGCATGCAGAGTCCGCCGTAGTCGCCGGAGATCTCCTCGAGCCATTCCATGCCGAAGCCGGGGACGCCACGACGGTTGGGGGCGATGACGAAGTAGCCGGCACCGGACATCACCTCGAAGTTCCAGCGGGTGCTCCAGAACTGGCTGACGATGCTCTGGGGACCGCCCTCGCAGAAGAGGAGTGCGGGATAGGTCTTGGTGGAGTCGTAGTCGTAGGGGTAGATGAGCCAGGTGAGCATGTCTTTGCCGTCGACGGTCTTGATCCAGTGGGGCTCAACCTTACCCATGCGCACCTGCGAGAGGGTCTCGTCGTTGAAGGTGGAGACTTTCCGCCCTTCTGACTTTTCGTCGGTGAGGTTGTAGGCATAGAGGGTGGCGGGATACTGCATGGAGACCTGCGAAGCGACGATGGTGTTGCCGTTGAGCTGGAAGCTGTTCACGTCGTGCTGACCGGCAGTGATCTGGCGGTTGGTCTTGCTCATGCGGTCGAAGGCGAAGAGTTCGAGGGTGCCTTGGTACATGATGACAGCCACAAGTTCCTTGTCGTCGGCAGTCCAGGAGATGCCGCTGACGCCGTAGTCGAAGCCCTCGGTGAGGTCGGTCTTTTCGCCGGTGGCGAGGTCCATGACCATGAGACGCTGTTTGTCGGCCTCATAGCCGTCGCGTTCCATGCTTTCCCAGGCGATCATCTTGCCGTCGTGGCTGAAGACGGGGTTCTGGTCGTAGCCCATGATGCCCTCGGAGATGTTGCGGGTCTCCTTGGTGTCGATGTTGTAGAGGAAGATGTCGCTGTTGGTGGAGACGGCATAGTCGTAACCGGTCTTTTTGCGGCAGGTATAGGCGATGGTCTTGCTGTCGGGACTGTAGTTGTACTGTTCGGTGCCACCCCAGGGGCGCATGGGGGTCTCATAGGGTTCGTCGCCCAGGATGTCGACAGCCTTGCTCATGTCGGCTTTGCCGTTGGCCAGGGGGACACAATAGATGCGGGGAATTTCGTCCACCCAGTTGTCCCAGTGGCGGTACATGAGGTCTTCATTGATGCGGCCGGTGGTCTTGTCGAGGCCTGCATAGAGTTTCTCCAGATGTTCGGGACGCTTGACGGGGATGGTGCTGATGTAAGCTATCGACTTGCCGTCGGGAGCCAGTTTGAAACCTTCGAAGCCGCGCGGGTTCTCGGCGACGATGCTCTCGTTGTTGTCCTTGAGGTTCATGGCGACAATCGTGGTGTCGCGGCAGAACATGATGTTGTCATTGTCTTTCCACACGGGGCTGAATTCAGATGCCGCCGTGGTGGTGAGGCGGCGTGCTTCGCCACCGGCGACAGGCATGAGGTAGAGCTCGGTATTGTTCTTGTTCTGCTCCATGTCGGTGTAGCGGAGGGTGTAGAGCACCTGCTTGCCGTCGGGGCTGACGGCATATTCGCTCATGACGCCAAGGCTCCACATCACCTCGGGAGTGAAGCGTCCGTCGACGACAGGAACATTGGGTTTGCCAATGACTTTTTCTTCGTCCTGCTTGGTGCTGCAGGAGGCCAGGCAGAGCATTGCCACAGCTATTGTCAGTAGAGTTTTCTTCATGTGTATGTTTTTATTGTTTGTCATTTTCATTTTCGAGCTTTTTCATTTCCTTGAAGCTCATGGGCGAGCGGACGTCGATGCCGTAGAAGTTGAAGCCTTCGGCAGCGGGCTCGACGATGTCGATGTTCTCAATGTCCGGGGGCAGGGCCTCGAAGGTGAGGGAGTAGACGAGCATGTCGTAGCCGCCGCGGTTATGGGCGAAGGGAGTGTACTCGGGGTAGAGGGAGATGCCATCGGTGGAGAGCAGTTTGTAGCGCTTGCCACTAGCGTTGTCAGAGATGTAAACGTCCTGGTTGATGGAGAGGCCTTTGTCGTAGAGCGGGCGGTGGGCGGGAGTGCGGTCACAGTAGGAGAAATAGACGACGGTCTTGTCGCGCTCAATCTCGATTTTCTCAATGTTGACGACCTTGGCGTAGGGAGAACGGCTTTTGACGAAGGGGAAGTCGAAAGTGCGCGGGACACGGGGCTTCACAATGTAGGTGGGTTCAGGTGTCCGTTCGGCAGCTTCGGCCTGGTCGCTCACCCGTTCGAAAGTGGAGCGGAGGGCATAGCATTTCAAGGAGGGGTTGAAGGAGAAAATGATACCCCCCTGCGGATTTCCCACCTCATGGGTATGGGCGTCGCGCACGGTGTGACGGCTGAGGAGGACAGCAGCACTGGTACCCTCGAGGGAGACGGCGTTATAGGCTATGCGTGTGCCGCCTTCGTTGTCGCGCATCGAAGCGTCAGGGTAGCCGAAATCCTTGACAATGTCGTAGTAGGATTTGCCTACATAAATTCCTTCCAGATCAGAATCAGCCGACACATAACGGCCGCTTCCACAGGCCGACAACAGCAGCGTCGCCGCAGCAATGATGATAATGTGTATCTTCATCGTAGTTTCTTTTTATTAACACTATATCAGTGTCATGCAACGAGCATAACACCTGATGTCATCCTAAATAATTAGGTGCAAATTTACGAATAATTTTTTAAACGAAGTGTGTAATATTGAAAAAAAACACAAAAAAGATGTCAAGCTCCGGCAACGATGTCGAGGAGAGGCTTGATGGCGTTTGCCGTGACGTAGGGCTGCAAAGCCTGCCGGCGCTGTTGGAGCTGGCCTTCGCCGAAGTCGGCATCCATCAGGTTGTCGACGGCATTCCGCAGGGCTTCCCATCCGTCGGCGACGGTGCATAGTTGTCCCAATGATGTACCCTGAAGCATATTGCTGTTGACGACACAGTGGCGTCCAGCAAAGAGCGCATACAACAACTTTAATTTCAACCCCGTAGGCTGTCCCGTGATAAGGACATTGACTTGTGCTTCTGCGATGAGGCGCACCATCGTATCATCGTCGGGGGAGGGCACCAAAGTGACATTGGAGTGGCGTGCAGCGAGGGAGCGCAGACGTGCCGAAGGGTCACGTCCAGCCACCACGAGGCGTCGGTCGAGGTGTGCGAAGACGTTATTGATGAGCTCCATAGCCGCAGCCTCGTTTTCCGGCACCGAGAGGTTGCCGTGGTAAAGGGCATAGTCGCTATGGCCCGGAAGAGAGGAGACGGTTTGATAGGGATGTCCGCAGGGAACCACATGGACATTTCCAGCACCGAGGGCCACGATGTTGTCACGGTCGGCTTCCGACACAGCCAATACAGCATCGGCTCTGGCGAGGATTCCTTCATAGCGGCGCAACTTGGCAGCTTCGAGGGAGAGGTAGGCTTTGCGGGCCACGTTGTGCTCTGCCGAAGCCAGCATGGAATAGTAGTCGGCCTCGATGTTATGGGCACGGACGATGAGACATCTGTCCTCTGTCACTGCTTTGTTTTCCAGCACGGAACAACAATGCACTCCTTCGAGCATAATGGGCAGCCGGTCGGTCTGCAAACGCTTCATCAGGTCTATGTTATCGCGTGAAGCGACAATAAAGGGGCGTCTTGAAAGATGTTGCAGGGGCGACATATTGCGACGGTAGTAGCTCACACTGGAGCAGAGAGACTCCAGCTCGGGGGCCGCGGGGCGGCCATAGGTGAAGCAGTGTAGATGCAATCGAACTCCCGCCTTGTGCAACGCCTTGAGCCGGTAGTAGATGTCGATGACTCCGCCATAGTCGGCCGGCCACGGCACATTGAATGTCACTATGTGCATGCCGTCTGCCATGGGTCAACAAGTTATCTGCAATCCGTCGTATGCCAGGGAGACTCCCTGTGGCAGTTCAGCCTGGACATCAGCATGGCGTCCCATCTCGTGACTGATATGTGTAAGGAATGCCTGTCGCGGTTTGAGGGCGGCGATGACTTCGAGGGCTTCAGGGAGCGCATAGTGCGAGAAGTGGTGTTCTTTGCGCAGAGCATTGATCACGAGGGTATCCAGGCCTTGCAGCTTCTCCAATTCGGAGGTGGCGATATAGTTAGCATCCGTAATGTAGGCGAGATTATCCACACGGAATCCGAGGATGGGGAGGTCCTTGTGCATGGCACAGATGGGGAGCACTTGTGTCCCGGCGATCTCAAAAGGTGTGTCGTCGACAGTATGCAGATTGGCTTCAGGAAGACCCGGGAACTGGTGAGGCTCGAAAATATAATGATAGTCGCGTTCGATGGCGAAACGGGCTTCGGCATTAAGGTAGATATCCATCTTGCGGTGCTGCACATAATTGAACGAACGGATGTCGTCGAGTCCCCCCACATGGTCCCGATGGGCGTGGGTGATGAGGATGGCGTCGAGGTGATCGACGCTGTGGCGCAGCATCTGTTGACGGAAGTCGGGGCCGATATCGAAGAGTAAATTGAAAGTTGAAAATTGAAAATTGAAATTTTGTGTGGCGTCTGCCGTTTTTTTATTTTCAATTTGGAGGAGGGCGGAGGTACGCAGACGAGTATCCCGCACGTCAGACGAGCGGCAGACATCGCAATGGCACGCGATGACCGGCACGCCTTGCGAGGTTCCTGTACCCAAAAAAGTGAGTTTCACTGTTCTTTGTGAGTCAGCTTGAATCCGACACCATGCACGTTGACGATCTCCACTGTCGGGTCGGCCTTGAGGTATTTTCTCAGCTTGGTGATGTAGACATCCATGCTGCGAGCAGCAAAGTAGCTGTCGTCCTTCCATATTTTCTGAAGAGTGGTGTTGCGGTCGACGAGCTGGTTGAAATTGACAGCAAAGATCCGGAGGAGGTCGCATTCCTTGGCTGTGAGGCGCTGAATGTCGTCTCCAATGGTGAGGGTCTGGTGGATATAGTCGAAAGTAAAACCGCCGATCTTGAAGACATTCTTGTCGGGACGGTCCTCGTTGAAGCTGCGACGCATGGTTGCATTAAGGCGAGCGAGGAGTTCTTCCATCGAGAAGGGCTTGGTGATATAGTCGTCAGCCCCCACCTCGAATCCGTGGAGCTTGTCTTCCTCGAGGTTTTTGGCAGTGAGGAAGATTATGGGGATTTTCTTATCGACTTTTCTGATTTCCTTAGCAACGGCAAAGCCGTCTTTTTGAGGCATCATGACATCAAGGATACAGGCGTCGACATCCTCCGCATCAAAGAAGGCTGTAGCGTCATTACCATCTTTCGCCCAGACAACAGTATAGCCTTTCTGAGTGAGATAGGCTTTCAAAATCGTACCCAGGTTAGGATCGTCTTCAGCGACCAAAAGTTTAATTCCCAAGTTCATAATACATCAAATTTATACATTAAGTACAAGGATAACTAGAAAAATTGTATTTTATTGTATGGAATGTTAATTTTTTTATGTTAATTGGGAAATGTGGTATGCATGACCGAGAGGTAGGCGTGACGGAAGTCGGCGACATTGAGGTAGCCACACTGGTGGGCAAGGCGCGACATATCGTCGGGCTCGTCGGAATGGTAGAGATTCTTCTGTTCGTTGAGCAGACGGACGGCATACTCGATGCGGAGGGAGTCGATATAGTTGGCAAAGGAGGTACCCTGCTGCCCGTGGAGGGCGTCGATGACATCGTCCTCGGAGACGTGGAAGTGTTCGGCGAGGAGGAAAACCGAGAGGTCGGGGTTGAGGTAGGCCTTGGTATCTTCGACGTATTCGGACAACTGACGGCCGAGGAGCGTCAGGTCACGTCGCGAATGCGAGGCGAGGCGCCGCCGACTCACGTTGAGCGTCTCGACACCGACAGGGGTGCGGAAGGCGCAGTAGCCGATAAAGAACATAACGACAGCCTGCAAAGCACATCCAAAGGCTGTACCAGCAACCGGTCGCGGGGTGTTGAAGGGATACATGACGTAGCTGAATATGACGAAGAAGCAGTTGAGGGCCACAAAAAGATAGGTACCCAACAGATCGGAGCGGTTGACACGGTTAGCCGAGTAATACTCGTCGAGCAGACGGCTGAAACGGTAGATGCAAAAGATGCTGTATATACCGACAAAAGTTGTCTCGGCGACGATGAAAAACCAATAGAGGTAGAAGTGTACAGAGACGATAACGTTATAGCGCCAGCTATTGTCGAAGAAGCGATGAGCGATACCTTCGCTGCCACGCTGTATCCAGAGGCGGTACATGTCGTCACCTCCGATAACTACCGATAGCGACATGAGTATCACAATCACCACCGCCGGTATGCTGAGCAGGTTGGTGCGCGCCAGCAGCGGACGCTTTTCTTCAATGCCGGTCAAATTGGTGACTGCAGCATGAATGAGCGGCGGAGTGAACATGGAAAGTATCATGAACAAGATAACAAGCAGATACTCGCCTTTGAGGAAGCTGTTGAAGAAGGTGCTGTAGAGGATAACTGACAGCCCCATCGACATCAATGCCGACATGATGAGCCACTGTGCCCCAAGCACACGACGCTTGAACAGGAGGGTTACGAATGGCCAATAGAGCGACGAAAGACCCAACAGGAAATAAATCAACGAAATCGGTGTCATGATTCAATGGTTTTTTTGCGAATATAATCTGCAAGCATACGTGCATCGAAATTCATACGGAAAGCGAAGTGTCCGGTGACATACTGCAATACCGTGAGCAACAGCGCGCAAACGATAAGCCAATATTTGTAATACAATGGCCTTAAGTCGATTGCCACGATTGCGATTGCTGCCAATGGCAGGAACATCCACGCTAAGAGGCCGAATCCGCGGCTATTGAAGAATGGGGTGTTCATATCTTCAGCATAGTAACTGTTGTATCGTTTCTGAAACTTGCGTATCTTGAATGTTGCCATAAGAATGAGTATGAACGACATAATAACCAACAGCGCCGGGAAGAGCCAGTGGTCCCAAAAGAGCATGAAATTCCATGCTGCATCACCAGCAATCCACGAGACATTGCCTTCAAGAATGGCGTGGCACATCACCTCATAGCGACGGGGCCCAAGCCAGAAAGCGCCAATGGTGAGCCCCAAAATGAATAGCAGCGGGATAAAGAACACACGCCGTTGCTCCAATGTGGCACCACGGGCCTCGGTGTGGGCGCAGATTCCGACATAGTACATCGGGCCGCATACCAATGCCAGGGTTTCAAACATGAAATCGTAGATAAACATCTGACCTTCCCGACCACGAAAAAAGATGCTGAGAACTGTGATGGTAAGAGCCTCTATCAATAGCATTAGACTCATTACCACCTGTGCCCTTGTAGGACGACGCTTAAGTATCGGTATCGCCAATGCCCACACTGTTGAAACCAAAGCGGGCAGGAAAAGAATGTAACTCCACCTCATATCTTTCTATCTTTTTCTATAAACTTTACTAATTCGTCGACGGCATCTTTCTGGTCGATGTCGCGCTTGACGATTTCTTTGCCTTTGTAGAGGGTGATCTTGCCGTGGCCGGAGCCTACGTATCCGTAGTCAGCGTCGGCCATCTCGCCGGGGCCGTTGACGATGCAACCCATCACGCCTATCTTCACGCCAACCAGGTGGCGGGTCTTCTCCTTTATCTCCTTCAGGGCGCGCTGGATGTCGTACTGCGTGCGGCCGCAGGAGGGACAGGCGATGTACTCGGGCTGCGTGATGCGTGCGCCGACGGCCTGCAGGATGTCGTAGGCGATGGGCATCTCGGCTTCGGGGTCCTCGGTGAGGGAGACGCGGATGGTGTCGCCGATGCCGTCGAGCAGGAGGGCGCCGATGCCGGCGGCTGACTTGAGGCGTCCCTGCATGCCATCGCCCGCCTCGGTGACGCCGAGGTGTATCGGGTAGTCCATCCCCAGGGCATGCATCTTCTGCACGAAGAGGCGCATGCTGTCGACCATCACCTTCACATTGCTGGCCTTCATGGAGAAGACGAGGTCGTGGAAGTCCTGCTGGCGGCAGACCTCGGCGAACTCGATGGCCGACTGGGCCATTCCCTCGGGCGTATTACCGTAGCGGCTCATGATGCGCTCGGAGAGCGAGCCATGGTTGGTGCCGATGCGCATGGCGGTGTGGTGCGCCTTGCAGATGTCTATCAGGGTGGACATCCTCTCCCCTATCCTCTTCAGTTCGTCGTTGTATTCCTGCTCGGTGAACTCCAGCTTGCCGGTGTTCCGGTCGGTGTAGTTGCCGGGATTGACGCGCACCTTCTCCACCAGTGTGGCGGCCACCTCGGCGGCCTTGGGGTTGAAGTGTATGTCGGCCACCAGCGGCACCTCGCAGCCGCGCCTGAGGAGTTCCTCCTTGATGCGGCCGAGGTTCTCCGCCGCCTTCACGTCGGGCGCCGTGATGCGCACCAGCTCGCACCCCGCCTCCACCATGCGGAGCGCCTGCTCCACGGTGGCGCGGGTGTCCATCGTGTCGGTATTCGTCATGCTCTGCACGCGGACAGGCGCTCCCCCGCCGAGCGTAAGGTTTCCTATCTTGATTTGTCTGCTCATAATATCTCTTTTAATAAACATTCGTCTCTATTAAAAGCGGGAAATAACCGACCGAATGTGCAATAATACTTCTTGCCTCTTCAACAGAAACCCTGAAAGAGAATCTGCCATCGAAGTCGGTAACTGCCTTTTCTCTGTTTACAATGAACCGGCTTCCATTTTTGGTAACAGTGAAGAAGTAAACATAGGGCAACAGTTCCTCCGTCTTCGAATCGAACACTACGCCATGCAACAAGAGGCTATCATTTGTTGTCATTTCCGCAGCAATGGATATGCCAATGGGTATAACACCTAATTCAAATCCCCCAACAAAGACACTATCTTTGTAACTATACTGCAGGGTTTCAAATGATGTTTTTACTTCATGAGGGACATCTTCGAGGTCAACAACTGTAAACGGCATACCGCACACAGCCATCGGCTTTCTGCTCTTGCAGGCTGTCATAATGACGAGGGTGGTTATCGCCGCGCATACCATCAACATCTTCTTCATTGTCTGCATGTTTTTATTCATTTGTACGTATGTAATAGACTATGATATTCTTGCTATAGTTCTTTGCAGCGAGAGCACCTGGCTTTTCAGTTGTTTTATCTGGTCCTGCAGGTTGGCATTCTGGCTGCGGAGGCGGCGGTTCTCCTCTATCAGCTCCAGCTGTGTGGGCTCGCGGTGCTCCTGCTTGGCCTTCTGCTCGGCACTCTGGCCGATGGTTTCATCATTAAAGACCTGCCCCACCTTGCCTTGGTCGGCCATGCGTATCAGCTCATTGGGCGCAAAGGGCATGTCGAAGCCGCTCTCGTCCTCGACGAACACCTGTCCGCCCTGTATCTTCTTTACGATTCCCCCACCCACAGAGTTGAGGAACTTCACTTTGTCGCCTATTTCAAATTGTGCCATTAGTCATATAATTTAAAATGCAAAAATACATTTTTTTTATGACATAGGGAGATTTATTTTACCAAAAGAAATAAAAATGGTATTTTTGCAAAAATATTTATCACAGCAGACAATCATGAAAACAAACAAAACCAACCCTATATTTGTACTTTGTGCCATATTGTTCTGTGGCTGCACAACCGCCATGCATGTCACCTCCTACAGTACTTTCGACAGGACCGTCAAAGAGGTTGCCAGCGAGGTTGAAAAGATGGGATTCACCCTCACCGATATTGAAAAAACATCGACGAAAGAAAGGCCGCTCTCTACTCGTTCCTATTCTGTCGACAATGTGCCTAGCATCCAGTCGGCAGGTGAAGTGATTCAATCAAGTGACCAACGGCATGGGTTTGCAGAAAATATCAAGTCGGAACACATCTACACCGACATCTATCACTTTGCAAACAACGAGGGTGAGACGTTGAGTTATGCGGTGTCGTACCGCACAGGCATCGACCTGACGAAAGGCTATGTCTTTCTGAAAGAGATATACGTCTCAGGCTGCGAGACCTCGAATCCCTCGCATCACGACCGCCTCTGTGGCAACTCCTCCCCTATCCACCGCTTGGACAACATAGAGAAGGACACCACGGCGATTCTCTAAACAATCTCGTCGGCCAGCGCAGCGAAATCGATACCATCGAAATTGCCGCTACTCATCATCAGCAGATTGATTGCGTCAGCACTAACGCATTTACGCATTAACGCAATCACGCATTCCACTAGCTTCCTGCTGTCAGTGAAGACCTCCACGTTGCCGCCGAAGGCCTTCTTCACCTCCTCGGGGTCGAGGGGCGGCAGCTTCTTGAGCTGCAGGGCGTGTTGGCTGAAATAGACGTAGCGCACGTCGGCCTCGTCCATCGAGTGGGCATACTGCTGCAGGAACTCCTGCGTCAGCGAGCTGAAGGTGTGCAGCTCCATGCAAGCCACCAGCCGGCGGTCGGGGTACTGCTCGCGCATGGCGTGGATGGTGGCGCGCAGCTTGGAGGGCGCATGGGCGAAGTCCTTATAGACGGCGCAGCTGTCGCTCTTCTTCACCAGTTCCAGGCGTTTCGAGGCCCCTTCGAAGGTGCTGATAGCCTCGTCGAACTGCTCGTCCGTCACCCCCACCTGGCGGCAAGCCAGACGCGCGGCGGTGAGGTTGAGCAGGTTATGATGGCCAAAGACCATAAGGGGAGTTTTCTGAGTATTCTGATTAATCAGATATGTCACACCGTCTTCCACCACATGCTGCGGGCAGACATACGGCAGCTGCTGTATGTCGGTGCGACGGTTCTCCACCGCCACGCGGTGCACCTCGGCGTCCTCATCACAGTACACCAGCGTACCGTTTGGCTCTATCAAGTCGATAAACTTGCTGAACTGCTCGCGGTAGATGTCGAACGTCGGGAAGACATTGATATGATCCCATTCGATACCGGTGATGATGGCCACATTGGGCTTGTAGAGGTGGAACTTGGGACGGCGGTCGATGGGCGAGGTCAGGTACTCGTCGCCTTCGATGACCATTACCTTGGCGGTATGGCTCAGGCGCACCATCACCTCGAAGCCCTTGAGCTGTGCCCCTACCATATAGTCGGCCTCGATGCCACACTTGGCCAGCACATGCAGTATCATCGCCGTCGTCGTCGTCTTGCCGTGCGAGCCACCGATAACGATGCGCAGCTTGTCCTTGCTCTGCTCGTAGAGGTATTCGGGGTAGCTGTATATCTTCAGCCCCAGCTCCTGCGCACGCAACAGCTCTGGGTTGTCGATGCGGGCGTGCATGCCCAGCACCACAGCGTCGAGGTCGGGCGTAATCCTTTCCGGATGCCAGCCGAACTCTTCCGGCAGCAAGCCGTACTTCTCCAGCCGACTCTTGGCCGGATCGAATATCTCGTCGTCACTTCCTGTGACGGTAATGCCTTTCTGGCACAGCGCAATGGCCAGGTTGTGCATGGCGCTTCCGCCTATAGCTATAAAGTGAACTTTCATATTTACTTTATTATTCATGTGTTATTCAAAATAGGTTATTGTGCGGCGTATCAGCGTGGTACCGTCGCTGCGGGTCAGCCAGT
>JAEEGF011082493.1_pt1 | contig 12022 bp, 12 predicted proteins | sample 9134171 | NCBI WGS metagenome assembly JAEEGF01 (sample SAMN16246542, study PRJNA631951) | gut metagenome | biome: gut microbiome; feature: rumen; material: AP-attached | host: Bos | place: Iran: Karaj | collected 2018-10 | reverse complement strand
CTCCTGCACCTGCCGCAACACCTGCACCTGCTGCCAAGCCAGCCGCTGCCGCTCCTGCTGCAACTCCAGCTAAGCCAGCAGCTAAGCCAGCTGCACCTGCTGTTAAGCCAGCTGCTTCTGGTTCTAAGCCTGTATTCAAGGTTCAGCTTGGTGCTGTAAGCGCTCCAATCAGCAATGCTGATGGCAAGTTCGGACTTACTGGTGTCTCTTATTATAAGGAAGGCGGTATGTATAAGTATACTTACGGTGAAACTTCAAACTTTGATGAAATCCAGAAGTTGAGAACTGAGGCTAATGCCAAGGTTCCGGGAGCATTTATCATTGCATTCCACAATGGTAAGAAGATTCCGGTTGCTGAAGCTAAGGCTCTTCTGAAATAATAAGGTATAAAAACGAAAATGAAATCATCTGCAAAAGAGGTAAAGATTGCTATCACAGCCATAGCTGCTGTTGTTATAATGTTCGTAGGAATAAATTTCCTGAAAGGCATAAACGTATTCAAGTCGAGCAACTTCTATTACGTTGCCTTTGAGAACATTCAGGGTTTAACTGCTTCGAGTCCGGTTTATGCCGACGGTTATAGCATAGGTATTGTCAGAAGTATCAACTATGACTACGAGCATCCCGGCAACGTGATTGTCGAGATTGAGGTTGACAAGGACATGCGAATTCCGAAGGGAACAACCGCCGAACTTGTAACCGAGATGCTGGGAACTGTAAAGATGAATTTGCTGCTCGCCACAAACCCTCGCGAAAAATGCGAGCCGGGCGACACTATCAAAGGTGGCGTGAATGCCGGCGCTCTTGGCGCGGCTGCCAACATGGTTCCCGAAATTCAGGCTCTGTTGCCTAAACTCGACTCGATACTGACTTCTGTTAATACTCTGCTCGCTGATCCTGCGTTGGCCGGCACTTTGCACAATGCCGAAAGAATTACTGCCAACCTCGATGTTACAACTCAGCAGCTTAACAGACTTATGGCAGGCGATATTCCGCAGCTGACAAAAAAGTTAAACGTGATAGCAGGAAACTTTGAAGAGACAAGCGCAAAACTTAAGGAACTTGACGTTCAGAAGACTCTTGCAGGTGTAGACGCAACTCTTGCCAACGTTCAGACTATGACTGACGATTTGAACAAGAAGATGAACAGCAAGGACAACAATATCGGTCTGATGCTTAACGACAGATCGATTTACGACAATCTGAATGCGGCAACAGCAAACGCTGCAAGCCTGATGAAAGATTTGCAGGAGAATCCTAAGCGTTACGTTCACTTCTCTGTTTGGGGAAAGAGCGATAAGAAAAAAAAGTCGGAGTAAAACTTACTCGGCTTAAAGATAAAAATCCCGTGCTTCGATTGTAGAAGTGCGGGATTTTTTTTGTAGTTTTGCAAACTCGAACAAACTTGTAGATTAAAAAGTGCATTAACAGATGAGCAACTTTGATGTAAAACAAATGTGGGAACAATGTCTTGGCATTATCCGGAACAACACTCCTGAACGTGAGTTCACGACTTGGTTCGGAGCCATACAGCCCATAGAATATTCTAACGGCGAACTTATTCTTAGTGCGCCAAGTCACTTTGTAGTTGAACGTATCGAAGCTGATCATCTCGACCTGTTGCGCTTTGCCATCCAGAAGGTTTTTGGAAAGGGCACAAAACTTGAATACCGCGTACTTGCCGACAAGAAGAACAATCTTACTGTCGATGTGGAGGCTACTAAGCGTACTGTATTCAAGGAAGAACTTAAGAAGCCTGAGATTACGAATCCGAACGAGAAGCCTGTGCTCCGTCCGCTCGATCCTCGTCTTAACCCAAACTACAATTTCGAGAATTTCATCGTTGGAGGCTGTAACAAACTGCCTCGTTCGGCCGGCGAGGCTATTGCCGAGCGTCCTGCCGATACGGCGTTCAACCCGTTGTTCCTTTACGGCCCTCCGGGAGTGGGAAAGACGCATCTTGCCAATGCCATCGGTATAAAGATTAAGGAACGATATCCCGAGAAACGCGTGCTCTATGTTGCTGCGCACGAGTTTCAGGTTCAATATACCGATTCTGTAAGAAACAATACTTTCAACAACTTCATAAACTTTTATCAGAGTATTGACGTGCTGATTCTTGATGATGTTCAGGAGTTTGCCTCTGCGTCGCTTGTGAAGACGCAGGACACGTTCTTCCACATCTTCAACTATCTGCATCAGAACAGAAAGCAGCTGATTCTTACTTGCGACCGTCCGCCGGTAAAATTGCAGGGAATGACGGACCGACTTCTGTCGCGTTTCAAGTGGGGATTGCTGGCTGAAATTTCGCGTCCCGACGTGGCTTTGCGAAAGGAAGTTATACACAGCAAGGTGCATCGCGACGGATTGCATTTCTCTGAAGAGGTAATAAATTATATCGCCGAGAATGTTGATGAGAGCGTGCGCGATTTGGAAGGCATCATAACATCGCTCATGGCGCGTGCAGCCGTGTTTAATCGCGACCCAGACTTGACGATGGCAGAGAACCTTGTGCATCAGATTGCAACTCTCTCGAACAAGCCAATAACCGTAGATGACATCATTACTAAGGTTTGTTCGTACTACAACATCGAGCCGAAGGAGATTCAGACTCCAAGCCGAAAGCAGAAGGTGGTTCAGATTCGTCAGATTGCCATGTATCTTTCGCAGAAGTACACCGACACGTCGCTGTCGCGCATCGGTACGATGATTGGAAAGCGAAACCACGCAACCGTGCTTCATGCAACGAAGATAATCTCGGGCTTGCTTGAAAACGACAAGCAGTTGCAGAAGGATATGCAGGAAATAGAGGCTCTGGTGAAGCAGAGATAGATATAAAACGAAATCAACCGTTTCATTCATTCAGGAAGATGATGAAACGGTTGATTTTTTTATTTCCGAGAGTTCTTTCAGAAACCTTGTTTCTTTACAAAGTCCCAAAGAGTTTTAGAGAGAGCCTCGTTGTCCTTGCGGGTGTATCGGCAATCGGTAAACACTTGCGCAAGGTTCTCTTTCTTGTTTATTCTTACAAACTCCTTGTTCTCTTCGAGAGCCTCTTTTGCCGAATAAATCTGGTCTATCTGCTCGGCTGAGTAGTCGTGATATGTCTCATTGTGCATGATGGCTTCGACAGGAAGACGGTCGCTCTTCTTTGCATCCTCGGCTGGGTATCCAACGGTTATTGTTGCAACTGGCACGACGAGCTTCGGCAGATTCAGCACCTTCGAGATGGTTTCGGGCATGTATACCGTTGTGCCGAGATAGCATGTGCCAAGTCCGGCAGCCTCGGCAAGAACGGTGACTGTCTGGGCAAACAGAAGAGTGTCCTGAACGGCATTCATGAACGACAGGAAGTTGTCGTATCCGGCATCGGCGTTGCGCTGTTCGCACCACTTTGTAAAGCGGTTGAAGTCGGCGCAGAATGTCAGAACTACAGGTGCGCCAGTAACCATTGGCTGGTTGAAGTGTGCTGGTGCCAACTGCTCTTTAATCTCCTTGCTTCGGCTCACTACAACGCTGTAGAGCTGCATATTTCCCATCGTTGGAGTCTGCATAGCCTCCGCGATAATCTCGTTCAGCAGAGAAGCCTCAATATCTTTGTCCGAATACTTGCGTATTGAACGTCTGTTTTTTATGCTATCCATAAATTGTTTTGATTGTTTAGAGCACAAAATTAGCACATTTTTTTGTAATTTTGCAGAACTCTAATCAAAAGAACTAAGATTGTGGCTAAAACACTTACATTTGACGAGGCTTTTGCTGCTGCCCTGAAATATTTCGGCGGAGACAATGTTGCATCCGAGGTCTGGGTGAAGAAATACGCCCTGAAGGATTCGGACGGAAACGTGTGCGAACTTACGCCCGACGAGATGCACAGGCGCATGGCGAAGGAAATCGCCAGAGTTGAGGCTCGCTATCCTAATCCTGTTGATGAGAGCGAGATTTTCGGTCTGCTCGAACATTTCAGATATCTTATTCCTGAATCGCGACTGATGTCGGGCATCGGCAATAACTATGTTGCCGAGTCGTTGTCGAGTTGCTTTGCCATCGGACTTAAAGGCTCGTCGGATTCGTACGGTGCAATTATGCACATCGACGAGGAACAGGTTCAGCTTCTGAAACGTCGCGGTGGAGTGGGGCACGACCTCAGCCAGCTGCGTCCTAAAGGCTATGCTGTCAAGACATCAAACTTGACTTCTATCGGACTTGTTCCGTTTATGGAGCGGTATTCAAATACGGCGCACGAGATAGCTCCCGAGGGTTCGCTTGTGCTTTCTCTCTCTGTCCGCCACCCTGAGGTCGAGGCGTTCATCGGCATGAAAAACGCCGCTACGAACGTGGCTGTGAAGATTGATGATGAGTTTATGAAGGCGGTAATCAATAATCGCCAGTATGCCCAGCAGTTTCCGCTCGATGCGCAGACTCCGGTCGTAAAGCAGCATATCGAGGCTACTGATTTGTGGCAGATAATGATGCATAATGTGATGAGGAGTGCCCAGCCCGAAATCCTTTTCTGGGACAGAATAACGCGCGAAAGCGTATCTGACTGCTACGACGAGTGCAGAAGCATTTGTACCAATCCGTCGGGCGAGATTCAGCTGAGCGCGTACGATTCGTGCCGGTTGCTCGTGATGAATCTGTATTCGTACGTTCAGAATCCGTTCTCGTCGTCGGCATCGTTCAACTACGAACTTTTCGACCGTCATGCGCGAATCGCCCAAAGAATAATGGACGACATAGTAGACCTTGAACTCGAAAAGATAGAGCATATTCTTGAGAAAATAGACGAAGACCCCGAGAGCGACGAGGTAAAATATACCGAAAAGCGACTTTGGGAGAAAATATACGAAAAGACGAAACTCATACGTCGCACGGGCATCGGATTGCTGGGCGAGGATGAGACTGTTGAGGCGATGAATCTTCGCAACGGTTCGCATAATGCAGCCGATTTTCTTTCTGGTGTTTACCGCAACCTTGCCTTGTCGGTTTATTCCTCATCGGTTCGGCTTGCGAAAGAACGCGGAACTTTCGGCATTTACAACGGCGAGAAGGAGACTGAAAATGCCTTCATAAACCGCATAAAAGATGCAGATGCTTGTTTGTTTTCCGAGATGCAGAAGTATGGCAGACGAAACATATCATGTTTGGCATCAGTCCGTTCCGAGAAGAAAAGTCTTGCGGCGCTGGCTCATCTGCCTGTCATTCAGGAGCGTGAGGGCAACGACGGTATTGCAAAACTAAAACTTTACGGAGAGTTGCAGAAATGGTCGGACCATGCCGTGGCTGTCGACATCATGCTTTCTGCAAAGGCCGACGAAAGTCTGGCAAGCAAACTTTATATCGAGGCTTGGCGCAACGGGTGCTGGGTTTGTAATGTGCGTTGCGAGAAAAATGAGGCAACAGAGCCGATGTCAAAGGATTCCGTGGTGTTCAAGCAGCCGATAATAACCGAGGTTCGTCCGCAGTCGCTCGAATGTGATGTGGTAAGATTTCAGAATAACAAAGAAAAATGGGTGGCTTTCGTAGGATTGCTCGACGGCTATCCTTACGAGATATTCACAGGTCTGCAAGATGATGAGGAAGGCATCGTTCTGCCAAAATCCGTTACCAAGGGAAAAATCATAAAGAACGTTCTGCCCGATGGCACAAAACGATACGATTTTCAGTTTCAGAACAAGCGCGGCTACAAGACAACCGTCGAGGGGCTGAGCGAGAAGTTCAACAAGGAATATTGGAACTATGCCAAACTTATCAGCGGCGTGCTCAGATACCGAATGCCTACGCACTATGTAATAAAGCTCGTTGGCTCTCTTCAACTCGAAAGCGAGAGCATCAATACATGGAAAAACGGTGTTAAGCAGGCTCTCAAGAAGTACGTCGTAAACGGAACAGAAGCGAAGGGCGTGATGTGTCCAAACTGCGGAAGCGAGTCGCTCGTTTATCAGGATGGAAATCTAATCTGCAAGGAATGTGGAGAAATAAGATAGAACAATGGAAATGAAGACTTTTGTACATCTTAACAAGATAAAGATATTTGCCCGTCATGGGGTTTTGCCGCAAGAGCAACTCACAGGCGCGTATTTCTACGTCAGCCTGAAAATAGGCTATGATTTCTCCAAGGCTATGCTGACCGACAATCTGGAAGGAACGATAAGTTATGCCGATATTTTTGAGATAGTAAGACAGGAGATGGCAGTTTCGTCAAAACTTCTTGAACATGTTGGCGGACGCATCGCAAACCGCATCAAGAACGAGTTTCCGCAGATAACGAGCATCGAACTCACCATCGACAAGGAGAATCCGCCGATGGGGGCCGAATGTTCCGAGGCTGGCATCGATATAAAGATTGAATACTAACTAAATATTAAGACATATGAAACTAAAGTTTATTGCACTAATGTGCGTTGTAGCGGCATTGTTTGTCTTTGTCTCGGCTACGAAAGATGATGTTGTGACAATCCATACCATCGGCGATTCTACGATGGCAAACAAACCGCTCGACAAGGGCAATCAGGAGCGTGGATGGGGACAAGTTCTGGGCGAGTTCTTCAATCCCGACAAGGTGGTTGTAAAGAACTACGCGGTGAACGGCCGAAGCAGCAAGAGTTTCATCAACGAAGGCAGATGGGACGAGGTTCTGAAGAATATTAAGCCGGGCGATTACGTCTTTATTCAGTTTGGACACAACGACGAGAAACCGAAGGAGGACCGCCACACAGACCCGGGAACAACTTTCGATGCCAACCTTCGTAAGTTTGCAGTCGAGGCAAAGGAGAAAGGAGCGATTCCTGTTCTCTTCAACTCAATTGTCCGCCGAAATTTCGGACACAACAAGAACGCCGTTGCCAACGACGATTATCGCAAGGCTAAGGCTGATGATATAGTAGAGGGCGATACGCTCATCGATACTCATGGAGCATACCTTGACAGTCCGCGAAATGTGGCAAAAGAACTCGGTATCGTCTTCATCGACCATAACAAATTGACACACGATTTTGTTCAGTCGCTTGGTCGCGAAGGCTCGAAAAAAGTTTACATGTGGATTGAGCCAAATACTTGCGAGGCGTGCCCAAATGGTCGTCAGGACAACACACATCTTAATGTCTGGGGGGCTCACAAGGTGGCAAACCTTGCTGTTCAGGAAATAGCAAAGAAGATTCCTGCGCTGAAGAAGGCGGTAAACAAAAAAGTGTGCAAGCAGTATAACAAATAATAGCAATTATGGACGTAAAGATAGAGGATTCGTGGAAGCAGCATCTTGCCGCAGAGTTCGAGAAACCGTATTTTGGCGAGTTGGTAAACTTCGTTAGGCAGGAGTATGCGCAATACCGCATCTATCCGCCGGGAAACCTTATTTTCAACGCTTTCAACCTTTGTCCGTTCGACAAGGTGAAGGTTGTGATTCTTGGTCAGGACCCTTATCACGGACCGGGACAGGCTCACGGCTTGTGCTTTTCGGTTAACGATGGTGTTCCGTTTCCTCCATCTTTGCAGAATATCTTCAAGGAAGTAAGCAACGATACAGGCAAGCCTGTTCCGCAGTCGGGCAATCTAACCCGATGGGCACAGCAGGGTGTATTGCTTCTCAACACAACGCTTACAGTTCGCGAGCATCAGGCTTTCTCTCATGCCGGAAGAGGGTGGGAAACCTTTACCGATGCCGTAATCTCTCTTCTTAACTCGCAGAGACAGAATCTTGTGTTTATTTTCTGGGGCTCTCCGGCGCAGAGGAAAGGCGCATTTGTCGACCGCAATCGTCATTTGGTGCTGACATCTCCGCACCCGTCGCCGCTGTCTGCTTATCGCGGATTTTTCGGCAATTCTCACTTTTCGAAAGCAAATAGTTACCTTTTAGAGCACGGTGAAACACCTATTGAATGGTGATGATGTGATAAAATGTAATATCTATAATGTTATTTGTGTGAATTGTGAAAAATAATTAAAGAATTTGCATCATTTTGATAAATAATACTTATCTTTGCAACGCTAAAACGAAGAGCGACAAAAGAAATTTAAAATGAGTATTATTAAACCAGCTGACTATAAGTCACTGCTCGACATCAAACAAACAGAGCAGGGGATAAAGAAGATTAAGGACTTCTTTCAGATGAACCTTTCTACAGAGCTGCGCCTGCGTCGCGTCACAGCTCCTCTGTTTGTGCTAAAAGGACTAGGCATTAACGACGATCTTAACGGAGTTGAGAGAGCAGTTACTTTTCCTATCAAGGCACTTGGCGATGCCAAGGCCGAGGTGGTACATTCGCTTGCCAAGTGGAAAAGACTCACTCTGGCTGAATACGGAATCGAAACCGGATACGGACTATATACTGACATGAATGCCATTCGTGCCGACGAGGATTTGGATAATCTCCATTCTCTCTACGTCGACCAGTGGGATTGGGAGCGAGTAATATCTAAGGAAGACAGAAACATCGATTTCCTTAAGAAGATTGTTCGCCGAATCTATTCTGCCATCGTCCGCACCGAGTATATGACGTGCGAGATGTATCCTCAGATTAAGCCTTTCTTGCCTGAAGATATCCACTTTATCCATGCTGAGGAGTTATTGCAGATGTATCCAAATCTCTCTCCACGCGAGCGTGAGGATGAAATCTGTAAGAAATACGGTGCTGTTTTCATTATTGGAATCGGTGAGAAACTGTCTGACGGTGAGCCACATGACGGTCGCGCTCCAGATTACGACGACTATTCAACTCCTAATTCCGAAGGATACAAGGGCTTGAATGGTGATATCCTCATCTGGTATCCTGTTCTTGGCAGAGCACTAGAACTTAGTTCTATGGGAATCCGTGTAGACAAGGAGGCTCTTCTCCGACAGTTGAAAGATAGCGGCAAGGAAGAACGCAAGGAGTTGTATTTCCACAAGATGCTTCTCAACGATAAACTTCCGCTTTCTATTGGCGGCGGAATTGGTCAGAGCCGTTTGTGCATGGTAATGTTGCACAAGGCACACATCGGCGAGACTCAGGCAAGTATCTGGCCTGATGAACAACGCGAGGAATGTGCAAAATACGGAATGCACCTTATATAATATAAAGAATAGGGCGGTACTTTTTTGAGTATCTAAGAACGGAAAAAACGAAATGAACGCAAGCTGCAAAACGAAATGGTCGAGTTGAGGGAAATACACACTTTTTGACATTATTCTTTGAAGGGATAAATTAAAGGCTGTTAAATGATACATTAAACGCTCATTTAACAGCCTTTTTCTTGTTACTTTTTGTGCTTCTCGTAGAAGAGAATTGCTTCGCAAATGTAAGCGGATTTGTTCGTGATGTTCTCCAGAATATCACAGACTTCTTGCGGAGCTTTGAAACCGTAATATTTTACGCTTGTCTTCTTTCTGCCAGAATTTGGTCGAAAACCGCCCCAATTTCTTTTGTTTTCTGCTTCCATTTTCTTTGATTTTAATAATTTTGACTATCTTTGCCACAAACCGAAAGAGTGAAAAGTGGTGCGGATTTCTCCGCACCTTTGGTTTTTTGTTTGTAACTATTTCTTTACGAAAAACTTAATGACTTTCCCAAAATCAAAAGTTAATGTTACAAACCAAATTGAAAAACCAATCTTTTTCATTTTCTTTCGGTTTTTTTGTTTCTACTACTCGACTTTCAGGGGCTTTCGTTTCTCCCTTTCAACACTACAAAGATAATAAAAATATCTTGATTTCGCAAAACTTTTCCAAGGTTATTTTGTTGAAAATCAGCAGAAAAAAAACAAAAAAATGCTCACCTTATTCGTGAGGTGAGCAAATGAGAATCAAACCGTTAAATCATTGACTTATAATACTTAAATGGCTTTGTATTCATCCATACACTGTTCTAAGGTGTTCATTATTTACGGTGTTTTACGGTGATATACAAGATTATGGCTAGCAGAATGATGGTCTGAAGGTCGTCACGGCTGCCCGTCCGTGCCGCTGGTGCTGTTCGGTAGATTATGTTCGTAACCGTGTCGCGCTGCGCCTCGTGGCGGCTCTCGCGGTCGGCTGCATAGATTACAATCTGCGACTTCTCGCGGCGGTTCGTGCCCGTGTCGGTCTTCCATACGAGCAACGAGTCGGTGCGATGGACTATGACATGCTGCTGTATAGTGTCGTGAACGGTGCGCACGCTCGAAGAAGTGGCGGACTCGGACTCGCGCACGGTTCGGCACGACACGAGGGCAAGCAGCACAATGAATAAGAGAAACAGCTTGCGCATGGCTATTCTATTGTTATGGTTATGTCTTCGCCCCGGCTGGCTGCTGCCTTTATTTGTTTTGCAACACGAGCGTATGCCGCGCGGCTGTTGACTACCTGCCCGACTGCCTTATTCTCACCAACGAGGATGCAGCCGAGGCTATCCTTCGCCGCGTTGCCGCTGTGGATGCGTATGCCGCTGAACGCAGGCACGTTGTCGAGTTCGGGCATATACACGCAGAATCGGTTGCTGAACGTCCACCGCACGACGTATGTCCCAGTCGGGATGGCGGTCTCGCCGTACACTTTCATGCGCTTCAGCAGCTCCAGCGGCATGCTTTGTCGCAGTCCGCGGTCAGTGTCTTCGAGCGTGTCGCACTGGTACACGCCGTTAATGTAGAGCCTGCCGACGGTGTAGTTCGGCTTTCTGGCTATTCTTTTCAGATGTATCTTCATTTATCTTGTTGTTTTGGTTGTAGAATCTCGGAGGGCATCTCTTCAAACACTCGAACCGCTGGCACTTCTGATATTCCAGCTCCTTGTTTTGAATCTTCAGTTCTGCACACTCTGCCATGAGTGTTTCGAACCGCTCGCGCAGTTCCTTCTTCTCGTCGTAGAGACGGTCTATCTTGTCGCTCTTGTCGCGGCTGTCCTGTTCGCTGCGTTCGTACAGCTTGCGCCATTCGTCGCTCTGATGCGCCTCGTTTTCTATCTCCTTTGCGCGTTTGTCCTGCTTCCAGAACAGCACGCCGCCACCGCCGAGCAGTATGCCAAGCAAGGTGGTCAATGCACTTATAATTTCCATTACTTATTGTTAAACATCTGTTTTCTTGGGTCTGAATCTGTGTATAATAGGTGCTTGATGCTGACGTTCCACCTCTTGCCCGTCTACGATGTTAACCGTTGGAACATCTGCCTGCATCACAGATGCGAATATTCCGCAATCTTCGAGGCGGTAGGCACAAGCACCGAGTCCGAGCAGCATGCACACCTGCGAGAATACGTTGTTTCCGTTTACGAGCGTGTATTGGGGCACGCCGCTGCCTTGCCGGGCCACCGCCAGAGAGAGGGCGTCATGTCTGTACGGATAGGAATATCCGTTAAAGCACGGCGTAAATATCACCGCGCCGTCAGCGACAAGGCTGGCGGGGTCGATGTTCTCGCCCCATGTGCCCTGATGACTGTCGAATATCGTTACCATTGCTATATATCAAAATTATATACCTCGTAATCTACACGAATCTGGAAGAAGTCCTCCTGCCTGTTTACCGAATCGAGATATTCAATAAGATTAAACTCGCCGAAGGCTTCCGTGAGCGGTATTGCCTTCCCGCCCTTCGTGAGGAGATTCGTAGGTGTGCTGTATTTGCTGTTCGTAACGATGTAGCCGGCCTTGAACTTCGTCTGGAAGCTCTGAGTGCTGAAGGTGGTGTAGTTGTCCACCGCATCATCGAAGACGCGGAGGAGAGCACCGCTTGCCGTCACTCCGTCAGTCTGGCAGATGTAAGTGCCGCCAGCCTGTACGGTCTTGCCGTCGCTCGTCGTGACCGCCGCGCCCGTCTGGTTGAGATACGAGCATCCGACCTTCAGGGCCGTGCCTGCTGCCACGGTGCTGCATCTGCCGAGGTTAGCGAAGCGCACCTGCACGAAGTTATTTATTGTGTTGTATCGGTACGGGAAGAACTTCACGCCGCCGGAAGATACGACCGTATAGCTGCCGGCATCGAGCAGCACCGTGGCATACTTGCCGACGGCAGTGTCGCCGATGGTGCAGTCTGCTCCGACGCTGAACATTGTTTCCGCCGCCACGGTCAGCGTCTG
>JAEEGF010930356.1_pt1 | contig 12025 bp, 9 predicted proteins | sample 9134171 | NCBI WGS metagenome assembly JAEEGF01 (sample SAMN16246542, study PRJNA631951) | gut metagenome | biome: gut microbiome; feature: rumen; material: AP-attached | host: Bos | place: Iran: Karaj | collected 2018-10 | reverse complement strand
CATTCGCGCTCGACTTTGTAATGGAATCATCAGTAATTCCACCGGTCGCATTGTACTTTGTACCCTTCTTGGAGATAGCGCCACTCGAGACTGCTGCATCCGAAAGGGCGTCAACGGACTCCCACTCCGTCTGTGCTGTTGCTCCCAACAACACATAGACGGTCTTGCCGACATCGGCCTTGGCCGCATCGTATCTCCAGTCTAGCGACATTGCCTGACCAGCAAACGCCAGCGCGGCAACCGCGACAAACATGAATAACTTCTTCATTTTCTTTTTCCTTTTTTTATTCAGCCGTCCACAACAGACGGTGAAAATCGTTTCATCATTTCGTGAACGTCATCGTGAACGAACCGCCCACGCCCTTCGTCCAGAAACCTTGACCTGCGGGAATGTTGCCATCAAGGTCAGCCTCGGCCTCGCCGGCAATTACGCCGTTCTGATCGCACCACCCCGGCTTGAAGTCCCCGTCTTCAGTTCCGTTGTCATACCACCCATTTGAGAGATAGTAATACACATCATAGCGACCAGCAGCATTGGGCACCTGGATCTGAGAAGCCTTGCTCGCAAAATCATCATCCTCAATATCACCCGCCGTCAGATTCGCGCATGTGACCTTCGTCGAATCGTTGATATTGAACGCAATCGGGAACGGATTCGTGCGGAGTGTGAAGTTAGCAGGAGCGGAAACGGCGACCGAAGAATCGGCAGGTACCTGACCAGCCTGCTGGAAGTTTTCCGAATTCTGCACGTCCTTCACCCACATGCCTACGCCAGAGGTAATCTCTCCATTAAGGTCGGCTTCAGCCTCGCCAGCAATAACGCCATTTTGATCACACCAGCCCGGTTTAAAGGCACCATCTTCTGTTCCGTTGTCATACCAACCGTCAACGAGGTAGTAGTAGACATCATAACCACCGGTCGTAGGATTAGGAATCTGAATCTGCGGAGCTGTTGCGGTGAAGTTCTCGTTCTCTTCCTGACTTTCTCCCGTAAAGCCACTCACGAGTTTGTTGATGTCCGTGGTACCATCCGTTGCCTCGAACTGGACGCCGAGGATGTAGAACTTAGCGGCCTCGACGGCCTTTGTGTTGTAGCCCACCGTGTTGGCGCTCTCGAGGCCTGTACCGAAAGCGCTGATAGCGGCCGCTGCCGCCAAACCAAACATAACTTTCTTCATTGTCTGTTTCCTTGTTTTCCCCCAGATTTCGCTCTGGGGCGCAGAGGCTAGAAATTCATCGGTCGATTCTTGGGTCGCGGGCGTGATCCGATCTCTGGCGGATGACGTTTGCCGCAAATGTCCGAATCTTCTTCTGTCTTTCCTTCCGCTGCTAGTTTTCGTTGGCCCTGTCGCACGGCACCCGCCGCACTATCGGGCATCCCTCCAACCTTCATAAGCCCACTGTGAACCTAATCTGGTCTTTGAGACGCCGTAATAATATCACATCGTGACGTTGCGCGCAATAGGGTTTTGAAAAATTTTTAAAAAAAGTTTTGCCCGTTTTTGGGGGTGCCGAAAAGCCACTAATCCCTTGTTTTATTGGGGGTTACGCCGTTTTACCCCCTCCTGGCCCCCGGCGGAGGTCTGTTGCCGGCATGAAATTTTTCGCGCGCCCGTGCGTGGGGCACCGCGCGCGAGCCGAGGCGCGCGAGAGGATGCAATCCGCATGATCACGCGTAGCTCTCTTTACATCTGCGGTACAGTCGGTGGAGGTGTGGTTTGTGGAGGGCAGACCAAGGAGGCCGTGTACTGCATAGCCGTTACCGCACGGCAGAACTCCTTGTGATGATTACCGAGAGCCAACTCTTCTGCCTTCAGCGAGATCTTCTCGGTGTCAGCCTGGGATAGCGCCCCCGACACGGAAGGTAATTTGATTTCACCCGAATGTATCAAATCGAAAGCTGCGGTCTTCACGAACCCCCGTGCTTCTTCATGGCATTTCTTTAGCACTTCTTGTATGCCGACCAACGATTTGTGTACGGGGTCGATACGATAGGTACATTCAGGGCGATACGGCACATTGGCCAGCTCGATTTTGTCCGCACTTACGCATTTTGCATCAAACACCTTCTGAACCTTTAGTGCAAACAATGACGACCCCATTGTGGCATCGAAATTCTCGGCGTTCTCCCGACTGGGCAGACTGATGCTTTTGTTGTAACCTCTAGCGTAAACATTCAGCAGATACAATGCGGCCAACGCCTCAATGAACACTTCTATCGTGGCGCTGCTTAGAAGATTTCTAAAGTTGTGCATTACATCGTTATAGGCGAGCTTCCACTTGTTGGGGTTGCTGCTGGTTGCGGTTCTCTCAATGGCATTTCTGAACGGTGTCAATTCCCTTTGGGTGAAACGAATGAACGGATGTATGATTTCGACGGCCTTTTTCTCGATGTCCCAACGGGTAGCAAACTCTTGAATGCAATGGCCATCAAAGTATAATATCTTCTTATTAAAAGGTACACCTAGCGTTGCAAACAAATCCTTGCAGAGGCTTTCTATCTCTGTGCTGGTTCTAATAATCAACTCGGCAATGCGAACAGAATAGACGCCTTTCTGCGCATCGTCAATTTAGATGATGTCTGTAAGGGCAATTAGTTCCTTTTCTAGGTTCTTGTAAATACTCCAATACAGGTTAATCCCATCTTGCGTGAGAGGATTGCCATAGGAAGTGTTCGTGATTGCTGTCCGGTTGTTTGTCTGCATGACGAGTCCTTTCATGAAAGTGATGGTTTTATGGCGTAACCTTATGCGACACCGCTAGACCTTCTTCAAAAGCCTTTGTGTAATTGTATTCCGAATATCGTCCGAATCCTTCCCAGCGCAAAGACCACAAATCTTCACTCCCATCCTTCTTATAGCAAAATGGCTGTTTTATTCCGAGCAACTGCGTCCAATCAATCTTCTTCCCTATGCTTGTACCGTCACGGCTGGGGTATGTTATTTGGAGATACCCCAGGTTGCAAAGGACAGAAAACACCTGCACTCGATAAGCATCACGCTGTTCCTCAGGCACATTCATCGTGGCCTCGTGAATTCCAGTCGTCATAAACCCAATGGAGTATGAACTGGAGCGTGTTAGTGCCGCAGAATGAAGCGCCAATGTGAAAGGATTCGGGCGCGGATGCTCAAGGCATACAGCCAGCCAACTTTGCGTAACTGCGCTTTGATAATCCCTCCGTGCAAAACTCTCTTCTGCAACAATGCGGCACACGGGCGCAATGGAAGATTGGAAATCGCGATGTACGAAGAACTGTTTGCCGATTCCGCTTTCTAGCGTACTCCCAATTCGGTCATAAACCATACGAGCCTTCTTGACGGCATTGGAAAAATCTTGTGCGGCGTAGGCTTCGGTCGCAGCGGTCGCATTCTTTCGATCAGCAAGGGTAAGCACGATATCGAACTTCTTGTGGACAGAAACTACAGGTTTAATTTGCAATGTGCCCACGTTCGTCATATTAGTAGGGCTGCCTTGAATTGCAGATTGGGCGGCACGTTGGTCTTTGATTTCTTTTGTGGTGTTGCCTTTACGCAATTGCTCGATAAGTATATCCTTGCCATTAATAATTATATCTTTGTCATTAAGATTGAGTCGCAGTTCTGAGTTGTCATTTTGCAATTGAGCGATTCGTCTATCCTTGGCAGCGGCATCCTCTTTTAAGCGTTCAATACGGCTCTTCGTATCGATCTCTGAGAGATTCTTCTCATGTTTTAAGTTCTGTAACTGATGTTCCAGCTTTGAATTATCACTAGCAACCTCTTCGTACTTTGAGGCAAGCGCAGACCGCCGTTCCAGACATCCAGAAATGTTCGTCGCCAAGATTCCTACTAGCCCGACAACTATAGCGGACAGAACGTTGCCCCACGACAGACCAGCGGATTTTTGCCTCGGACAGGAAGTCGTTTGACAATCGACAACGTCCTCGGATTCCATTCCCTTTGTGCTTGAATGTATTGCCACACCATTTTCCTTGCTCATTCGAGACTCCTTTCAATACGGGGAGGATCCGTATACGACGATACGGCCTTGTACCTTAACAGCCCGTCTACTTGCCCCGCCGCCCTTTGTTGGCGAGGTATCTCATGCAATTTCAGCTTCGCGAGTTCGATTTGAGGATGATCGAATGTGGCCTTGCCGTCCGAACCGATGGTCGGCTGGATGGCAAACGGGTGGTGTCCCTGCACATAGTACATCTGGGCGTGTCGGTGTGCGGCGGCGGTCGTGTTCGTTGCGCCAGAAGCGACAAGTGCCAGAATGGCCGAAATTGCAGCTAAGACTTTTTTCATGGGGCAAGATTATATCAAATCGCCGAGAGCTTGTGGCAGTTCAATTTCTCTCCTCTGATCATCGTTGAGGAGCCTGGAGAGTGGCCACCGCGACGAGGGGACAGGACAGCAAGTGGACTACAGCAAGGCGGGGTAACGCGGCGGCGGAGGGCCGGCGGCACAGTGCGAGAAATCCGAAACCTATCAAGAGCAATATGCCCGACGAGGGTTCTGGAATCTGCACTCGTTTATATTGAGCTAGTAAAACGGCCTGTGGCCGCCCACGCGTGATTGTGCCGGTAATGCGGATGGGCTTTTGTGGAACCTCTGATTCCGACAGGCCAATAGCCCGTGCAGCTTCTGCATTGACATCGATGAGTTCATATCTGCCAAGGCCAACCCATTGCCCGTAGAGTTCGTTACTCGTAATCTCGTTTCCGTCCTTGTCTTTAGACTTGACGCGAAAGACATCAAGATACGGTAGAGGATGACCAAGGCCAAAGAACTCTCCCCATTCCACGGGGTCTACATCCTTATAACGGAGGTTGAGGGAATACGGTGCGAGGTAACCGCGTGTAGTCAGGAACGTGAGGTACTGTTCAAGGTCGCGCTTGGGCATTTTGCGGAGCTCGCATATCCGTTCATGGGAGAAGAAGAACAGTCGGTCGCCCTTCTTGCGCAGTTTGGCGATGTCCTTCATCGCCTGCGGATAAGCCCAATACGATGGAGTGGATGCAATGAGGATGTCGGCCATGTGCGACATCGCGTCGAAGTCTTTGTTCGACATGGCATCGTCGATGAGGACAGGATAGACGCGTTGTGCATTCAACCACACGTTACTTTCAATGTAGATGTTGATTACGCTACCATCTTCGGGAAAATGGCTTGCAATGAGCTTGTTTGCGCACCGCGCGTTCATCACCGCGTTTGAGAAGTCCATGCGCTTCCAGGCATTAAAGGCATTGTCGGCGAGAAAATCCAGTTCGGACGAGTTCCGAAGTTGCGGAATCTGCGCCTCAAATTGACCTGCGCATCGTTCAGCGACGTCAGTTATAGTCGCAGCACCCTTTTCGGCACTTATCATCTTCTCGACACTTTGGGAGGAACTTACATTATCCAAGATTAAATTGTTGTCGTCACCAGAATTGGATAGGCTACCAGTGTTCGACGATTTGTTGAGCCATATTCCAATAATAATACCGGCGATAGACACCACTAAAGTCGCTAACGCCATCCAATTGCCAAACAAGTGATGCCCCACTATGTTGACGATTCCGGACAGAATACAAGTCCAGGAACCATGTCGCTCTTGCACATTCTGACTACTGTTTTTCCTATTTCGCCTTCTGCTCATTCCCCCTCCCTGGAAAACATGGTTTCACGAATGATTGCGGCCACTTCATCGTTCGTCCAGTAGCTGGTGTGCGCGCCGATGAATGTGTTTCCTGATGCGATGGGGACGTTCTTGACGTTACCGAACATGGTGTCCGGCAACTCGTCTTTCAGAGCAACCGGATCTTCCTTGTCGTATATGTTGATCCACCTGATTCCGGGAATGGAAAGCGCGGAGGGATCAGGCGGGCCGTTCTCGCCGTTCTCTGCCCGACGGATGTCCGTGACCCATTTCAGCGGAGACCCCATTGTTATCAGGGTCTTGATGTTGAGTGGACTTACAGCCTCCATGTTTTCACGTACGACGTCATAGGCTATCACAGAGCCAAGGCTATGCCCAATCAAGACGACACCGTCGGTCTTTGTCATTGCCTCTTTGATTTTGTCGGTCACAACTTTTCTGACTTTTGCACCTCGCGGTTCACCGAGATACAAGGGCAGATCAAGTGTAAGGTCTAGCAAATCGGTGGCCGTATCTCGTATGGCAATATGGAAAACCTTACCCAAGCCATACCCAAGGTGTATACAAAGCTTCTGCCACCAGTTCGTGGCAGAAGCCAACTTTGAAGTTTTCCAGTAAGCCGTTTTGTCATACAAGTTCATCACTTGAAGAACCACATCTTGAATCTTGTCATCGGCAGCGTTCGTGACCTTTTCCCAGACGGCCTCTTTCCAGTATTCCTCTCTTTCCGCCTGTGACTTTACAGGGTAAACCAACTTTGACAACGGCTTGGAAAACCCCTCTTGTTGCGAACCATTATTTGCGCAGATGCCGTGTACGACGACAGCGGCATATTTCGGGCGCTTGACGTTTTCAGCAACATCCATTCTTCATCCTTCTATCTTCGTGAGCTTGTCTTCAGGCACCACCGTGGCGACATACTCGAACACGGATTTCGTCTTGCGCGGGACGCCCATTGCGCGGAGACGGTTCTCCATCATCAACGCGGACGGCATGATGAAGAGTTGTTCTTCTGACACACCACGCAACCCCATCTTGGTGGCGACATCGCGCGGATTCAGAAGGGGAAGAATCTGAAACTTCTCTTCAGGCAGATAAAAATCCAGAGCATCAGAGATTACATCCTGTACGGAATAGAACGGAATCGGAAGTTCGCCTAGTCCCATAAGCGTGTCATCCTGAGCGAAGCCTATGTAACCGGACCAGTTGCGTTTGTAATCCTCAAGCCAGTAGTTGTCGGTGAGCATCTTGCACGAGAGCGGAAAACAAATGGCGAGCGAAAAAACCAGGGTCGTCCACTGTATACAGTTCAACTTAAAAGGCAACGGTGGGGTACGGTCATCGTGTGAATGTTTGATGCATTTCTCTGCTATGAGTGCAAGCTCTGCAACGGTGGAGAAGTCAACCGGATCGGTGTCCATAGTGTCTTTAGGAAATGTCGCTGGGCGTACAATCTCCTTCCACCGCTTCACTTCGGCCTTGAGGTGTTCTTCGCGCTGCTGATCGATTCCGTAGTCACGAAGCGAGATGCGATAGATTGCGATGTCCCCTCCTGTAGGAACAGTGGGAAATGGACGGTCGTTCGGTATGTATAAGGGGCGATCATATGGCCATGGATCGTGTTCTTTCCAAAGCGAGATCTGCATAGGGCGTCCGTCATCCGCACCATATCCGAGTTCAGCATGAGACGTGCGCCCCTTGATGATAGCGAAGGCGTCGTCCTTGTTCAGCAAAGGCAACATGTTGACGGACTTGCGTATAGGATCTCTCACATACGCAAGCATATCACCATCCTTTACCAATCCCGTGAGTTCAGGGTTGTTCTCGACATTTGGTAACAGACGTAGAACGTTTCTTCCGCCCTCCGTCGCTCCTATACCGTCAGGAATCTGATGTTCAACACCATTCAACGTAATAGTCGAGTACCAATGAGTTTCGTCGCGGGGCCGCCATTGTCCAACGTAGTCTATGTCCTTGTTCATTGGTTGTTCCTTTCGTGTCGCTTTTTGTTTTTACTGGGTAAAATATTCGCGCAGTCTCTCGGTAATGCCTGAAAGATAAGGGTTGGACTCTTCCACGCGCGCGGCGACGGAGACGAGGTCGGTGGCGGACATGAAGTCGCGCTCCACAAGCCGGCGCAGCGCCTCGAACTCCCACAGGACGCGGATGCCGTTCGCGTCGCAGTTCTCGCGGAGGCGTCGGTCGTTCGACCACACGACGTAGCCCTTGTCCATGGCCATAAGTAGCAGCGAACGGTCGGGAATAGACAGCCGTGTGTCGTGGTATCGCGTGACGCGCTCCATGAGCGCGATCTCCACAGGCAGGATGATGATGCCAAGGTCGGCAATCTGGCTCTCGGAAATGACTGTGCTCACCTCATCGTAGACGATGCGCGGCAGATGCACGGTGGCGAGGTCGTGGCGGATGAGGTCACCGACCAGGCCAAGCGCGTCGGCGTTGAGCAGGTCGATCAGGACGTTCGCGTCCGCCAGGAGAATTTCCATCCTCCCGTTGTCTGGCGGGGCGGCACTCATTCGGCAGCCTCCCTCGCCCACTCGTTGACGAGCGCCCGCGTCTCGAGGAGCGACTTGCCGAGAAGTTCGGCGAGGCGCGGCATCGTTATGTCGCCAGCGACGAACGCCTTTCGGGCGAGGCGGATGAAGCGGGCGGACTCGATGCGGACGTCCGCCGGGCACGCCTCCTCGTGTGCCGGGAGCGTGCGGCCGAAACGGCGGAGGTAGTTCTCCTTGAACCAGTTGCGGTACGGCGGCACGGTCTTCTTCCCGGAGGTGGCGCGATAGCGTTCCTCGAGGCAATAGATGACGGTGAGGTAGCTCACGGTGAATATGCGCTTGACGGCGAGTATCCGGTCGAACCACAACCTGCCATCGGTGTTGTCCCATGCGGAGTTGAACTCCTCCGACGGAATCAGCATCCCGGCGGCAAAGGCGTTCGCCTCCTTCTCGCGCCGCTTCTTCGCTTCCGGAGAGTATTCGACGTCTCCGTCCTGGTGGTGCATCAGCAGATGTCCGACCTCGTGGCAGAGCGTGAAGAGCTGGCGCTCGCCAGAAATCGCCACGCCGTTGTTGACTGCGATTCCGCACGTGCCGTTGGGGAGTTTCAGGGACATGCCGAATTCGCTTGAGAGCGGAAAGGCGAAAGACAGGAACTTTACGCCGTTCGCCTCAAGCGCCTCGCCGAAGCGACGGACATTGTCGTACCCTTGCCGAAACAGACAGGCGCGGACTTCGGTTCCGAAAGCACGGGCCTCGTCGACGGAGGCGACACGCCGTTGCATGGAGCGGAGTTCGGAGTCTTCAATCCGCTCGTTCGCGAAGGATTCGAGTTCGTCGTAATCCTCGAACTTTCTTTCGGCATCTAGGATCATCTGGTCGAGGCTGGCGCGTTCCTGTTGCGAATAGACCTTCTTGTGGCGGAAGAGCGGCGCGGACTGGCGGTCGGGACTTTCCAACAGCGCGGCTGGCGATATGCCGAATATGCGGGACAGACGATAGAACACGTCGTCGGTTATCGCTGCCTTGCCGTTCTCGTACTTGCTGAAGGTTATGCGACTCACGCCAATACGATCGGCCATCTGGCCCTGATCCAGCCCGAGAATCTGCCTTCTGCGGCGAATGTTTCTGGCAAGTATGTCTTTCATTTTGTAAAGTCCTTTTATCCTAACGCATGCGCATCATACATAAAATCGCGGATATTAGCAAGTCATACCGTAAAGAATTTTACATCTGCATCAAATTGCTTTACAAAAAATTATAAAATAATAGCGCTCATATATCTAAATGCCAAGGCCAAGGACTCATCCATTCTTGTTATGGGCCGGAAAGGACTAGTGCCACTGGGAGTTGGCGGGACGCCCGCAGAGGATTTCATTTTCTGGTGGGCGGGCCAGGACCACCAGGACACCCAAGACCCCCAGGATGGTGGCAGGGGTGGCTTGCGCGCAATGCCATTGGCCTGTGCGAAGCTCATAATGCGCCGCCAAGATGGCGGCGGCATGGCACGCCATCGGCCTCGCGCGAAGCCACTGGGACAACGGGCGTCTCGCCCGTTGCGTGGACCGACAATGGACAGTCAATGCAACGCGCAAGATGCGCGTTGTCCCAGTGGACCTATTCCTTGCGCGAAGCGCCAAGCAGGCGCATTTCTGGGGGTCTTGGGTGTCCTAGCGGTCCCGGTAGCAGGCGTTGGTGCGCGAAGCGGCATAGTGCCTGCTTGGCCATCGGCACGCCGCCAACGGCGGTCGCAATGAATTGCGACCCTCCCGCGCTGAGCGCAAGTGAGGCTCCTTGTCAGCGGCGGGGGAGGGGTGATAGCCATTCGACGACTACTGGGCCGAAAAGGCCGCTCGCGTGGTTCTGCCTGTCGAACGGGCGCTGGAAGCGGTCGTAGGTGCCGTTCGGCTGGAAGTCGCGGAGGATCCTGTCGCGGACCGTCTCGTCGCCAACCTGGTTCACGAGAAGGTTCGCGACCTTCACCTCCAGGACGTTGCGCCCCTTCTTCAGCTCCACGGACCAGCGGAACGGACCGAAGAAGCGCGCGCCGAGGTCGGTGCCGTTCAGGCGCGCTGCAGCACACCACTTCACTTCGCCAAGGTCGAGAAGCGCCGAACCAGCAGACGGCGAATCGAACTCCACCCGATAGAGCGCCTTGCCGCTGAACTTCCCGCCGAGCACGTCGCGCCAGTCGCCGAGCGTTACCGGTGACGCCTCGCCGGAGCAAGGCTTCACCTCGAAATCCTCAACTCCTGCCACGTGCGAGACGAGCGCGCGCAAAGTCCAGCCGGAATCCAGCACCATACGATTGCCGGAACAACGTGCGGGCGCACGGGCCGCGGGGACGTCACCCGTCACGTAGATAGCCGCTTCGCCGCCACGAAACGCGCGGCTCACCTTTCCATCGGCGGAGACCGACTCGAACGCGTCACGTTCAGGATCGTAGCGGACGACCGGTCCCTTCTCCGGGAACGCGATCTCGCACTGACGCTCCTCCATGTCCTCATTCACGACAAACCAGATCCGCCGCGCGCCGTCTATCCGCTTCATGACGCGCAAGGCCCGCGCCCCGGCGCCGGAGACGCAGAGCGTCCTTGGCACGCGGCGCACATCGGTGCCGCGAAAGACATTCCCGCCCGCGGCCTCGAACTTCGCCACCTTCGCCTTCGCCGCCTGCGACAGCCACTTCCCGAAAGGCACGACGACGGCGCGGTATCGCATCGCGCCGATCTTGAACGAACCATCAGCCGCGACCTCCGCACCGGCGATGTCGCGGTCGTCGGCAAAGTCGTAGTCGCAGTTCATGGCGTCCAGCTCGCGCGCGACAGCGTCCTGCGCCTTCGCCGCCTCCGCGGCGTCACCGCTCCCCGCGCAGAACGCCCGCGTGCCGTACAGCACCACGATCTCCGCGCCTGGCATTCCCTGCGACACGAACCGGCTCGTCCTCTTGACGTACCTGAAGAAGTGCGGCTGGAAATCCCAGTATGGCGCAACGGGGCCGGAATGCGGCTCGAAGAGCGTCATCCATTGCCTTGCATTGGATTGCGAGAGGTACGCGAACACGAATAGGTTGATGCCGCGGACCATCTGGTAGTCGACAAGCCACTTCATCTGCGAAGGCGACACCGAGTCGCCGAATATTCCGAACGACTCGGAGAGCGCGAAGCGTCCGCCGTTCTGGTGCATGGCCGAGGAGGCGTAGCGCGGGAACGGGTTGACCCGCGCAGGCTCCGTCTCAGTGGCGGGGAAGAGCTGCCGCCAGATGACATCCACGCCCGGCACGTCCATCGCGCGCAGGCTCCGCAAGAGGCTGCCGTGTCCGCTAGTGGCCTCGTGCTCGGGATCGTCCTCGTTGTTGAGGTGCCCGCCGGACATCATTCCGTGCGCGCGGCACCAGTCGCGCAGCGGCAAGAGGTAGCGCTCGACGTACAGGTCGGACCTGACTTCGTGCAGGTCGATCCTCGCCTGCGCGAGCGCGGCGTTCGTCCGCGCCTTGTCCGCGATCAGCGCGGGCACGTATGGCCTGATGTCGTATCCCTTCCGGCGCGCGAACTCCTCCGCGAGGTCGGCAGACCACGCGAGCGAGCGTCCCGGATAGTCCCTCGGCATGTCCGGCTCGTCGGTGAAGGCCACGCGCACGGTCGTGCCGATGTCGCCGCCGAGGCGCTTCGCGTACGCCTCGTGCGTGAGGTCGATGAAGCGCTGCGTGGTTCCGCGCTCGATCAAGGACGGGAACTTCGCCCTGTGATCGGGATACGGCCGTTTGCGGACTTCGAGGCCGCCGCCTCGCGCGACGGCGATCTCGCGCGACATGAACCGGCCTTCCGGATCCGATGCGGCGACGAGACCGCAGGCGCCACCGGACGGCCAGCCGCCCTCGTCGTAGAGGTAGG
>JAEEGF011190144.1_pt1 | contig 12026 bp, 8 predicted proteins | sample 9134171 | NCBI WGS metagenome assembly JAEEGF01 (sample SAMN16246542, study PRJNA631951) | gut metagenome | biome: gut microbiome; feature: rumen; material: AP-attached | host: Bos | place: Iran: Karaj | collected 2018-10 | reverse complement strand
TTCGGGCTAGGGAAGGATGATCTTTCCGAGGATGATTGGGCGGCGTTTGTGAGGATCGTGCAGGCAGTGGATAGGAAGAATAAAGGCAAACGTCGGGGAAAACGGTAATACGGTTCTTTCCGCTTCGAAGGCGGGAGGATCTACGACCTGATTTTCGGATCGGATTTTGTTGTTGACAGCGTATTACAGGGATGATATAATATAGGAAAATACGACGAGGTTCGACATGGACAAGGACCCCGGAAAGCTCCGGTTTTGGCGCATTGCAGAGCTGCTCTACACACAGACGGACGAAACGCACATGCTCTCTGGGCGCAGATCGACCGGATTCTCAGCGAACAATACGGGCTGTCCTCCAACGCGCGCACGATCCAGGAGGACATCCGGGATGCGGTGAGGCATTTCGGGATGATCGATGGATGAACGACACATCTTCGAACCCGCATAGGAAAAAGGATACACACGAAAGATGTTGTACGCTTTATCGATGTTAAAGATATTAAGTCAATAACGTGAGGTGTAACATGATGAATCAGAGTCCCTGTTTTCCAGATCAGGCACACATAGTCAGCGACTTAACGCCGAATGTTGTCCTTTCAAGAATAAACGATAATTGTAAAGATGATTTTGTTTTGTTTGTTAGGAAACATTTGACTTTCGAGGATGTGGCACAACTCAATAATCTGAATAATTACGTCGTTGTAACATCATATCCATCCTCAGTTAATGAATTCAACTTTCAGAAAGAAATTGCGCCTCATGTACAAATCATAAATCCTTTTCCGAACACTATTGATTATATTTATTGGAAATGTACATTGTGGATTTTTGCTTCCAGTAATGGTAAAGGGTATTTGTGGGGAGCAATAGAAATAACAAATATAAATTCGGAGGATATAGACGAATATCTCAACAAGGCGAAAGTAATATTTGATTATTGGAAAGAACACGTTAGGGATAACAATACCGAGGTTGGTGGATCGACCAGTTTAGAGAATAAAGATTTAGTTCTTCCCAATGTAATTTCATATGAAAAACCTCCATTGGAATTATACCGAAAAGAAATTTCCGATTTATTCAAGGAACTGTTTAGCGAAATTGAAGTAGAGTTTCGCGGAATATCAGTTAACCGAAAGACAATATCGTTAAGTGATTTTTATAAAAAGCACCATATTGCGGGGGAACAGCTGAGTGGAAGCTGGAGGCTATTTGAAAAAGCCACTCTTGAAAAACATGTGGATACGTGGGCGGTTGAATTAGCTCGAAAACAGATTGATGATGCATATACAATCCAAATCAAAGGGCATGGCTCAATATTATATAACAAATGGAAATCGGATTATTATCACGTATTAAATGATTATTATGATTCGTGCAAAAAATATTATAATGGTGATTATATTGAAAAAATAGGAACTGTTAAGGTTTCGTGCCAATGTACTTTGGTTGATGTGCTTGAAAAAAGCGAGATTAATTTGAGAAACTACCTCATTAACACTCTGGTGAATAACTCAAGCAAACCATATACACGACAGGATGCTACAGTGATTGCCGAGAAATTCACAGGCAAGGAATTCCGATTTTTAGGATACTTCGGAAGTGATATTGAATTACGAATCAAAAAGGATTCTTCTCCAAATCCTGATATGTGGAAAGATATCCGTTATTCTACTGAAGTCTATTTTGCTCTTTCAGAATTCAAAAAAACGATATGTCAGAATAATAATTCCCAAAATAGTCCTTATATAGAGAATAAGAACGAATTATTGGAAAAACTTGATGATTTGTTGAAATTGTTGTATGATTATTGTGAAGCTTTCCGTGAGTTTGAGATTAAATCCAAACAATAAGCTTATTTATAGAATATGCATAGATTGTCGCAACGCTTTAGAGCTGAGACATAGTGGTAAGAGCCAACCAATTCTACATATATAACACTACCAGAAAAAGGACATTACACGAATGCCCTTTCTGTTATGAGAGAGGTAGCGTCTTATTTTACCCACCAACCTGGTACACCTTTTGTTTGCTTTCCTCCATCAGCTTTAAAACTAAAGTGATAACCGAGAGCTTTTGCCTTCTTTACAATATCGTCCAACTCATGACCTCCGATGATCCATAACGCACCGCCGTTCTGTCGTTTATCAATGAATCTGACACTGTTTCTTTTCAGAAATGAAATAATATCTTCGTTTTTTGGGCGATTCTGCTCTAAATCTTCAAATGCCAGCTGGTTAGGATCAGGTGTAGTGGGTTTTATTCGTGTTCGTTTGACGGATGACTTGGAAATGTTCGGCAAGGGATCTTCCGTTTTATGTTTTGGTTGAGAGATTTTGATTTCTTCATCATCTATTGTTGAAGGGGTGTCGTCTTTCTCTATTATTGTTTCTTTCGTGGTTTTCTGTTCCTTAGAAATCTGTATGGCTGGAATTTTGTCCTGAACCAGAGTTGCCTCAGTTGTGCTCAACGCTGCTGCGATTGTTTCCGAGTCGTTTTCCTTAACGGAATCATCCCCCTGAAGCATAGTCTGCGTGCGTTTTTACTCGGTCGAGAAGATCTGATGTTCGAGAGCTTTCATACGAAGAAGCAGATTCCTCCGGCTCGATGCCAAATTCCCGTAGCTCAGTGATCACCCGCTCTATCGTTCTTTCCGGCTGCCGGAAATACTCACTACCGCGAATACGAATGAATCTCCAGCCAAGGCGTTCCAGAATTGTCTGTCGTTCCATGTCTTCGCGCAGTTTTGCTTCTCCGCTGTGCCATCGTTCGCCGTCGCATTCAATTGCCACAGTGTTTTTACCACAAACAGCTACCATGTCCAAGCGATAGGCCCCAACCTTCCATTGCTGCACAAGGTGGTATCCGCGGCTGACCAAGGCGGACGCAACCGCTGCTTCAAAAGGCGATTCTGCTTTTTCCTCAACCTCTGCCTGTTTGATCTCGTGAGACTGCGGGTTTTCTGCATAATCGATCAGAGTTTTCCGTATATCGCCGGGTTTTAGGTCGTTCGCCGAATCAAGTGAGTGTACAACCCATAACTGATCACGTGCACGGCTTGCGGCAACATTGTAGCGCTTACGGTAGGCATCGTCAACACCGAAATCCATCAATCGGATCGGCCCGCTGCCTTCTCCACTGTCCACAATGCTTAAAAACATGATGTCGCGCTCGTCACCCTGGAAATTCGCAGAGTTTCCGCACAGGATTTTGCGTAGAGAAATCTCTTTGGGATCTATTTTTTCTTCTATTAGCCGCTGAATTATCGTGACTTGCTCATCGCCGAGAAGTGAAATCACCCCCATCGTTTTGCCGCTATATTCCGGTTGCTCAAAACAGGCTTTCATAAGCGCAACGATTGCTTCTGCTTCTTTACGGTTTATTTTGGTGCGTCCATCGCGCTGTCCGTTAGCTACACGATAATTCACAACAGCGGGAAGAAGGATACTGCTGCTCGCATCTCTCAAAGGCTTGATTTTGTAATCATAGGAAAGCATATTGCTGAATCCTATGATTTCGGGAACACAGCGGAAGTGTTCACGCAGCATCAACGGTTGGAAAGTTGTAGCTGCAATATCATAGATGGAGGTTTTGGCATTGTACAGATGTGAGTTTGGGATTTTCCCTTGTATGTACATCTGCTGCAATGCATTCATCTTGTCAATCTCGACACCAACCGCCATCGGACTGACCTGCTTGTCATCACCGACAATAATCAGTTTTCGTCCCATATACAGAATAGCCAAAGATGAAATATCGGATTGGCTTGCTTCATCAATGATAATAACGTCAAAGCGGTTCTGCTTGGGATTCAGGCTCTCAAGCGCGCGGTTAATCGGCATGATCCAGCCGGGGACTGCTTCCTGACATTTTGTCATCAGTTCCCTTGCTTTGGCTTTGAGAGCGGGAGCGTTTTTTCCGGTGCCTTTTCCTATTTTCTTTACCGTTAGCTTCCACCCTTGGAGAGCCATTCTCGTGTCAAGATCAGCTTCCGTTTTACGAAGCAGGTGATACCATCCGCTCTTTTCTGCAAACTGTGCTGTGATCCTACGGTATTCTTTGCTCAGGCGCAAGCTTTCCGCCTGCAGTTTTTTGAAGGGCTTTGCCGTGATTTCATCAATGATGCCGGATAGCTGTTTCCATTTCCATGCGTCCTCAATCGTATCTGGAGCAGTAAACTGACCATGAATACCGCTGCGAGTGCGAATTGCTTGTACCCACTGGGGTGCTACTGGCTCCAGTGCTTTCAGCATTTCTTCACGATCTTCTTGAAGCTTGTATTTCTGATAGATGGAAGCGAGCGCAGCATAAGCCTCCGAATAAGCATCTTTGTCACCGACGTCAATAGCCCTGATTAGATTTGTACAGTACTTACTGTTGCCGCGTTTACCCGTACGGAGAATGGACTTGATTCTTTGGAGTTCACCGAGCTTTTCTTCCATATCAAGGGCTGCTTCGCACGACAGACACAGCATAGGAAGGATATTCGCAACAGCCGATAGAATCTTATCGGTTTTGATCAATTCAGAGTCCAATGCATTGAATGAGAAAACCAAATTTTCGGGAAAGCCACAGAATTCAATCCTTTCAATCAGCGTTTGATACTCTTTTTTATACCAATCAAGGTATTTCTGTATCAATGGAATCCAGTTGTTGGCTATCTGTTCAGGATTATGATCGTCTAATTCAAAAAACTCAGGCACATCATGGGCGGAAAGCAAATCATCCCAATATACGGCACACTGCTTACGGATATTATCCATTTCGAGACAATGCAAAATGATGTCACAATCTTCCTCCGATTTCAGCGGATGGCCATCGATACTAACCGATTCCAACGCGGCCGCATAGTCTTTGTGCATCGCGAGTGTGAGCTTCGATATTTTGCCTTTGTTTGCAAAAACAGCTCTTAACCTTTCAAGAGGTTCTTTCAGAGATGTTTTCGTCATAGCAGATGAGAATTGAATGTCTTTACCAAATTGTTCTGAAACGATACTTTCCGAATAATCGCATGTCTTTTGTATTTGCTCAATTAATGTAATCCATTTTTGCCGATACGCACCGCCGTTTTTTCCGTCGACCGCAGCACATTTCATCCATTTTTCTATTTTTCCAAACGATGCAGCGTAATTTAGCAACACGACTACAGCTTCCCGGTCTGGATATTCTATGGAAAAATCCCCGAACGGGCAGGAGTATCGGATGGTTCGCGTCTCTGGGGCATTGCTCACTTTCCATCCGGCATCCTTTTCGATCTTTTTGAGACATGTGATCGCTGTCCTTAGCGCATCGAGGATCTGACAGTAAGCGTCCGGGGAAAGAAGAAGCTCTGTACTGGGAAGGTCGCACGCAAGTTCGTGCTCATCCTCCTCAGACACACCTTCGTTACTTCGATAAAGGGCAGAAAGCTGTTCGAAGGTCAGAGGCAGCGGAGTGTACAGGCGCACCTTTCCCGGAATGTAGGAAAGTGCGTCAGCGTTATCATAAACAAATTCAGCAGCCTTTGATGGAGAAATATCTTCTCCATTGAATACGATACACTTGCATTCCTGATTGATAACTGCATAGATGTTTCGGCGCGTTTCGGCTAAGCTGCTTATAACTTGACTGCGTTCAGCAGCAACCATATCCATCTCCCGCTTGATTTCATGGGAGGTGGTTTTTGCCATAGTACCAGTGATACCGTCAATGGATCGCTCCATGTCAACATGGGAATCGTCCAAAACCGAAACGCACAAATCCTGAAGTCCGGGGGCAACTTTATCTTTCAAAACATTGAGTGCTTTTGCAGTATGGCTTGTAACAAGGACACTTTTGCCATGTGCAAGAAAATGTCCCATCAAGTTTGCTATCGTGTGAGTTTTACCGGTACCGGGAGGACCTTGTACAAGAACAGCATTATATGACTCAATCCTTTTAGCGATTTCCAGCTGTTCCTTATTTGCTTCTTTGGAAAGAAGAATATCTATGCTTTCACCACCGACAGCGGCCAATTGTTCTTCGACAGACTCTTCGCCCATGTCATCTGGAATTTCGATCTTACCACCGCTGACAAGATCTGAAATAGGAGCAGGAATTTCGCCCGTTTCCTGAACGTTTTCGATGATCTGTTCGATTGCCTTCAGGGTCCCGTCAAGACGTTTGCGAACGATATAACAGGGGGAAGCTGACAGTAAAAGGCGGTTCGTTTTTTTCCATTCAGCGGGAATATCTCCTTCGACAAACATACTGTCCGACGATAACTGATGAATCAGAACCTTTAGGAAGACAGGAGTATCATTTCGGTCAAGGGGATGATAATCATTTTTCTGTAACTCAGCGCTTAATTTGTTGATGGCTGTCAAATTGATATCATCCAGTTGTTGAAAGGCAATAGAGTATAGCTCAGACGGAACATCTGTGTCTTCAATATAAACGGTGTTTTGATCAGCATCATAGTTCAGTTTTACGCGGTGGGTCAGAATCGGGTGCTCCATTTCCGGTTTATCTCGGTCGTACAAGATACCAGTTGCAACGATCATCTCCATCGTTTCGGACTCTCTTTGAAGTTCGAAATATAGGCGGTAAAGGTCAGAAAAAAGGTTTCTTGTCCTTTCGGTAATTATCTGTTTGTTAACCCATACAGACCTGATTGTTAGCCATCTTTGATAGGCTGAAACCCTCTCTGCACTATCTTCAAAATGCTCTACATGATCTTCGTCGCTCTCTGATTCAGAAGAAGTGTGTTTTTCGTTTTGAACCTGAAGGACTTTTTTGACAGATACCTGATTTCGATAATTATCCCATCCGTCTTCAAGCCAAGCAGTCAACAATTCGTTCGGCACAGGACAGCGGGTATACTCTGGTTTGTGAACAGAAAGCAGGGCGCTCCCCACTACGACATCTTCGTCTTCTACCCGATCACGATAAGACACTTTTATGTTTTCGGAGTCATCAGGTAGGTTTACAAGAGAAAAGAACCACCCGTTATTATTCTTATATTCGTGTATATTTATAATATTCTTCTGTTTCAGCTTATTGAGCTCTTCAATAAACTGGAACAAGGAAACCACTTTTTCTTGTGTAGTGGGCATTTCGGAATTTGAGCTTTTTTTCTGCTTTTCGGCGATCATAGCGTGTTTCCTTTTTCTCTATTCTTTATGATAAATCGGTAAATATTGGGAATGATGGGTTGTATCAAATGAAGTTTTTGGGGGAGGAAAACTTTGCATGCTTATACATCTTTTTCATTATACCATTTCCTTCCGCAAAAATCAATGGGGAACGGTGAAATGAAATAATTTCCGTGTGAATCACATGGATTATACAGGAAGTATTAGACAACCGACGAAACACATTTTGCAACCAAACTTCCAGTGAGGACCCAGTCCTCACTGCCGTGCTAACAACCGATCCGACGATTCGCTCCCGCAGCCCGGAATCAAAAGATTCCCTCGCGGCATTCTTTGGCGGGGGATTTCAAAGGACCCCCCGAGATTCGGCTTCGCCGAACTCAGCCCGGGGTCATCCAATAGGGGGTGGGTTCCCCCTGTTGGCCGGAAGAATCCAAAGAAACCGGTGGTTTCGTGGCAGAGGAATCCAAAGGGGACAGAGTTCCTTTTGGCACACGACTTTGCCCGCAAAGTCTAGTGTGTTATACCTTTGGATCCCGCTGGCGGCGGAAAGGGGATGCGCGGGAGACGCAGAGTCTTTCCGATGACAGCAGAACGGAGGGGAATCGTGGGCATGAAAGCCTGTGATTCCCCTCCGGGCGTGTGTAGGCGGCGGGCGAAATGACAGGGGAATGAAGCACGACGCCGGGGGAGCCAAAGGTATATAAACCCTGCCCGCCGAGTATTCCTTCGGAAACTCCGACGTTCCCCCGCTCCCCTTATCCCGCCATTTCCCGACGCATCTCGGCCAGTGCGGTTCTTTCCACGGATTTTGCGATGGTCTCGGTAAGCATGAAATGCTCCGCGGTTTCCCGGACGGAATGCTCGTCCCCGTCGTCGAACCCGAAGCGGTAGCAGAGATAGGTGCCGCTCCGCTCGCCCACGTCGATCAGTGCGCGGTACAGGCGTTCGATCAGTTCCTTTTCTATGTAAATCTGCTCCGGAGATTGATGGAACGGATCGCCGACTATGTCCGGCATTTCGGCAAGATCGTCCCAGACGGTGTACCGCTGTCCTTCGCTGTACCGGGTTTCCAGTGCTTCGACGGTGATCCGGTCGGACAGCGCTTCCATGTCCTGCCTCTGCTGTCGAATGAGATCGATCACCGCGTGTCGGATTGCCGGCTTCGCATAGGTCAGGAAGTTCGCCCCGCTCTCCGGGTCGTACTTCGCTATGGACTTCCACATCCCGATCCGCCCTTCTTCAAGCAGGTCGTCATAGGTCAGCCCGATTTCCCAGGGCTTGATTCCAAACAGACCGAGCACGGACCGGACGGTCATGACGATGAACCCGGCGTTCTGCTCAATCAGGAGGTTGCCTGCTTCTTCATCGCCGCTCCGAGCTGCTGCGCATAACTCTTCATTAGCCAGAAGATTATCCACGCGCCGCCTTTCTCCCGAACGGGTCCATCAGCATGAGCATGAGTTTGCGGAAGGTTCCCAGTTTTTCCTCCGGCATATCCAGTCGATTTGCGACAACCTGCGTGACCACTCCCGCACATTCTTCTGCCGTCACTTTGGGGTTGTGGGCGTCCCGTCCCTTCATGACTTCGGCGAAGATCTCCCGCGTGATCTCCCGGCTCATAATCTGCGTCTCTTTCAGATTGTCCGAACCGTATTCCTTCTTGATCTCCCGGAGTGAGGCTTCAAAGGAACTTGTAATCCCGTTCAGCTCGTCCCGATGCGGATTTGAGATCCAGCTGTGGATTTCATCCGCATCTTTTTTTGCTTCCGGGATTTTTTTCAACTGGTTGCAGGCCAGTCCGTAAATCTCGTTCTGTGCCGCCACACCCCTGGCCAGGCGGCCTTCGAGGTACAGGGCAATCTGATCCATAGTATCGGCGAAACGGTCGTTCGTCAGCAGGCGGTTCACCACATCGGCATTGACCTTTCCCGTGTAGAGATTCCGCGCGGCGTCCACGGTCAGGCCGATTTCCCCGATGTCATAATTCTTCCGTGCTGGATCGTTCACCACCCCGAGCAGGAAGTCCGTCGATACCTCAAATTCCTTTGCCATGCGGACGAGGGCGTCGGGGCTGATCTTGTCTGTCTTGCCGTTGATGAAGCGGCTGAGGGTCGCGTTGTCCACCCCGATCTTTTCTGCCAGATCCGTCTGTTTGATATGCTTTCTCTTCATCAGCTCCTGTAAGCGTTCCCTGATCGTGCCCGGCAGATAGTTTCGTTCATTCATTCTCGACAAATAGCCTCCTTCTTTGACTTTCAATATCATTATATCATGAACAAATTTCTCTGTCAAGAGATTTTCTTGTCATTTTGCGTCGAATTATCACGACTGTTAATCTTGATTTCTGAGTTGAATCCAGTGCTCCCGCCCTGAAATTGCATTTCTGCAAAAAACAGGGGCGGGATTTTTTCTTTTCTGCACTTCTGCCAAAATCTCCTTTTCGGGCGGATGGATTCCGTAAAGTGTATATAGACGGTGAAAAATCGTCGGAAAGGAGGATCGCATGACGATCTATGAAAAAGTGAAATCCGCCGTCACGATAAAGCAGGCGGCGGAGCGGTACGGACTGGATTTCGACCGCAAAGGGATGGCCCGGTGTCCCTTCCACGACGACCGGCACCCGAGCATGAAGCTGAACGAGGACTACTTCTATTGCTTCGGATGCGGCGCAAGCGGAGACGTGATTGCCCTCACGGCAAAGCTGACGGGACTCTCGCCGGGGGAGGCGGCGCAGAGGCTCACGGAGGACTTCGGAATTGAGGGTAATTACCCCGTTTCTGTAATCGAACGCCTTCGGACGTACAAGGATGCGCTCGAAGAGGAACGCCGCTGTTTCCGGGTACTTACCCACTATTTGTACCTTCTCCGTGAGTGGAAGGTCCGGTATGCCCCGAAATCCGACGCGGAAGAACCTCATCCCCGGTTTCTCGAAGCCTGCCGGATGATCGAACCGGTGACGTATATGGTGGATCTCTTGATCGCCGCGGACACGAAGATGAAGCACGAGCTTGTGAACAGCATGAAGGAGGAAGGAAAGATCGGGGAGCTTGAACAATATTTGGAGGGCATTCGTGAAAAAGAAGAAAGCATTGCGTGCAGATAATCCGGGGACGGAGGAAGAAACCGAAGATGAGATCGTGGACGAGATGCTTCCAGTCTGGTTTGATGGGAAACACCTGTTTGAAACGCTCTTCTGTCATGAGTATCTGGCGGATCACCCCATGATCTGCGTAAACGGCAGCTTTTTCACGACGGAGGGGCGGATCACGGACGAAGCCCGGATCGGAAAAGAGATGTACGATTTGCTGAAACCCTATGTCAGTACCGGAGCCGCGAAGAAGGTGAAGAACCTGCTGGACACCCTGCGGCTTGAAGCGTTCAGTCCGGACCTCCCTGTCCAGACAGACCGCCTGCATGTGGCGAACGGAACATTGTTCCTGGAGGGCATGAAATTCACGACGGACAAGGAGTTCTGCCGGAACCGCCTGCCCGTGGCGTACAATCCCGGCGCGGACCTGCCCGCGAAATGGATGCTGTTTATCGAGGACCTTCTGGAATATGAGGATGCGATGACGCTTCAGGAGTATATGGGCTACTGCCTGATCCCCACGACCCGGGGTCAGACGATGCTTCTGCTCAAAGGCAGCGGCGGTGAGGGCAAGTCGCGGATCGGGATCGTGATGCGGGCTCTACTCGGTGACAATCTGAAAAACGGAAGTATTGCCAAGGTGGAGCACAGCCCGTTCGCCCGGGCCGATCTGGAGCATGAGCTCTGCATGGTGGACGACGATATGCAGATGGAAGCCCTGAAATCGACGCACTATCTGAAATCTCTCATTACAGCGGAGATGCCGATGGATTTGGAAAAGAAGGGCGAGCAGAGCTATCAGGGGGAGATGTACGTCCGGTTCCTCGCGTTCTCGAACGGGGATTTACAGGCGTTGTATGACCATTCCGAGGGGTTCTTCCGTCGTCAGCTCATCCTGTCCGTGAAGAAGTGCCCTCCGGAGCGGGAGGACGACCCCTTCCTCGCGGACAAGCTGTGTGCAGAGGCCGAGGGGATCTTCCTCTGGTGCCTCGAAGGGTTGAAGCGGCTGATTCGGAACGGATTCCGCTTTACGGAGAGCGAGCGAACGAAGGCCAACCGCGAGACCGCCCGCCGCGACGCTGACAATGTGCTGACCTTCCTTCGCTCGGAAGGGTATATCCGACTGAATCCGGCCGGTAACGCCCCTTCCGCGGACCTCTACGCCGTATACAGGAAATGGTGTGAGGACAACGCGCTCAATCCCTTGACACCTAAGCCGTTCAGCGGCACCCTGATCCGTCATGCCAACGAATTCGGACTGTCGCACGACAACCATATTCTCAACTGTAACGGCAAGCGGGTCAACGGCTTCCGCGGGGTCGAAGCCCTGATCTCTCCGGCATCCTTATGAACCCGGATCCCGATTGTTCCGTCCCATCCATCCCAAATCGAGTCCCCGGATGGATGGGATGGCAGTATTCCGATCAAACTCTTAATCCGATCAAGGAGGACGAATGAAGAGAAAACTGACATCCTGCGCGCTCCCCATCCTATATTTATATGAATCCAGCCTCACGCAAACCCAGAAGCTTCTGTATCTCATCCTCTGTGCCGACGATACGCTCGATCTGTATGAACTGAGCACCCTTGCACGGATGGACCGGGAGGAGATACTCTTCGATCTGAAACGGCTGAACGCGCTCCGGCTCATCACGAATGACCGGCTCAAAAGCGTTCTGCGCATGGAGGAACGATGAAGCCGCAGTACGGAATATTGAGATTCGCCAAATACAAGGGCCCGGAAATCAGCCATATCGAAGCGCACATTGAGCGCAAGAAAGAGCAGTACGCCAGCAACCCGGATGTCGATATCACACGCAGCGGTC
>JAEEGF012435699.1_pt1 | contig 12027 bp, 11 predicted proteins | sample 9134171 | NCBI WGS metagenome assembly JAEEGF01 (sample SAMN16246542, study PRJNA631951) | gut metagenome | biome: gut microbiome; feature: rumen; material: AP-attached | host: Bos | place: Iran: Karaj | collected 2018-10 | reverse complement strand
GCGAACGCCAGTGTTCGAACAAAGTCCACTGGTTCGACGACGATTTCGGCAAGATGCTCAGCCACGACGAAAAGTGCGTTGACTGTCAGCGTTGTGTGAGCATCTGCCCGACCGGCGCGTTAAAAATTCGCCCGAATGAGAACGCGTTCAGAAAGTCCGCAAACTACACCCAGCCGCTCATGACCGAAGCGTACAGACAGGCTGGAACAGGCTCGGTTCTGCTCTCGTCAATGGGAACACCGAAGGATTATCCGGTTTACTGGGACAAGATCCTGCTCAACGCTTCGCAGGTCACGAACCCGCCTATCGACCCGCTCCGCGAGCCTATGGAGACCCGCGTTTTCCTCGGCAAAAAGCCGACAAAGATGAAGTTCAACAAAAACGGCGAGCTTGATCTGAGTCTCGAACCGTCGCTTACACTGAATGTCCCGATAATGTTCAGCGCAATGAGTTACGGCTCGATATCCAAAAACGCGCACGAAAGTCTTGCAAGAGCAGCCGAAGAGCTCGGCACCTACTACAACACAGGTGAAGGCGGACTCCACAAGGATTTCTACAAGTACGGCGCTAACACGATAGTACAGGTAGCATCCGGACGTTTCGGCGTTCACAAGGACTACCTCAACGCGGGCGCGGCGATAGAGATAAAAATGGGTCAGGGCGCAAAGCCCGGCATCGGCGGACATCTGCCGGGCGCAAAGATCGTCGGCGACGTCTCAAGAACGCGTATGATCCCGGAGGGAACGGACGCGATATCGCCCGCGCCTCACCACGATATTTATTCAATAGAAGATTTAAGACAGCTCGTTTTCTCGCTTAAAGAAGCGACGGAATATACGAAACCGGTCATCGTAAAGGTCGCCGCGGTGCATAACATAGCCGCTATAGCAAGCGGTATCGCGAGAAGCGGCGCTGACATAATAGCGATAGACGGCTTCCGCGGCGGCACGGGCGCGGCGCCGACGAGGATACGCGACAACGTTGGTATACCGATAGAGCTTGCGCTTGCATCGGTCGACCAGCGTCTGCGCGACGAGGGCATACGCGGAAACGTTTCCCTTGTTGCCGGCGGCTCGATCCGCTCGGCGGCGGACGTAGTAAAAGCCGTTGCGCTCGGAGCTGATGCGTGCTACGTTGCGACGGCGGCTCTGCTCGCGCTCGGCTGTCACCTCTGCCGCACCTGTCAGACCGGCAAGTGCAACTGGGGCATAGCGACGCAGCGCCCCGATCTTGTAAAAAGGCTGAATCCCGACATCGGCTCGGAGAGGCTGATAAATCTTATGACCGCGTGGCGGCACGAGATAATGGAGATAATGGGCGGCATGGGTATCAACTCGATAGAAGCGCTCCGCGGCAACCGCCTAATGCTGCGCGGCGTGGGATTAAACGACAAAGAGCTTGAAATATTAGGTATCAAGCACGCGGGTGAATGATATGAAACGTGTTTATGTTAACGAAGAATGGTGCTTAGGCTGTCATTTATGCGAATACAACTGCGCGTTTGCAAACTCCGGTATGAAGGATATGGCGGCGGCGCTTAAAGACAAAAAGATATTTCCGAGAATTCACGTGGAGGGCGACGACAAGATAACTTTTGCCGTTTCCTGCCGCCACTGTACCGATCCGATATGCGTAAAAAGCTGTATCGCCGGAGCGATCTCAAAGAAAGACGGCGTAGTGCGGATAGACAGAAGCAAATGCGTGGGCTGTCTTACCTGCATACTCGTATGCCCGTACGGCGCGCTGGCGCTCGGTGAAAACGGTACGATGCAGAAATGCGAATTATGTCTGCAGAATTCCTGCGGCGAGCCGGCGTGCGTGAAAGGCTGTCCGAACAAGGCGATTGTTTACGAGGAAAGGAGCGAGACGGAATGAAAAAGTACGTTATCATAGGCAACGGCACGGCGGCGGTCGGGTGTATCGAGGGCATAAGAAGTATCGATCAGACCGGTGAGATAACCGTTATTTCGGGTGAGGACCGCCACGTTTACAGCCGTCCGCTCATATCGTATTATCTTGAAGGCAAGACCGATCTGCAGAAGATGAAATACCGCGGCGACGGATTTTATGCTGAAAACGGCTGCAGGGTTTTATACGGCAAAACCGCCGTTTCAATAGACGCGGAAAACAAAACGGTCAAGCTTGACGACGGTGAGGAAGTTGAATACGATGAGCTTTGCGTCGCGGCGGGCTCGCGTCCGTTCGTTCCGCCGTTCGAGGGGCTTGACACTGTTGAGCGAAAATTCAGCTTCATGACGCTTGACGACGCGCTGAGCCTTGAAAAAGCGCTCAGCAAAGACAGCCGCGTGCTCATAGTCGGCGCGGGACTTATAGGGCTTAAATGCGCGGAAGGTATAGCCGAAAGAGTAAAAGAGATAACCGTCTGCGATCTTGCGGGGCGCGTGTTATCAAGCATACTTGACGACGACTGCGCGGCGATAGTGCAGAAGCATCTTGAAGACAACGGCCTGAAGTTCCTGCTCTCGGACAGCGTAACGAAATTTGATAAAAACACGGCGTATATGAAAAGCGGCAAGACAATCGGATTTGATATCCTCGTTTTAGCCGTCGGCGTGCGTGCGAATTCGGAAACAGTAAAAAACGCGGGCGGGCAGGTCAACCGCGGTATCATCGTCAACACGAAAACGGAAACGAGCCTGCCGCACGTTTACGCCGCGGGCGACTGCGCGGAGGGCTACGACGCCTCGATCGGCTCAAACCGCGTGCTTGCGATACTGCCTAACGCTTATATGCAGGGGCATACCGCGGGCGTCAATATGGCGGGCGGCGAGGCGGTATTCGATAACGCCGTGCCGATGAACTCCATAGGCTTCTTCGGTTATCACATAATGACCGCCGGATCGTACGGCGGAGAAATGAAAGAAGAAAAGACGACCGATTCGGTAAAACGTTTTTTCACAGGCAACGGAGTTTTAAAGGGCTTTATGCTTTTAGGTCAGACGGAGCGCGCGGGCATTTACACGTCGCTTATAAGAGAAAAGACGCCGCTTGACAGCATTGATCTTGAACTTGCCGAAAAAATAGCTTCAAACCTAATTTTTTCACAGAATGTACGTAGAAAAAAATTCGGAGGCGTTGTATAATATGTTTATAAATGCTGAAAATCTCGGATATAAAGAACTTAACGGGCTGATCCGCGGCTCTGATACGGAATATACCGTAGAAGGCTGTCTCGGTCAGCGGTTCATCTGCGCCGGTATGTCCGGCAAGGACGTTACGGTAAACGGCGTGCCGGGAAACGCTTTGGGCGCGTATCTCAACGGCGGCAGGATAACCGTCAACGGCAACGCGCAGGACGCCGTGGGAGACACGATGAACGACGGCGAGATAATAATCCACGGCAGCACAGGCGACGCCGCGGGTTACGCCATGCGCGGCGGCCGCATATACGTAAAAGGCGACGCAGGCTACCGCGCCGGCATACACATGAAAGCGTATAAGGATAAAATACCCGTTATGGTGATCGGCGGCTGCACCGGCAGTTTTTTGGGCGAATACCAGGCGGGCGGCGTTATAGTCGTACTCGGACTCGGCTCTGATAAAAAGCGCATTGTCGGCAATTTCCCGTGCACCGGTATGCACGGCGGCAAAATGATACTGCGCTCGGACTGCGCCGACATACAGTTTCCCGGTCAGGTCACGGCAAGATCCGCGACGGGGACCGATATGGAAGAAATAAAAAAATACATAGATCAGTTCTGCCGTCTGTTCGGCTGTGACGAAAAGGAAATGCTTGATTCCCCGTTCACAGTCGTAACGCCGGACAGCAAAAACCCGTACAAGCAGCTTTACGTTGCCAACTGAACCGGAGGGAAAAATGAAATACTCAAAAGAAGAGGTAATGCAATACGTGAATGAGGAGGATGTTAAATTCATCCGCCTCGCTTTTTGCGACGTTTTCGGAAGACAAAAGAACATATCCATAATGCCGGACGAGCTTCCGCGCGCGTTTGAGCACGGCATAGCTTTTGACGCATCCGCGATAGCCGGCTTCGGCGACGAGGCTCATTCAGATCTGTTTTTACATCCGGACCCGGAGACTCTTTCGTGGCTGCCGTGGAGACCGGAACAGGGCAAGGTCGTGCGTATGTTCTGCTCTATAACGTATCCGAACGGCAGACCGTTTGAGTGCGACACGAGAACGCTTCTCAAAACCGCGGTAAAAGACGCGGCAAAAGCCGGATATACGTTTTATTTCGGCGCGGAGCAGGAATTCTACCTCTTTGAGCTGGACGACAGGAATCTGCCCACCAAAACGCCGTACGACAATGCCGGATATATGGACATAGCTCCGGACGACAAGGGAGAAAACGTGCGCCGCGAGATATGCCTGACCCTGGAGCAAATGGGCATCCGCCCGGAAAGCTCGCACCACGAGGAAGGACCGGGACAGAACGAGATAGATTTCAAGTACACGGAGGCTCTCGCCGCCGCGGACAACGTTATGACGTTTCAGACCGTGGTCAAGACTTCCGCCAAAAGAAACGGTCTTTTCGCGGACTTCTCCGCAAAACCGCTTGACACGGAAGCCGGCAGCGGATTCCATATAAACATATCCGTAAAACCGGACACGGCGTCCAAAACGCTTGAAAAAACGATAGCCGGAATACTTGACAAGGCCGTGCCTATGACGGTGTTTTTGAATCCCACGGACAATTCGTACAAGCGCCTCGGCAAATTAAAGGCGCCGCGCTACGTTTCGTGGTCCGCGGAAAACCGCTCTCAGCTCGTGCGCGTGCCTGCCGCCTCCGGCGAATACCGCCGCGCCGAGCTCCGCTCGCCCGACCCGACGGCAAATCCGTATATCGCCTTTACGCTTATGATAAGAGCCGGGCTTTACGGCATTGAAAACGGTCTGTCGCTTCCCGACCCGCTTGACGTAAATCTATATAAAGCGGACGAAAAAACGCTTTCCAACCTAAAAAAGCTCCCGGTTGATTTAAAGGAAGCAAAAGTCGCCGCGATGATGGACGATTTTATAAAGAAAAACATACCGGATAAGATACTTCAGATATTCTGTAAATGATACGATCGTTTGCAGGGGAGGGATCTCCCCTCCCGTGTTAATCAACGTATCTTAATTCTTAATTTGTAAAGGAGGTGCGAATTTGAGTCTGAAAGAACACGTTTACAGCGTGCTTGTTGTTTCGTCGTCTGATAAATTCAATCAGGCTGTCGCGGACGTCTTCGTCTCCTCCGCATACTCCCCGGTAAACTGCGTTTCCGCGGTAAGCACGGCAAAGCGGGCGCTTACCGAGCGTGATTTTGATTTCGTTATAATAAACTCTCCTCTGCCGGACGATACGGGCGCTCTCTTCGCGGCGGACACGGTCGCCTCCTACAACACTGTGGTGCTGTTTCTGACAAAAGCCGAGCAGTACCCGGATATGTTTGACAAACTGGCAGAGCACGGCGTGTTTCTTATGCAGAAGCCGGTCTCTGTATCGTCGTTCCGGCTGGCTTCGGAATGGCTGATAAGCGCGCGCGAGCGGATACGGAAGACCGAGAAAAAGACGCTTTCCATAGAAGAGAAAATGAACGAGATACGCACGGTAAACCGCGCAAAATGGCTTTTGATAAGCGAGCTTAAAATGACGGAGCCGGACGCGCACCGCTACATAGAAAAGCAGGCGATGGACCGCTGTACCTCAAAGCAGCAGGTAGCAGAAGAGATAATAAAAACATATTCATGATCCGCACTTGACAAAAGGTGCGGATCTGTTGTATAATACAAAAAAAACGAACGGAGATATTATTATGCTGAATATCGGTGACAAAGCGCCCGGATTTACGTTAAAAGACAAGGACGGAGCTGACGTGAGCCTGTCCGATTTCGCGGGCAAAAAGGTGGTTTTGTATTTTTACCCGAAGGACAATACGTCCGGCTGCACGAAACAGGCGTGCGCGTTTGCCGGCTTATACGGGCAGTTCAAGAAAAAAGGCGCGGTAGTCATAGGCGTCAGCCGCGACAGCGTGGCGTCGCATACGAAATTTGCGGAAAAGTATTCTCTTCCCTTCATCCTGCTCTCCGACCCGGAGCTTGAGGTGATCAAGGCGTACGGCGTATGGCAGGAAAAGAGGAATTACGGCAAGGTGAGCATGGGTGTGGTCCGCACGACTTTCATAATCGACGAGGCGGGCAATATTTCTCACATAATGCCGAAAGTCAAGCCGGACACAAACGCCGCGGAAGTGCTGGAGATGCTTTGAAAACAAAAACCGTATTAAGAATAATATTCCTGTCCGCAACGGTATTATTGCTTGTCTTCGTCTTCATAATGTCGGCAAAGCCGGCGGAAAAATCCGCAGAGATAAGCCTTTCCGTAGATTACAGACTGTGCAGACTTCTGCGCCCCGGATTTGACAAACTGACGGAAGAAGAACAGCTGAGGTGCGCCGCGGAAATAGATCATTTCGTGCGGAAATCCGCGCACTTTGCGGAATTTGCCGCGCTCGGCGCGCTGTTTTGCGCGGATTTTCTGCTGCTCGATCTGAAGCGGTATCAATGCGTCATTTTCGCGTTTTTGCTCGGCGCCGCAGCCGCCGCGGCGGACGAGATACATCAGTTATTCGTGCCGGGCAGAGCTTTTGCGTTCACCGATATACTTATAGACTCGGCCGGAGTCCTGACCGGATGCCTGTTTGCTCTATTGATTTACGTTATAATAATCTCCGTCAAAAAAAGAAAAACACAAAAAGCTGTTTAAAAGCCCGGAAGCGGACCGGGCGGTAAAACAGCTTTTTTATTTTTATCCTTAAAACGCCAAACGTAAAACGGTCGTCCGGCGGTTTCCGATGTTAAATTTTTGTATCATATTTTTCTTGCCACATATTTTTTCCATAACTGTGCATACTTATATAAACCGGAAAAAAGGAGTTTATATATGAAAGCAACCGGAATAGTAAGAAAAATAGATGAATTAGGCAGAATAGTCATACCTAAGGAAATAAGACGCACCATGAGGATACGCGAGGGCGATCCGTTAGAGATATTCACGGAGAAGGACGGCGAGGTGATATTCAAAAAATACTCGCCGGTCGGCGAGATCGGAAGCATTGCCGGGGACTGCGCGGAATCTCTCCATAAGGCGGCGGACGTTTCCGTGATAGTATGCGACAAGGACACGGTCGTCGCGTCGTCCGGCGTACCGAAGCGTGAGTATAACGACAGACCGATCACCGCGGAGCTTGAGAAGCTCTGCGACAGGCGCGCCGGATACACGCACAGCGGGAACAAGCTTTATCCCGTGGACGGCTGCAGCAAATTCGTCTCCTGCGCCGCGCCTATCGTCTGCGACGGCGACGTCATAGGCGTTGTGGCTTCACTTTCGGACGAGGAGAAAAAAGCCGAAAACAGCACGGATATGCGTCTGCTCAACACCGCGGCGAACTTCATCGCGTCGCAGATCAACTGAAATAAAACGGCCGGATCATCGCTCCGGCCGTTTTTTATACCGTTATTCAAATTGAACTTGACTTTTTATTAAAAATGTGATATTATAAAGCAAATCAAAACGGGGTGTGGCTCAGTTGGTAGAGCGGGTGCTTTGGGAGCATCAGGCCGTCGGTTCAAATCCGGCCACTCCGATTATAAAAACAGAAAAACCCCGCTGACGCGAGGTTTTTTCATGACCCATCGGAGATTCGAACTCCGGACACCTTGATTAAAAGTCAAGTGCTCTACCGTCTGAGCTAATGAGTCATATTTATGCTTTCTTCATCAAAGCCTATGTATTTTACCACATATAAACCGATTTGTCAAGGGGTTTATAAAAGATTTCTTTTATTATATTTTCGCAAATCGAATTGACTTTTTTTGCCTTATGTTTTATAATTTTACCAAATAAACGGCAAAGGCGGTATATTTATGATAAAATCGATAATCGTAAAAGACAAAAAGCTGACTTTTAATCTTGACGGGGATTATGATGGCAAAATACACATAAAAGCGTTTTCTCCTGCGCTGAAAGAGGAGCTTCTGCTCGGCGAGACGGACGTGTGCGTGAACGGCAGCTGCTTTGAGCTTGACCGCTTTGCTTTCGGTCGCGACGGCGCGTTTCTGCGTTATGAAACGTCCGAAGGCGGCGTAAAATACGTTTCGCACGTAAGCTCGCTGTACGATGAGCCGTATCCGGATCCCGGCACGAAAAAGGGCTTGCAGATAGTTGACGTACAGGACGCGAAATATCTCGGCGTCAAGCACGCGGCGCTGAACGTAGCCATCACCGACGTCATGCGTTCGGCAGACGATCCCGGAGCCGAGCCTTTTGAATACGACGGATACACGTATTACATAAATATGCCTCACATAAAAGAACACGACAGACGCATCAAAGAGCTTACGGACGCCGGCGTCGTCATCACGCTCATACTTCTCTGCGGCAGGTGGCACACGGTCACGCCGGAGAAGATAAAGCCGGTGCTTTACCACCCCGATTACGATCCGGAGGGCACTCTTTCCGCTTTCAACGTACAGACGGATGAGGGTATACGTCATTATCAGGCGTTCTGCGCGTTTCTGGCGCAGCGTTATTACAGACCGGACAGCAAATACGGCAGAGTAGTCGGTATGATAATCTCAAACGAGGTGACGGCGCAGTGGATCTGGGGCAACGCGGGAGAAAAAACGTGTCCGGAATTCGCGCGCGAATACGTCACGGCGCTGCGCATAGCGCATATAGCGTCGACTCTGCAGTATCAGAGCTTCCGCACGTATATCTCGCTCGACCACTTCTGGGGCATCACCATGGACCCGAATCATCCGAAGCGTTTTTACAGCGGACTTGAGCTGCTGTCCGAAATAAGAAAACGCGCGCAGGCGGAGGGCGATTTCTACTACAACATAGCTCATCATCCGTATCCCGAAGATCTCTTTAAACCGGATTTTTGGAACGACAAAACGGCGATAGACGATTACAACACGCCGCGCGTGACGTTCAAAAACCTGCACGTTTTAGCCGAATTCTTATATAAAGAAGAAAATCTGTTTGAGGGAAAGCGCCGCCGCGTGATACTGTCCGAGCAGGGCTTCAACTCGTGCTGGACGGCTGAATCGGAGATACTGCAGGCGACTGCGTACGGCAGAGCGTACCACGAGGTAATGAAGATACCGGAGATAGATTCGTTCATCCTGCACGCGCATCATGACAACGCGGGCGAATTCGGTCTGAATCTCGGTCTGTGGCGCAGGAAAAAGGACGAGCCCGGCATGGACCGTCCGAAACCGATATATTATCTGTTCAAAGCGATAGACCAGAAAGACGAATCCGGGCAAAAATTTGTGTGGGAAAGGTTTTAGAAAATTAAGAATTTAAAATTAAGAAACGCGCCGCAAGGCGCTCATAACGGCAAAAAAGACGACGCGTGTCGTCTTTTTTGCTGCTTTACAGGCTCCCTCCCCGAGGGAGCTGTCGCCGCAGGCGACTGAGGGAGTTCTCCTTCCGTCACGGCAAGGCCCCTTTCGTCAGCTGCGCTGGCTGACACCTCGAAAGCCCCTTCCGGCGCTCACGCGCCACCTTCCCCGACGGAGAAGGTGAAAATTCTTGTGCTCCGAGCGTGAAAAACGGGCGACCGTCCGCCGTTATTTTTTATTATTCTTTTTTATTAATTCTTTAAAAAAATTCAAAAAAGGTATTGAAATAAATTTGTTTTTGTGGTAAAATGACTTATCAATTTTCCGAAAGGACGTGAAATTTATGATGAACGTCACATCTTTAAAAGAAATTTTCGCAAAAGCCGAAGAATTAAAAGGTAAAACCGTTGTGACCGGCGGCTGGATAAGGACCGCGCGCCGCAGCAAGAACGTCGGCTTTATCGAGCTGTACGACGGCACGTGCTATAATACGCTGCAGATAGTTTATTCTCCGGAGCTTCCGGACGTTGAAGCTGTCGACGCGTTATCTACCGGCTCCTGCGTTATCGTCACCGGCAAGCTCATACACACGCCGGGCAGTCAGCAGGCGTACGAGATACACGCTGACAAAATAGATATAGAAGGTGCATGCGACCCGAGCTATCCGTTACAGAAAAAGCGCCACGGCTTTGAATATCTGCGCACGATCCCGCATCTGCGCCCGAGAACTAACACGTTTTCCGCGGTGTTCAGAGTGCGCTCGATCCTCACATTTGCGATACACAAATATCTGACGGACAGAGGCTTCGTCAACGTCACCACGCCGTGCATCACGACGTCCGACTGCGAGGGCGCGGGCGAAACGTTCCGCATAACGACTATCGACCCGGCGAACGTACCTCTTGACGAAGAAGGCAAAGTCGATTACACCAAAGACTTTTTCGGCAAAAAGACGTATATGACGGTCTCCGGACAGCTCAACGTCGAGCCGTTCGCGCTTGCACTGCGCAACGTTTACACGTTCGGTCCGTCTTTCCGCGCGGAAAATTCAAACACGCCGCGTCACGCCGCCGAGTTCTGGCAGGTTGAGCCGGAAATGGCGTTCTGCGACCTTGACGGACTTATAGCGACGATAGAGGATATGTCGAAATACATCATAAGCTACGTTATGGAGCATTGCCCGGACGAACTCGCGTTCTTTGACAAGTTCATTGAGCCGGGACTCATTGAAAAGCTGAAGCATACCGTCTCCTGCGATTTTGCGCGCATAACGCACAAAGAGGCGATAAAGATCTTAAAAGAATCCGGCAAGCAGTTTGAGATACCCGTGACGGACGACTGCGCGATACAGACCGAATACGAAAAATATTTAGCCGAGGAATATTTCGGACGCCCGGTGTTCGTCACCGATTATCCGAAGGGACACAAGGCGTTTTATATGAAAGTAAACGACGATAATGAAACGGTCGCCGCGACCGACCTGCTCTTCCCGGGCTTAGGCGAAATAGTCGGCGCGTCCGAGCGTGAGGCGAGATACGACGTACTGCTGCAGAGGATCAACGAAATGGGACTGGATCCGGAAGAATACGGCTGGTATCTCGATCTTCGCAGATTCGGCACGGCTACGCACAGCGGTTTCGGCATGGGCGTTGAGCGTATGATGAGATTCATAACGGGTATAGATAACATAAGAGACGTTATAGCGTATCCGAGAACACCGAAAAATGCGGAATTCTGAGCTTAAAGACAAAGGACCGGCGCTTATTACCGGAGCCGCGCGAGGACTCGGTTTTGCGCTTGCTTCGGAGCTTAAAAAACACGGTTTTGAGCTTATAATAACGGGACGCGACGAAAAAAGAACGAAAGCATCGGCGGAAAAGCTCGGAGCCGCGTATTACGTGACCGACCTGTCCGTACCCGGCTCTGCCGGAGCGCTTTATGAAAAACTCAAAGCGGACGGATATTCGCCGTCCGTGCTCGTCAACAACGCGGGCTTCGGCGCCGCGGGAGAAGCGTGGAAGGTATCAAAGGAAAAGGACAGAGACCTGATAGCCGTTAATATCACGGCGGCGACTGAGCTTTCAAAGCTGTTTTTGTCCGACGCCTGTGAACGCGGATACGGGGCGCTCTTGAACGTCTGCTCCATCGCGGCGTTCCAGCCGGGACCTTATACGGCGTCTTATTACGCGTCAAAAGCGTATCTTTACAGCTACACGCTCGCCGCGCGCGAGGAAGCGAAGGAATACGGCGCGTCGGCAAGCGCGCTCTGCCCCGGTCCGCTCGATACGGAGTTTTTCGATAACGCGGGCGCGACCAAACCGGGTATGAGTCTGCCGCCAGAAAAAGCCGCGCGGTACGCGGTAAATCGGTTTTTGAAGGGCAAAAAAACGATAATCCCGGGCTTTTATATGCGTGTCACGCGGATTTTGCCGTCTTCGCTCAAAACGAAATTCGTGGCGAGGATGAAGATAGCTAAGAATTAGGAATTGCAGGGGCGGGCATTGCTCGCCCGCTTTAATAATAAATGAGGTGTCGCTGACGCGACGAATATGGTGGGTTCCCGCCCCTCATGGCTCGGCTGCCGCCTCACCACCCCCCATACCCCCCTGTCCCCTCCCGTGAACCCCCGCCGCTTTTCGCGGCGGGGAACCCCG
>JAEEGF011005076.1_pt1 | contig 12027 bp, 8 predicted proteins | sample 9134171 | NCBI WGS metagenome assembly JAEEGF01 (sample SAMN16246542, study PRJNA631951) | gut metagenome | biome: gut microbiome; feature: rumen; material: AP-attached | host: Bos | place: Iran: Karaj | collected 2018-10 | reverse complement strand
GATTTGTTGCTAGAAGAACAGAGAGATGATGAACTCATCGAGGCGATTGCAGGTGCAGATGAGGAAATAGTAAATTTTTTTACAGATGAATTTGTAATAAAAGATAATTTCAATAGGGAGCATACGGTTATGTTTCCGTATTTAAGCAAAGTGTTGGAAATCATGATTCGGGAAAAGAATCCAATGGTTGAGGAGATATTAGATAAGGCGATTAAGCATAACAGAGATGCTTTTGAACTATTAGAACATCAATTGGATGAATATTCGGATTATCTGTTACAAGAGAGATATCACTGGATGAATGATGATTTTATTTCCGATGAAAAAAGAGAACAAATACGGAAAACGGCTAGAGAAGAGGCGAGGTGGAACTTTAACTATAATAATAATTATGGAATAGTTTCCTACTATTACAGTAAAGAAAAGAGAGAAAGAGATGGTATGGCTACAAATCTTATTATAGTGACTGCCGAATCGAAAAAAGAAGTAATAGCAAAAAAAATCCGAGAGTTAAATGAATGGGCGGAAAAGACAGTGAATCTTGGAAACGAAAAGGTTTGAATTAGTTTTTTTATACCACAAGAAAGTTGTATGGTATAATAAACCTAAGTATTTTACCCCAACCCGGAAACGGTAGGTGATGAATTTGTTTTTTAACAAGAAAACGCAAGCAATAACCCCAAATACGATGTAGAAAAGAAAGAGCGGAGGTAAGTAAAATGACCAAGGACAATGATACAAAAAAAGAAAAAAAGATTATTTCCGCCGAAAACCCGTTCATGCAGGCAGCAATTGAGGAAGCGCTGGAAGGTATTGAGAAGGGACATGGTGGTCCTTTTGGGTGCGTTGTTGTAAAAGATGGATTGATTATCGGGAGAGGACATAACCGGGTGCTTGAGGATAATGACTCCACAGCTCACGGAGAAATTATTGCGATTCGAAGTGCCGAGCAGAGACTCAAAAGTTATGACTTGTCCGGCTGTGAACTTTATACTACCGGGGAGCCTTGCCCGATGTGCCTTTATGCAATAATGTGGGCAAATGTGGAAAAGGTTTATTACGGATGCACCATTAAAGACAGTGCAGCCATTGGATTTCGAGATGAACTGTTCGATAAATTGTCCGGTGGAAGGGAAAACTTGAAGGATTACCTGAACTGCATTGACAGAGAAGCGTGCTTGGAACTTTATGAGATTTACAAAACAATGGAACACAACATATATTAAAATATTAAAAGACTTCGGAAATTTCTCCGAAGTCTTTTTTGGGCGATGAGCGTCTATCAGCGATGTCGCTTTTTTCCGGTGCTCTCGTAATATTTTTGTTTTTCTGCATACAGCATTTCGTCCGCATTCTGATACAACGTATCCAGTGTACTGTCTTCCTGCTTCATGGCATAGCCAATGGAACAGGAGTAGGAAGTCTGCTTCAGAGCATCCTGAATTCGCCGGATTAAATTCAGCACATCTTCCTCCGGCATATCCAAACATAAGATGGCGTATTCGTCACCGCCGATTCGATAAACGCGTTGGTTGCGATGAGCTACATGCCAGAAACAATCAGCCAGAGTCTTCAATGCAAGGTCTCCCGCCAAATGACCGTCCTGGTCGTTGATTTCTTTCAAGCCATTCATATCCATTGCCACATAGGCGGTAATGGAATTCATATACTTTTCAGCATCACGGTAATAACTTTGACGGTTTAGCAGATTTGTGAGGGAATCCCTTTTCGTGTACTGTTGCAAGATGTAAATATAGTAAAAAAGAATATTGATTGCGATTGTTACGTTAAACCAATGAGTCGCCATGTGTTCAAAAAACAATGGCATGGCAAGACACAAAATAGAAGACGATGTCATGAAAATCGGCAATGTGTAATCTTCCGCCTTGGTCTTAACATTGTGAAAAATAATAACGGTTAGGTAAACCAAATAGAACAGGCATACCCAGTAAGTCAGGTATCCCAGACGTCCGCGACCAAAATGATTGGTTTCGGAAATAAAAAAGACTATTTTTGTTTTAATTGATATAAAGCAAAGCAGGAAATTCAGCGTGGCAGGAATCCAAAAGTATAAGTTGTGCTGTGGATAAACAATCAAAACGATATCCACAAGAATATAAACGATCAGACTGTAATTGACTGCTGATAAAATCGGTCGGAGGACAGTGTAGTCCGGCTGATTGCCGAGATATGTTTCGACATAACAAGTGATGGAATACACAAAAAGCAGAATGACAATTCCGAACATGCGTCGGAGCATTCCCAGTTCCAAGTGTGTATCCGAAAAAATAATTGTCAGGAGACCGATTAAAACAATTATTAATCCCCAATGCTCATTTAAATATCCGATGATAGACATTCGATATCCTCCAGTCCTTTGCGTTTTTTCCTACAGGTTACATTATACTATTATTTGTCATATAAACCAACACAAAAGTATGATATGATAAATTTGTGAAACAGTTTGGGATTAGGAGTAAAACAGATGAACAATATCGAAATTGCTTTTTTTGAAGAATATAAAAAACTGGATAACCTCTGCAAAGATGTTTTGAACTCTGAAAAGGGGGTTACGGATTACATTGAAGAAATGGAACGCACGCCTTATCAAAAGAGCAGTCTGGTTCCTTCTTGGGAACGTGATTATAAGGATTTAAAGCATGTGCGTTGGGTGCGAAATGACATTGCCCACGGAAATGAAGAGTCTGAATGCGACCGAAATGATATTGATTTCGTTCGGCAGTTTTATAAACGAATTATGAATCAGACGGATCCTTTTTCAATGATACGAAAAGCGGAAAAATCAAAGAGAAAAGTTTCGTCGCAACCGGTCAAACAGCCGAAAGTTCAATCCCGTGACAATTCCGGTAATGCGATGGGCTGGGTTTTGTTGATGGGAATTTTTTTGCTGATTGCATTTTGTTTCGTATTAAAAACGATAGGAGTTATTTAAAGGAAAAAAGTCAATATGTTTCAGAGGTTGGTATTTTTGATTTGGATGGAAACATCCGGGGAATCTTTGTAAAGAAAAGGAACGTGAACCTATGACAAATTTAGCAGAACAGATTTTATCAGCTAGCAAGACAAGTTTTGTCGATGCGACTTTTGAATCGGAAGAAGCTTTGCGCCCAAAGCTGTTATATAACAATACGCATAAAGGTAATACGGTTTTAGCTCATATTGAGCAGGAATTGAGAAACTGCGATTCGTTTTGGTTTTCGGTTGCCTTCATTACAAGAAGTGGATTGATTGTAATCAAGGACATTCTGAAAGAACTGGAACAGAAGCACCCACAGGTTAAAGGGCGTATTCTCACGACGAACTATTTGTCTTTTAATGAACCGGAAGCATTGAAGGACTTGCTTAATTTTTCCAATCTGGAAGTACGAATTGTAACCGAAGAAAATTTTCATACGAAGGGATACATGTTTGCGGAAGGCGAAAAGAAGACGTTTATTGTCGGAAGTTCGAACCTAACACAGAATGCTTTAAAGTCTAACAAAGAATGGAATCTTAAAGTGACATCGCTGGAACAGGGTGAGTTAATTTTAGAAACCCATCTTGAGTTTGAAAATATGTGGGAACGAGCAAATGTTCTCACGGAACAGTGGATCACGGATGAATATGAACCTTTATACAGGGAACAACGGAAAGTTCGAAAAGCGAATAAAGTAGAACGTATTCGTTCCTATACATTACAACCGAATTTTATGCAGCGGGAGGCAACAAAAGCACTGAATAATCTTAGAACAATGGGAGAGAAGAAGGCACTGTTGGTATCAGCAACAGGTACTGGTAAAACTTATCTCTCCGCTTTTGATGCGCGAAATTTTGCCCCTAAGAAAATGCTGTTTCTCGTGCACCGTGAGCAGATTTTAAAACAGGCAGAGGACAGCTTCAAAGATGTTCTTGGCAATGGAATTAATACAGGACTGCTAACCGGAAATCATCAGGACAGGGAGGCTGATTATCTGTTCTCAACAGTGCAGACTATGTCAAAGGATGAGACCCTTAGAAGTTTTGCGCGTGACTATTTTGACTACATCATTATTGACGAAACTCACAAGGCCGGCGCGGACAGTTATCAGAAGATTATTGATTATTTCAATCCAAAGTTTATGCTTGGAATGACGGCTAGCCCGGAGAGAACCGATGGTTATGATATTTATAAATTGTTCGACAACAATATTGCCTACGAGATTCGCCTTCAGAAGGCAATGGAGGAAGATTTGCTCTGCCCATTCCATTACTTTGGAATCTCGGATATTGAGGTGGATGGAGTAAGCATTGATGAGGCTTCGGACTTCAATTATCTGGTATGCAGTGAGCGTGTAAATCACATCATTGAGAAGGCTGAGTTTTATGGATACAGTGGAAATCGTGTGAAAGGACTAGTGTTCTGTAGCAGTAAGAAAGAAGCAAAGCAGCTTTCGGACGAGTTTAATCTGCGAGGATACGATACTATTGCATTGTCTGGGGAAGACTCTCAGGAGAAAAGAGAAGATGCGATTCGCAGACTGGAGCAGGATGGCCTTGATAATAAGTTAGATTATATTTTTACTGTGGATATCTTCAATGAAGGTGTGGATATTCCTCAGGTAAATCAGGTGATTATGGCAAGAAGGACGGAGAGTCCCATTGTCTTTGTGCAGCAGTTAGGGCGTGGACTTCGAAAGGCGCCGGACAAAGAATATGTAGTTGTTCTAGATTTCATTGGAAACTATCAGAACAACTTTATGATTCCGATTGCCTTGTCCGGAGATCGAAGCTACAACAAGGATACAATCCGTAAGTATGTCCGCGAGGGCTCAAGAGTGATTCCTGGATGTTCCACCATTCATTTCGATGAGGTGGCAAAAAAGAAGATTTTCGCGTCCATCGATAAGATGTCGACTACGAAGAAGATGCTGACAGATAAATATATGCAATTGAAGTTTAAGCTTGGACGAATCCCAACGATTCTTGATTTCTATGAGTATGGTGAGATAGACCCGATGCTCTTTATTGATTACGCAAAGACTTATGATCGGTTTGTGAAGATGGTGGATAAGGATTATCAATTGACCTTTTCTAGTGAGGAAGAGGCTACTTTGGAATTTATTTCGGCATCGATTGTTAGCGGGAAACGTCCTCATGAACTTCTTATGTTGAAGATGTTGGCTGAGAATAAAGTGATTACCTGCGATACCTTTAAGAAGGAGTTGAACGCAGTAGGTGAAGCCTACCGCGAGGAAGATTATCGTTCTGCTGTAAGAGTGCTCAGTAAAGAATTTATGAATACACAATCAGAAAAGAAGAAGTTTTCCAACATTGAATTTTTGGATGGACATTCAATCGTTAAAAAGCAGATTGACAGAGCCGGTTCATATTTTAGCAAGCTTCAAAAGATAAACTTCGCAAGTGAGATGCGCAATCTGATTGAGTATGGTTTGAAGAAATACAGTGATACATATCACAATCATGACGAAGATAATCTGGTACTTTACGAAAAGTATTCCAGAAAAGATGTGTGCCGAATTCTAAACTGGGAGAAGGATGACAGTTCCACAATGTACGGTTACCGAATTAAGCATGGAACTTGTCCAATCTTCGTTACTTATAAGAAGAAGGACGACATCGCTAGTAGTACCAAGTACGAAGACCAATTCGTCAATCCGGGATTATTTAGCTGGATGACTAGAAGTAAAGTAAAGATGGACAGCGAGGAGAGTCAGAAGCTGATTCACTACTTGGAGCATGGACTTAAGATTTATCTCTTTGTAAAGAAGAGTGATGGTGAAGGTTCCGACTTTTATTACATGGGCCGTGTGACTCCGGAGAAGTGGCAGCAGACCACAATTGAGAATGACAAGGGTCAGGAATTGCCGATAATGAATTTCCTGATGAGACTGGAGAACAGTGTCAGGGAAGATTTGTATGATTATATCGTGGGATAAATAAAGCGATAGGAAGCAGATTAAACTGGCTAGATCGTGCCAAAACTATGTCACGAGAAGATTTGGTAAAAGAAGAGGAGAACAAATGAAGACAATAAATGTAGTAGCAGCAGTAATAAGAAAAGATAATAAAATCTTTGCCACTCAGCGAGGATATGGTGACTTTAAAGGTGGATGGGAATTCCCCGGAGGAAAAGTGGAAGAAGGTGAAACTCCGCAGCAGGCACTTGTGAGGGAAATCAAGGAAGAATTAGATACAGTAATTCAGGTTGGTGAACTGATTGACACGGTAGAATATGATTATCCGAACTTTCACTTATCTATGAAATGTTACTGGTGCGAAATTGTGTCCGGAACGTTGGAGTTAAAGGAACATGATGCTGCAAAGTGGTTAGATAAGGAACATCTGGGAAGTGTAGAATGGTTACCGGCAGATTTAGGGCTGGTGGAGAAAATTGGAGAAGTGATGTAATGACTGAAATTATTGAATATTATGATTCTATGAACAAAGAACATTGGCTTGCTGAGATTGCAAAGAGTGATTGGCGTGCCGGACAGTTGCTTTATGAACTGATTCGAGACGATAAATTGAAAAATTTATGTGGAGAAAATGCAAAAGTGTTGTTGCTCGTGGATGGAGAAAAGTTGATATCATATTGCACATATGTGGAGCAGGATGAAATCAATGAACCGGAAATCAAACCGTGGATTGGTTTTGTATATACATTTCCAGAATATAGAGGAAAGAGACTTTTTGGTAATCTGGTTGAGTGTGCCTGTGCTTTGGCAAGGGAGGAAGGATATGATGTATTACATGTTTCAACAGAGACCATAGGAATCTATGAAACATATGGTTTTATCTATTGGAAGAGTATGCCGAGCATTTACGGGTGGACGAGTAGAGTGTATCGAAAGAATCTAAAAAAAGCAAAGTAGCACATCCGGTGCTACTTTGTTTCTTTTTGCAATGGTTGAAACCATAGGAAGTACTACAACAAGTTTTTGTCAGTTTATGAAAGAAATGGTTCAAAATAAAACCAAGAATAATGGTGAATTGTGAAATGGCTAACGGCAGGTTTTGAGCTGGTTGTAATAATAGAACAACGGGTGTTATAATAGAGCAATAGGTAATATACTCGAATAGGAGGTGCGAGTGGTGAAAAACTATCAGTGGTGGTATTTTGCTGCAGCATTAAATGTTATTGCAGCAGTCATTTGGATATTTGGCAATACGAACAGAACGCTAGGTATAGTGTTTTTGGTATTAGGCATTGTAGATTGGAACCAGGCAGTAATGCAAAAGAAAGAAGAAAATGATAATGATAAAGAGCAGTAATTTAACTGCTCTTTTTTTGCGTGGAATTAATAATACGAAAGAGTACGAAAAGTTTGGAACGTTTCGGATATAATTAGGAATTTACTATGCTTTCAGAATGTATTATGATGAATTTATAGGGGCAAGAACGGATATATTAAATAATGTTATTGAAGATAAAATAGTCATTGGAAGTTCGATGACAGAAAGGAGTGAACTATGGAAAAAATACTAAAAATAATTCTCGCCATCACGTTGAGTTTGGCAATGGTTGTTGAATGTTTTTCCGGGATGAATTTGGAAGCAAATGCGGCCGACATTGTTGAATCAACGGAATTAAGAGGACCGTTGGCGTTTATATTAGAACACACAAATTTTGACAGCCATTATATATCAGGAAGTATTTATGCTGCAGATGGACAGGAAGACTGTACATATACCATTTTTGTAGATGGGGAAATATTTGCGGAAAATTTGGAAGCCGGAGATTTTCTGGTTGATGGAATTCAGGGAGGAAATCATACAGTCAGCTGTAGAACTTTCAAGGATGGTGTTTATTCAACCGTTACAGATGATATGATTAAGAATATTTGCATTCAAGAATCTTTTTATTTGGAAGCTTCCAGCGATACTACGGCATTTGAAGATAGCTGTGACGAGGGATTAAACTATATTTGGCGCAATGGAACACTTTTGCCGAAAGTTGTAGCATCTGCCGCAACAGAAGACGAACAATTTCCGGCTAGAAATTCTATCGATGGAAAGATGGATACTTCTTGGCAAAGTAAGGAAAAGGAGAATCAGTGGATTTTAATTGACTTGGGAAAGGTGAAACCAATCCGTTCTGTCTGTATTCTTTGGGGGGACGCCAGTGCAGAGGATTATATGATCCAAACCTCTAAAGATGGAAAATCTTTTCGAACTGCTGCGTATGTTACGGATGCGCGAAGCTGGGGACAGAATGATAAGAGAGATACGGTTATTATTGATAATGATGTTGAAGGGCGTTTTGTTAAATTGATACCAAAATTAGGTTATTCTACGACCTACTACGAAATTTATGAAGTTGCAGTATATGGAAGCGATGATTCTGTCGATATAGAACCGGGAACAGAAGAAACTTCCGAAGAAAATACAACAGAAGAAATATCAACCGAAGAAAATACAACTGAAGAAAGTTCAACAGTTGAAATTACCACGGATGAAACAACAACATCAGAAGAGTCTACATCAGAAGAATCTACAGGGGAAATCAGCACTGGGGAAGAAACCAGCAATGAAATTACTTCTGGAGAAATGACTACGAATGAAAGTACAACAGCTGAGATTACGACAAAGGAAGAAACACGTGCAGAAGTGACTACAGTGGAAAAGACTACTGCAACTAAACCTACTGTAGCAATCCCTGTAAAAATTGGACAAGCTTCGATTAAGAAAGTCGAAAAGAAGAAAAAGTCGGCTAAAACTATTAAAGTGATATTAAATAAAACAAATGATGCAGCAGGTTATCAGGTTGCTGTTTATAACGACAAGAAGACAGCTAAGAAGAATAAAAAAGCGATTATTACAAAAATAGTCAAAAAATTGAAATTTGAAATTGTATCAAAGAAATTGAAAAATAAGAAAGATTTATATGTCAGAGTAAGAGCCTATAAACTGAACGGAAAAAAGAAAGTGTATGGGTCTTGGTCAGCTCTGAAGAAAACTTAAATACTGTAAATGAGAATTTATTGATTGTATTAAAAGCGGTTAGTGTTTTGTCACGACCTTATGAAATAAACAAACTATTGGTGAAATTTGACAAAAAAACATATAAATGCATTTGTTTTATACAGGTGTATTGAAATTGTACAAATAATAAATTAGAATGAACCTAAGGATGAAAAACGGAAAAATTCATTTTTAGGAGGTATTTATGAAACTAGTAAAGAAACTTTTGGGCACAATTCTGGTGTTGGCAGTTATTGCAACATCAGGAGATGTGCCTTTTGTGCGTGAGACTACGGAGATAGTTCAGGCAGCTGAGGTTAGTTCCGGCAGATGTGGTGCAAGCGTCTATTGGTCTTTTGACTATCGAACCGGTACTTTAACATTAACCGGAAGCGGAAGTACTTATGACTACACTTACTATCAGTATCAGGCCAATGTTACCCCATGGCATCATCTGTATACCAAAATGAAGCGTGTTGTAGTCAGTGATAACATTACGCATTTTGGTACCTATTTATTCCTGGGATTGGCCAGCATTGATGAAATCGAGGTGCCGGCTTCTGCGGACTTTGACGTAAATGCATTCAGCTCACTGAGAACTGTTAATACTGTTCACATCACAAAGGGAAATTCTGTGATGACCAATTACAGTGATGCGACAGTAACCCCTTGGGGAAAGGAAACAGTAAAACATGTCATCGTAGAGGACGGAGTAAAGAACATTTCCGCCAACGCTTTTTATAACTGTGGAGGAATTGAAAAAATTACCATTGCTGACAGCGTTGAGAGAATTGACGGTGCATCTTTTATGAACTGTACATCATTGAAAGAATTGTCCGTTCCTTGTTCCGTTGAATTTCCTACGGGAGGAACATCGATGGTAATGTTCTACAACAATCCGGTTTTTGACAAGGTTACCATTACCAAAGGAACCGGCTCCATGAAGAAGTACAGCACATCTCCTGCATCTTCTGCAAATACATTTTGCGGTGTACTTCCTTGGGCAAGATCCGAAAATGTTTACATTGAATCCGGTGTAAAGAAAATTACGGATTATGCATTCTATTATGGAAAAGAAAAGAATATTATTCTTCCGGAAAGTGTGGAAGAAATCGGTACAAGCTCATTTTATGGTTCTAGTCTGGAAAGTATTGCGATTTTAAATTCCAACTGTGTGATTCCGGATTCAGCATCAACCATTGCCAGTGGTGCTACCATTTATTACATCAAGTACAATGACAATGTATATAACTATGCAACAAAGTATAGCCGAACAATGTTGGGCGGCGTTCTGTTGACTGACGGAATTGAAAGCTACTCTTATATTGCCAATAAAAAGTATGCCTTCTATACACCGGAAGAAAGCGATTACTTTAATACATACACAGTGAAGTACAGTGGCGCTCAATTAGTTCATTTGAACGGATATTTGTATGATGCGGCAAACAAACAGCTTGCAAAAGGTACCATGACTTCTGCCGGTGAGGTTGATATGACCAACTACCTAGAAGCCGGATATTCCTATATGTACTGTATTGATCCTGTAGATTACGGATATTATCATAATGAGGTTACCTATCCATTCTACAATTTGTATTTCCAAAAGAAACAGTTAAATATATGCCAAGGAAGCATCGTAGCGGAAAATGAATTGACGGATAAACAGGTTGTGGAACTGAACATGGAAGATTCAGACGGCGTGGAAGGTTATTACTGGGGAACCAGCAGCTATTACAGAGCCAATGCGTACTATGAATGTACATCGAAGAAAAAAGTAACACGTTACACAGCACAGGATATTGCCACAACCGATGCAATCTATTATCTGGCAGTGAAAGATAAATTAGGCAATGTTTACAACGTAGCGCAGGCGACCTTCTGCAAAACCACTTTAGAATTAAATAAAGGGTCCTACAATCAGTTGTCCCTTGATTGTGATTACATTATAACGAAGAAAGGTAACACCATTACGCTTCCAAAGATGCACTGTTCTTATTACGAAAAAACAGTAGGACAGGATCAGGGTGTTTCCAGAGAATTTAACGGATGGACTACCAGAAGCACATACAACTGGAAATCCAGTACCGATTTGCCGGATACAGTGACCTTTACCGTAAACGGAAACTCAAAATACTATGCGGTTTGGAAATTAGGGGTGGATGATATCAGATATTCCTTTACAAACGGAAGAGGAAGTCTTGGATACTCTTACAATTACAGTATTCCGGCCTCAAGTTATGGCCTTGTTTACGGATACAGCAGTGTCTACAATCTTTTGAAAAAAGTGAAACCTTGGGGTGGTAGCTGTTACGGCTTTGCTACAACAGCAGGAATGTTCCTGTCAAAGACATCGGATTTGCATGTTACAGATTTTGACTCCACAGCAAAAAATGCACTGGCATTAAAACGTGACAGCAAAGGAGCGTTGTATCCTTTTGACGTGAGAACGCTGATTGAAGCAATGCAGGTATCACAGTTCTTAGCAGATTATAAGAGAGTTTACATTAACAGCTATAATTCTTCTGCTTGTGATTTAACTCCGTTGCTTTCAGCAATCGACCAGGTAAAAAATACTGGAAACGGCGTTCAGATTGCACTTTTCGGAGACGATGGCGGACACGCTCTGTTAGCCTATGATTACAAGAGAATTACTCAGAACCAGCTCTATATTTATATTTACGATCCAAACTTTACCCATGGAAGATACATTTCCCTGACGACCAATGGAAATAAGCTGGTGGGTTGGCGCTACTACATTAACAATGATGAGTGGTGGGGAAGCAGTTATAACACCTCTTATACGAAAAACTTCATTGAATACGAAACCATTGATATGTATTCAGCTCCATGGAAAAACAGAGACACCGATGAGGATTCTTATTACAGCCTGTTGCTGATTGAATCCCAGTGTGTGAAAGTTACAGATGCAAACGGCAATGTCGTTTATAAGATTAACGGACATACCATTCAGGGTAATGAGAGCGTCAGAGATTTGGAACCGTATATTTCCGATGAAGGCGTAACCTTGTTAAGAGTTCCGGTAGGCGAATATACCATTACAAATCT
>JAEEGF012443251.1_pt1 | contig 12028 bp, 9 predicted proteins | sample 9134171 | NCBI WGS metagenome assembly JAEEGF01 (sample SAMN16246542, study PRJNA631951) | gut metagenome | biome: gut microbiome; feature: rumen; material: AP-attached | host: Bos | place: Iran: Karaj | collected 2018-10 | reverse complement strand
CGGCTACCCGGCTAAGGGCAAGCTCGTTGACTGGAAGGGCAAGACCCGTGACGCTCTCCCGAAGGACAAGGCTCCTAAGGGCGAAGAAATGGCTCACCCGAACGCTCGCTTCACCGCTCCGGCTTATCAGTGCCCCTGCATTGCTAAGGAATGGGAAGATCCTGCTGGCGTGCCGATCGACGCTATCCTCTTCGGTGGCCGTCGTCCGTCCACCATTCCTCTGGTTCACCAGTCCCTCAGCTGGAACCACGGCGTGTTCCTTGGCTCCATCGTGGGCTCCGAAATCACCGCTGCCTCTACGATTGACGCCTCTCAGGTCGGTAAGATCCGCCGCGACCCGTTCGCAATCCTCCCGTTCTGCGGCTACAACATGGGCGACTACTTCAAGCACTGGATCGAAATCGGTCAGAAGTCTACCGAAGACAAGCTCCCGAAGATCTTCTACGTGAACTGGTTCCGTAAGGATGCCGACAACGAAAAGCTTCCGGGTGGCTTCATGTGGCCGGGTTACGGCGACAACAGCCGCGTGCTCGCATGGATCTTCGACCGCTGCAACGGTGTTGACAACGCTGTCGAAACCGCCATCGGTTACATGCCGAAGGAAGGCGCCATCAATACAGATGGTCTCGCTGACTACTATAAGGAAACCCTCCCGCAGATCCTCAAGGTTGATGTGGAAGGCTGGAAGAAGGAACTCGCTGACGTTAAGGAAAATCACTATCCGAAGTTCGGCAAGCACCTCCCGAAGGAACTCTCCGAAATCATCGACATGATCCAGGATCGCCTCAACAAGGCATAATAAGCCGAGCGTCATAGGGAAATGCTTGCATTTCCCTATGACCGAGGCGATATGCCTGCGCTCGAAGAGCGCAACGCATAATTCCTAACGGAAGAAACCGCGACTAGCTTTCAGCTGGCCGCGGTTCTTTTTTGCTGTTATAGACAAAAATTATAGCCGTGTGTACACTTTTTTTTAGAAAAAATTGTCGCACCGCGACAATTTTTAGTTATATTCCAAATTGGAATAATCTAACAGATGAAATTCTGTGGAATAAGAAGAAGAGGGTGAAATATGAATCGTTATGACTTGGTTCTTCTGGGACTGATCCTGGAGAAGCAGCGCAGTGGTTACGACATCATTACTGAAGTTCGTAACCGTGAATTGGACCGCTGGGCAAACCTCAGCACATCTACTGTTTATAACAGGCTTGCGACTCTCGAAAAGCATGGCGACATTTCTGGTCAGAGCGTACGCGACGGAAACCGTCCTGAACGTGTCGTATTCTCGATTACAGAAAAGGGTAGAGATACCTTGCGTAAGGAAGTGCTCAAGCATTTGACAGGTTTCAACGATGACCCCAGAACGCTCGGTTTCGCGTTCCTGTTCGGATCAGACCAAAAGGAGCTGATTCGTTCACTGGAAGCCCACGAACGCCGCCTGGTAAAAGAAGTGGAACGCCTGGAACAGATGATTGCCGAAGAGCCGCGCCCCACGTTATTTGCGGAAGGCCCGTTCCTCAACTGCATGAGTCGCGACCACATTCTAGTGGAACTCAAGTATGTTCGCGCCGCTATCGGAATCTTGCGTGATCCGGTACGTAGCAGCAAGCTGAACGGTTACTTCTACATCAACTTTGGAAATAGAGATTTTGTGAAACCTAATCCGAAGAACGAAGGATAGGATACAGCGACCTACGACTTTTCTATATTTACCGCGTTGAATTTTAACAACCCCTCTTACGGAGATAAAATGGCTACAAAACAGTCCAAGAAGAGCGCCCCGAAGGCTAAGAAAGTTGCAGCAAAGTCTGCTGCAAAGTACGGCTACTTCGATGACGCCAAGAAAGAATACGTGCTCACCACGCCGGCAACCCCGATCAAGTGGTGCAACTATGTTGGTACTTTGAACTTTGGTGGTATTGTTGATACTACTGGCGGTACCCTGGTTTGCAAGGGCGACCCGGCCCTGAACCGTATCACTAAGTACATCGCCCAGATGCCGTGCTCTGACTTCAAGGCCAGCACCGTGTACATCCGCGTCAAGGATGCCAAGGGTTACAAGATTTTCTCTCCGTTCTATGTTCCGACTCTCACCAAGCTCGACAAGTGGGAATGCCATGTGGGTCTGTCCTACATGCGTTGGAACGCCGAAGCCATGGGCCTCAAGGTTCAGGTGACGATTTTTGTTCCGACTGGTTCTAACACTCTCCTCCAGGACATCCAGGTGACCAACGTCTCCGGTGCCTCCAAGGAAGTGGACATTATCCCGGTTTATGAATTCAGCCACTTCGAAGCTGAAAAGCAGCTCACCAACGCTGACTGGGTTCCGCAGACCATGACTCTCAAGGCCCATCCGGAAAAGGACGGCTGCCTGGTTCTCGAACAGTACGCTTACATGAAGCGTGACTTCGCAGTGAACTACGTGACCGCCAACGGCAAGGTTTCCAGCTTCGATGGCGACCGCCGCGTGTTCCTCGGCCATAACGAAATGGGTTCCTGGGCAAATCCGCTCAGCCTCCAGAACAAGGAATTGAATAACAGCGAATGCGACCGTGGCGACAACATTGCCGCTCTCATGATCCACGCTGGCAAGATTGCTGCTAAGAAGACTTTCCGTACCTGCACCCAGCTCGGTCAGGAACAGAGCCTCAAGGTTGCAGCCAAGGCTATCAAGAAGTACCGCGACTTGAAGAACGTCGATAAGGCTTTCGACGAACTCGCAAAGTTCTGGGAAAACTACCTCTCTACAATCCAGGTCAACACTCCGGATGCAGCTTTCAACTCCATGGTGAACGTGCACAACCCGCGTCAGTGCCACACCACCAAGAACTGGAGCCGCTACCTGTCCCTCTACCAGTTGGGCTACGGCACCAGCCGCGGTATCGGTTACCGTGACTCCAGCCAGGACCTCATGGGCGTCATGAGCCACATGCCGGAAGAAGCTCTCGTTCTTACGAAGAACCTCCTCTCCGTGCAGCGTCCGGAAGGTAACGCCATGCACCAGTATGCTCCGCTCGCCCTCGAAGAAGATAACGGCAACGAAGCTAACGCAGGTGACTCCCGCGAAAAGAAGGGCGTGCTCGACGAAAACGGCAACCCGGCTTACGCAGACTGGTACGGCGATGACCACCTCTGGATTGTCCTCACTGTTGCTAACTACCTAAGAGAAACTGGCAAGATGGAACTCCTCAACGAGGAAATCCCGTTCTACGAAGCTGGCAAGAAGCGCGCTCAGCGTGAAAAGGGCACAGTGCTCGAACACTTGAAGCGTTCTCTCAAGTTCTCTCGCGAACACCTCGGCAAGCACGGTCTTCCGCTCCTCGGCTTTGCTGACTGGAACGACTGCATGAACCTCCCGCTCGGTGCAGAATCTACGTTCAACACCGCTTTGTACGCAAAGGCTTTGCTCGAAATGATGGGCATTGAAGAAGCTCTCGGCGACAAGGAAGCCGTTGAAATGTACAAGGGCTGGTACGAAGATGTCAAGAAGGCATTCAACGACAGCGCTTGGGACGGCAAGTGGTGGACTCGTTGGTTCGACAAGGACGGCAACGGCTACGGCGTTTCCTCTGCCAAGTACGGCAAGATCTACTGTAATGGTCAGTCCTGGCCGGTCATCTCCGGCATTGCATTCGGCGACCGCGCTGTGCAGGGCATGGACAGCTTGAACAAGCTCCTCAACACCAAGTACGGCGTGAAGAGCTCTACTCCGGGTTACCGTGGCTTTGAACCGGCTGTCGGTGGCATCTCCACCTATCCTCCTGGAGCAAAGGAAAACGGCGGTATCTTCCTCCACACGAACCCGTGGGTGATGATTGCCGAAACGATTCTCGGCCGTGGCGACAAGGCTTTCGAATACTACTGCCAGATCAACCCGGCTTCCAAGAACGGCATCCTCGACATCTTCGAATCTGAACCGTATTGCTATCCGCAGAACATCCTCGGTGACGAACACAAGCAGTTCGGTATGGGCCGTAACGCATGGCTCTCCGGCACTAGCTCTTGGACGTACCAGGCTGCAACGCAGTTCATCATCGGTATCCGTGCAAGCTTCGATGGCCTCGTTGTCGATCCTTGCATCCCGAGTGCATGGGCTGGCTTCGAAGCTACCCGTAAGTTCCGTGGTGCAACCTACCAGATCACGGTGAAGAACCCGAACCACGTCTGCAAGGGCGTCGCCAAGATGGTCGTCGACGGTCAGGAAATCGATTCCAACGTCGCACCGGTGTTTACGAAGGGTATCCACAAGGTCGAAGTGACTCTCGGCTAATTTGAATTATAACCGTCGTGATACGGCGTTACTCGCCCCCTCACGTACGCTTTGTACGCTACGGGGGCTCGCGCCTTGTCTCACTAGGTTCTAATCCAAATTCGGAATTTTAGGTCTGCTTCAAACGAGGCAGACTTTTTGTTTTGCTCTCGCTAGGCTCTCTACGTTTTTTGAAACGATAATTCGGTTCTAATCCAAATTTGGGATTTAAAGTCCGCTTCTTGTGAAGCGGATTTTTTGTATATATAAACTATGGCTATGTCTTTTAGAAATTGTTTGGGTTCGTTTGCGCTTTTTGCAGCATTGATGTTGTGGGCTAGTTGCAACGATGCAGACAAAAATGCGGAAAAATCTACGGAACAGGAAAACACCGTATTTGAGTTTCCTGTGGACTCGAAATATGTGACATTAAAAATCCCTTTCCGTCCTATTCAATTTCAAGATTCTCTATTTGATGCTAATGGAGTTTCAATACAAGTTTTTAAAGATTATTCTGTAGAGGGTGGTTTAGTTTATAACGATGATGTTGAAAAAATCGCACAAATTATTCGCAAAGAAAGCAAATCCATTTATGAAATTTTTGATTCGTTTTACAAAAAAGACGTTTGTAATGAAGTAATTGGAGTGTCTTTATCTTTAAATGTATCCATAGGGCGCAATGGTTTTGTAGAAGAGGCTGAATACTCACATTCTGGTTATGCTGATGAGAGTTTTAAAAAGAAAATAGTTGAATATGTGAAGCAAATACGTTTTGAGAACGTTGGGCAAAAAAATATTTTATTGTCTATTAATTTTTGCCGTTCCTTTATAGATGCGAACGGTTTTAATGCTCTTTTACATTTTATTCAATGGACGAAATATTCAGTAAGGAAATCAAATGGTGCGGTGAGCGCTCCAGTGGGCGATGAATTGAAATTGGCTGATGATGTTGAACATGATAAATATTCAGTTTTAAAAGTCATTCGTCAACGGACTCCTGGATTGCGTCACATTTACAATAAACATTTAAAGAAAAACCGTGTAAAATCGTGTCTAAAGAATAATCACGACGACATCAAACCTGATTTTAACGGGATGATTGTTTTTAAGTTGAATATAAATGCTGATGGCTCTGTTCAAAAAGCAGAAATACAATCTTCAAATACTGGCAATAAGGACTTTGATGACGAAGTCAAGAGAGCATTAAGCCATTGGAAATTTCCGAAGTTGAAATCAAGCGAAGTCGTTACTTTCCCGTTAGTATTTTTTGAAAACTCTACACCTTATAAGAATCCGACTTATCCCGAAATTCTCTTCTAGCTATATTTTATGCAACCCGAATTGCTAAATTACATCATTATGAATCGAGCTTCAAAAACTTATTTATTCTTTCTTGTATTCGAACTTTTCATGAAGCGCTCGTCTTATATTTTCGTGGAGAATACTTTATGTACAATAGGTTGAACGTGAAAAAAGTATTGTTGCTTTTTTGCTTTATTTATCTTGTGGGATGCGCGACGCGTCCTCCTTCTGCAGTTACATTCATGACACCCCCGAAACAACCGGATTCACAAAATTCCGCGGCTCCAAAATCTTCGAGTCTAGGAGGAATTTGTATTACTGGATTAACTACAGTAAATGCTGAAAAGACTGGAGACATTATTGAAAAAACTCCTTTTGAAATCCGTAAGGAATGGAATTTTAATTTAAATGTGCAAGGTGGCTCAAGATATGGTTATTTTGCATTTGGTTTCGGATTTCAGATGATTTATCCCTATGGCTATATTGGTTTTGCATCCGAGCATTTTGGAACTATGCTTTGGTCGAATATATTTCCTTTAATGGCTCTTTTTGAGGATAAAAACGATGAAAATTATGATTTCTATGCGGATAATAAAGGTTTTGGAGTGAGCTTGATTGAACAAATTGAATTGAATAATGGAATGAAAGTGGGGTTGACGCAGCATTTCTCTCGTACCGTTGCTGCCTATACGGCTCATGGTGGCGGTTTTCCTGCAAATTGGCCATCCAGTTTCTATTTCTATGAATTTGGCGGCGGCGCATACTTGTCTATACCTGTAGATGTAAAAACAATTGGCATAGAAGCAAGCTTTAGTCGAAATTATACATATAAAGCACATCAATTTTCTTTAACGGTCGATTATATTATTTAGGTTTCAAGACAATCTCAATCCAGATTTTAACGGGATGAATCCAAAAAATCGCATGTTGTCATATTTTATGCGACCGAACTTCTAAATTAATATCGTTATGAAACAGATTCCATAATTTCACTTATTCTTGCTTGCATTTGTGCTCGACGGATACGGAAGCGTTCTTAGGGACGCAAGGTTACATTTGGGACACGCAGACGGACATGTTCATGTGCTTGCTCGGCGCGATTGTCGCCGTGCTTATCCCGAAATTCGCATATAAACGCACAGCACGCGGCTTACGGTATAGCCGGACTTGAGTAGCGACTTGAGCATGGGAACGACGTTGATAGTGCAAATCCAGTCGCTGTCGTCAAATTTTCCTTTCCAACTCTTGGGTGAACCGTTGTCGAAAACGTCTTTGATCATCGATTCGTAATAGGGGAGGAATTTGCTCGAAAGTATGTCGTTCAAAGATTTGTTAACGACTTTGTCCGTGCTTGCAAAACCGCCATCCGTTGCAAAAGCGTTGTTGCTTCCGAGAATGGTAAAGTTTCGATCGACCCAGAAAATGCCGACGTTCGGAAAGTTGAAGAACGAATTTATTAGGGATTCTTCGACACCGCTTTTCATGAGGAACGGTATTTCGGGGGAAGTTTCCACACGGCGGGCAGAACCCATCATTACAATGCGGTCTTCGTCATCGGGAGCGAGATGCCCGCGGAAGTCGTACCACACAAGATTCTTTTCGCTGTTCCAGCAACGGACTTTCAATGTTCCAAAACGCGCTTTTTCATTGGCGAGTCGGTTCAGTTGATTCTGTTCGTTTAATAATCTTCCCTTGTCGTCGTAAGCTGGTTGCCCAGAAGCATTCATGATGCATTCGTTCATGACTCGCTCCAATAAAGCATAGTCTTCTGCCGGCATTAATGAATCTATATTAATTACGCCTCCGGAGCGAGGAACGTCCCTGTAGTCATCGTCCATCATTGGAGTGAGGAGACTTAATTGGCGATTTTCGAAATCGAATTTCCATAAAAAATCGCCGGTATTGCGTAATAACGATTTGAGCTTTGTTTCTGCTTCTTCGAGACGGTGCTGGTATTCGACAATGTTTGAAATATTCTTGATGAGACATACATAGCGAGATTCATCCATAGATAGTCGTTGGTGCTGGCAGCGCATTTCGAACCAAAGCGTTGTTCCGTCATCGCGCTTATACGAAAACATGAATGGCATTTCGGGGTGCTTGTCGATGTCGTCAAAATAAAGCTTGAGTCTTGCCCAGTCTTTAGGGGGTAGGATGTCTCTAAATAGCCTGTCTTTGCTCAAATTGTCAAATAGCGGGTCCGACATGAACTGCGGCAATGAACTGATGAATTCGAACTTATCTGAAAGTACAACGATAAATTCACTTAGATTGCCTGCAAAAAGAGTGTAAAGCTTTTGTTTTTTCCAATTTTCATGTAGCAGCAAAATGGTAACAATCAGTAACAGCAAGAGCACTGTACAGATATAGCACCATCCAACGGACCAATCAATCGAGTTCATCATATGCTATAAAATTAATCAATTTTGATTCTTCCGGCATTGTAAATAGTTTAAATTCGTTTTAAACTTGTGGATGAAGTTAGATTTTTTCTGCTTTGCATAAACAATTTTTCAAAAAATTGTAATTTAGATAGAAAATAGGGAAAAGTACGATGGATATAGAACAGCGTTAGGTAGAACGTTCAGAAGCTAGGCTATATGCAACGTATGCAACAAAATCATACTGTTTAAAAAGGTAAAATTCCCAATAGTAGTCTTTAAACTCTAAAACAAACTATATTATGAAAAATATCGAATCCGTCTTTTGCTAGATGGATTCCTTTTTCGATAAGGAGTATGCCGTGTTTAAAGCTTTTTATGCCATTTGGGGTAGTTTGCTACTTGCCGCGAATGCCTTTGCGGTGAACCAAGGGGATGTGCTCCGGATCGTTTATGATTTGCAAGGCGGCACAAACAATCCTGATAACATATCTTCTTATCGTTTCGACAAAGACGATTTAGGAAGAATTTATCTTTGTGGGTTATGCCGATATGGCCGATGGAGGCTCATGCCTTTTAGATATTGCTCCCCCGCCAAGAATGGCCCCTTCTGGCTATGAGGACGACGATATCGATTACTATTATGGCGATGGTTATGTTTTGACCGTAGAAAACGCTTACTATGCAGGCCGTTTGATGGGGAATAATGTCGGTGGATTAGTGGGCTTGGCCGGCAGGGTTTCTATCAAGAATTCATTCTTCGTTGGAACTTCGATCGCGAAAGGTGAAGTTTATAGCATCGGGAAAAGAAGAGGAAGAATATGCGGTGACGTCAACGATACGTCAAATCCTGCATATTACACGCCAAAGAATGAAATTACCTTGAACCCAGCAACGAAAACGGGCGATACCTTTGAAGGTTGGTTCTTGGATTCTAATTTCAAAGAACCCGTAGATAAAATTCTTGCAACGGATTGGGGCAACCAAAAATTTTATGCCAAATGGAAAAACGGCTATTCCATCACGTATGTGAACGATGGCTCGTACGAATATGCGGCTCTACATTGCAGGAAAAACCATCAATCAAATCTTGTATCAAGATTATGAATGATATTAACTTGAACGAAATTATGGACATACGACATATATAATGAAGGTCTTAGTCAACTCGAAGGGCGGACCAAACGTGCCTATCAATCCTGATTTGCCTTCTGTTCCTCACATTGACCTCAAAAAGGATGTTGCACGTACTCCGTTAAAGCAACAAAGGATGCCTCAATACGATATCAAGGGACGAACCATGAAAGTTCATCCCAATTACGGAGTGTTTTTCTAAACAATTTGACGAATAAGCCATTGTTCCTCGCTTGACTGAAAATGGTTAGGCGTATCTTGTTAAGGTGCTTGGTTAAGCTTATAGGCGAATTTTCTGCACTTCGCAGTTTCGCGTGAGGTGAGTTCCTTATTCTTGATGGTTCCGCCTTTTTGCAGTACGCCCGCAATCTTGAAACCGCTCCAGCAAAGGATTTCCTTGAGGGCGCGGACTGTCCCCGCTGACTGCTTGAATAAAATGTTGAACGGCCATGCTGTAGAACACGTGGTGACGATAACGGCCTTTTTCCCTTTTAACAAAGGAATCGGGTAACCGCGTTCGCTGTGGTCCATCATGCCGTAAACCCAGCGGTCAAAAAGCATTTTGAGTTGACCTGTCATGTTGCCCCAATAGCATGGGGAGCCGACCACAAGGGCGTCGCATTCTTGCACTAGGCGAAGCACTTGTTTCGCATCATCTTCGGGCAAAACACAATCATGTTCGCTGCGACATTTCATGCAGCCCTTGCACGGCTGAAATTGCAATTTGCAGATATCGATGTAAAAAACTTTATCTCCACAAGCCAACAGTTCATTGCGGATGATGCCGAGCATTTGGCTGATATTGCTGTTGGGGCGCGGGCTCGCGTTCAAGATGACGATTCTTTTCATTGGGTCTCCAGGTTCATAGCGTTCTTTTATTTATTAAACACCTGAAGTCGCAAAAATGTTACCCCTCTAAAATTTTTTTATCTCGTCAGACCGGCTTGCACGAACCATTTCTTTTCCAAATCGCGGCTGAAGTTTTTCTCGAATCGAAATCCGCCGTCTGCAAAAAATCCAATAATAAAATCATCTGGATTGATTTGGAAACGGAGGCCTATATCGTCTTGGAAGGTGAAGCTTTTCTTATGCCAGCCTTTGGTGATGATTTCGGTTACAAGACGATGCTTGTTTACGATTCCAAAATAACTGTTGGGCACTACCGGGAAATAGAGTGAACCATGTAATATAAATCCCATCACTCCTATAATGCGCGCATACAGAGCCATCTTATTGAGACCACACCTCGTAGAGCAGTCATATCCTCCAAAAGCAGCAAAAGGGAGTGCAAGGATTAAACTAGGTAATTGGAATAAGGATTCGTCTGAGACCGTTTGAAAATGGTCTGAGGGTGCTATTTGAAAATGGAGAAAATCTATCCCCACTCGCATATCATAACTGTCAAAGAAATCGAACGACGTTCCTACACTCAAATCGCCAACAGGAGTAGTTCCTGTCAATGTTTGCGAATAACCACCTGATAAATACAAATGGAATTCGCAAAACGCCGATGTCGCCAAAAAGAGTATGGCTATAAAAAAATTTTTTTTCATGAACAAACCAACGAAAAAACAAATTTATCTTGCAATAAAATTATATAAATTTTGGCGAAAAAATGGCCAATTGAGTATATATTAATCAAAAGCCTCCGAATTGAAGGCTATTGAATTTGGGGAGAACCTGAAAACTTTGATAAATTTCATGACACCAGAACTTTCGGATATGTTTGCAGCAAGGCGTGCTCTCGCCGATTCGGGCTACATTGGAAGCGATGCTGGATTTGCGAATGTTTATCTGTTACGCAAAAAGTATGGTACGCTGATTGCTCTGCAAGATGGGTTCCTTTTTCGCTATTATAATGGACAGGGTAGCCGTCGGGGCTATGCGTTTCCGCTCGGGGAGGGCGACTTGCCGCAGGCTCTAGCAGCAATTGAGGCCGATGCACGCGAAACGGGCCGCCCGCTGGAATTTTGCCTTGTCGATGAGCCGCGGGCACAGATTTTGCGCGATTATTTTGCAAACACCGGGATGAACCGTGCCGATGAGATGAACAGCCTTGATGGCAGGGGATGTGCCAGAGCCGTTTTGCATTTTGAGAATAATCGTGGCGACAGCGATTACATCTATTCTGCGGAAAGCCTTGCGACGCTCGCGGGGAACACCTACCGAAAAAAACGAAACCATATTTCACGCTTTACCCGTACCTACGCAAATTTCGAACTGCGTGAAATCACGGCTGAAAACATCGCCGATGCCCTCATTGTCGAAAAACTCTGGCTGAAAGGCGATGCGGCAGATGTTGGCAAAGCTAGTGTAAACACAAACGACAATGCTGGTTGTGCTGCGGGTGCCGCTTCGATAGAACCGAGTGTCGAGCAGCCCTGTGACTGTGCGGAAGCCGCGTGGGCTGAACGTTCCGAAGACGAAAAGTCCCGCATGGCGGAATACTGTGCCATTGTGGAGGCACTGGAAAACTTTGATGCACTCGGCATGAAGGGGGCCGTACTCTATGTGGCTGGCGTTCCTGTCGGCATGACGATAGCTTCAGAAATTGCATCTGGTGTCTGGGATATCCATTTTGAAAAAGTCATCGGGGAATATGCGGTTAATGGCGGTTATGCTGTTATCAACAAGTTGTTTGCGGAGCGTCTTGTGGGTGCAGGTGCCCGCCTCATCAATCGCGAAGAGGATATCAACATCGAAGGCCTCCGCAAGGCAAAACTCTCGTACTACCCGATGATACTTTTGAACAAGATACACGCGGTCATAGACAGCGAAACCTCATCGAGTCATCCCCGCGACCCTCATTGTCATCCCCGCGAAGGCGGGGATCCTATATCGAGACCTGACTTCAACGTGATGTGGAGCGGCCCGGATGTTATCTAGAATTCTTTCTCGCGAAACCTGCGCCGCATGCAAGTTCTGCTGCTCCTTCCGTCGGCAGAGCCTCTGGGAAACGCCG
>JAEEGF010969300.1_pt1 | contig 12028 bp, 5 predicted proteins | sample 9134171 | NCBI WGS metagenome assembly JAEEGF01 (sample SAMN16246542, study PRJNA631951) | gut metagenome | biome: gut microbiome; feature: rumen; material: AP-attached | host: Bos | place: Iran: Karaj | collected 2018-10 | reverse complement strand
GAAGTCGGTAAGTTCTACGGTTGGGTTTACGAAGGCATTGCCCGCACACAGGCTGACCTCGACGACCATGCCATACAGAATGGCGCCAACGTCGGCGACTGCCTCTACAAGGACGTGAGCGGCCCCGATGGCACTCCCGATGGTGTTGTCGATGCTTACGACCAGGTGGTGCTCGGCAGCGGTCTGCCCAAGATCAGCTTCGGTCTGAGCGGACGCCTCGAGTACAAAGGCTTTGACCTGAGCATCTCGACCTTCGGTGCACTGAACTATCACGTTTCCGACGGTATCTACAACAACCTGAACTCATGCTATGGCCCGTCCAACAAGGCTGTTGCCCTGCTCGATGCCAACCGCTGGTCGGACGATGGCCTGACCTACATCTCCAGCGTACCGCGCACTTACTATGCCAACAACGCTACACTGGCTTGGAACGACCTGTTCTCGGATCGTCAGATCCAGAACGCCGCTTACTGGAAGATTGCCAACATCGAGTTGGGTTACAACATTCCTGACAAGCTGTTCAATGGTGTCATCTCGGGTGCTCGCATCTACGTGTCGGCCCAGAACCTCTACACCTTCACTGGCTACCACGGCTACAACGTTGACTTCGCCGGCGGCACTTTCACTCCAGGCTACAACTGGTGTTCCTATCCCAGTGCACGTACCTTCATGGCCGGTATCCTCTTCTCGTTCTAAAGAATTGATAATTGATAATTGAAAATAGAAAATTATATTATGAAACTATATAAGATGTCACTTGCCCTGTTGCTTGGTCTTGGCACGATGACTTCGTGCAGCGACAAGCTCGAACTGACCAATCCCAACGAGCAGACATCAGGTACATTTGGCTATACGGCCAACGACCTGGAGGAGAGTGTGATTGCCTGCTATAACCACATCCGTATGGAAGGCACTTACGCCCGTGTTGGCTATAACATCGACGTGATGCGCGGCGACGAGGCCTGGAACTCATCACAGGTATGGTACATGCCCTTCGACGACCTCAACGAACCTATCACCGATGAAATCGGCCAGTGGTCGTGGCGCGATTGGTACTACACCATCAACGTCTGCAACTTCGTGCTCTCACGTACGAACGAAGAGAACCTCTCCGAGCAGATGAACCGCATCAAGGGACAGGCTCTGTTCATTCGTGGTCTGGCCTACTACAACCTGGCCGGCTACTACCAGAATCCTGCCCTCATTACCGACTACAGCGAGTACTCAACCCTCGATGGTCTCTATGCATCGAACAAGGCCGAGGGCGACGAAGACCTCTATGCTCAGTACGACCGTGTACTTGATCAGGTCGAGAGCGACTTTGCCGATGCTATGGCACTGCTTCCTTCGCGCGATGAAGGTGGCGAGTGGGCCAAGGGACGTGCCACCTGCGGTGCTGCCGCCGGCTATCTGGCTCGCACCTACATGCAACGCCACAAGTACAGCGAGGCACTCAACGTGCTGAAGAGCATCATCGCCGGTAACTACGGCCACTACGAGCTCATGAAGAACTATGGCGACAACTTCCGCGAAGGTTCTGCCTACGAGAACAATGCAGAGAGCCTGTTCGAAATCCAGTTCCTCGACTACGGGTCACAGGGTACCGACGACGAGTGGACACCCGTGAACACCAGTGCCAACGCCACGCAAGGCCACGCTATCGAGAGCAACTACGGTCCTGGCGACTGCGGCGGTTGGGCCGACATTTCGGCTTCGCCCTGGCTCTACAACCTGTTCAAGCAGGAGCGCACCACCGAAGGTAAGCTCGACCCGCGCCTCTACTGGACCATCGGTACGTTCGAGAACGACTGGGAAGGCTTCGAATATGGAAACGTTGCCTACACGCAGCAGCTGAAGGCCAACGAATATCTCGTGACCAACAACAACTACGGTGGACTGCCCATTGCCAAGAACACCAACCTGCGCACAGGCATCTACGAAAAGGTCGTCACCGGTCTGCACTGCGGTATCAACCTCCGACTGATGCGCTACAGCGACGTGCTGCTGCGTGCCGCCGAGTGCGAGAACGAGGTCAACGGCCCCACACAGCAGGCCATCGACTGGATCAACCAGGTGCGCGCACGCGCCAATCTGGCTGGCCTGAAGCTCGCCGACTTCAACACTAAGGACAAGCTGTTCGAGCAGATTGCCAACGTCGAGCGCCCGAAGGAATTCGGTTGCGAGTTCGGCCGTGGCTTAGACCTCATCCGCTGGGGATTCTTCTACAGCGCCGACCGTCTGCAGCAGCTCAAGGAGCATGGTGCCTTCAATTTCTGGACCAAGGGCAACTACGAGGCAGGCAACTACACCTACACCCCGAAGGATGCCGTCGACTACGCATCGTGCAGCAAGAGCTCGTACGACACCTACGTGGCCGGTCACGAATTCCTGCCCATCTTCCAGGGAACCCTCAACGACAACCCCAACCTGACGGGTAACTCTGCCAACAACAACACTGACAACTCGAGCTACTTCGCCAAGAAGGGCTGGACTGTTCATCCCGTTGTGAAATAATAGATAATTGAAAATTGAAAATCGATAAGTATTATGAAATATATGAGAAAATTCGCAATGGCCTTCTGCGCAGCAGCACTGGGAATGTTCACACTGACCAGCTGCGAGGGTGGTGACCTCTACAATGTGGACTCCCCCGACTGGCTCTCCCAAGTGATTGACTCGATCAACGCCAACAAGGGTAGCGACGACGAAGAACTCGAAGGCATGATGGAAGATGTCTACACCATCGGTGCTACCGACTTTAGCACGGGTTGGTGGGCTCAGTTCTCCAAGTACTATCAGATCAGTAATGAAGGCATCTGGCACGGACTGTTCAACCTGAACATCAACCCCAACGCCTCCAACACCTATAAGAACTTCGCACTCATCATCTGCAACGATGAGGATCGCGGTGCCGCCAACTACAAGGAATATGGCGCCATCCGCTTCGACAACCAGCCCAGCGGCAACTCCGAGTGGGGCGACTACATCGATCGTTCGCTCGTGATGAGCACGCTCACCTTCGAGACCGACACCGACAATGGCGTTGACAAGCTCGGCGGTCGCGTCGTGCTGACCATCGACCGCACTGGCGGCGGACTCTACGTGAAGATTTCAAATGGTACCGCCGTCAAGGAGTACAAGCAGACCTCACCTCTGCCCAACCTCAATGCCGATCCTTTGAACAACACCATCCGTGCTTTCCTCGTGCCCGAGGGTTCGTACATCAACTTCCTCGCAACCGACATCGAGCCTATCGGAGGTTGCACCTCGGCTGAGGACAAGCTGCCCCTGTCGATGGAGCTGAAGGGTGCTCCCCGCAAGGTGCTTCAGGGCACCGATCCGGCTGCCATCACGGCTAACATTACCGCAGTCGTACAGTTCGAGCAGGGCGTGTCGAAGACTGTCACCGCTCAGGAACTGACCTTTGAGTCAATCCCCGACCTGAATTCACTCGGCACGAAGAATCTCGTGGCCGTCTACAACAGGACCTACAAGGGCGAGTACTGTAGTCCCGTCATTGCATACGTTCAGTTCGAGGTCGTCGACAAGATGTACACCTGCATTGGTAATGCCGACAACAGTTCTCCCTGGTGGAGTGCTCACTCCGAGAACATCAAGGTCGGCCCCAACGAGACCTTCGTCTCCACCTTTACCAACTACACCAGCGGTGCCAACAACTGGAACAACTTCTGCGTCGTGCTCTGCAACTCCGACGGTTCCACTGAGTATGCCGTGGTACGTGCCGACAACTACGGTTGGGGCTCAGGCTACGAGAACAACCCGAATCTCCAGATCAGCGAGGCTCCGGCCGACTGGGCTGCTTGGCTGAAGGCAATGGATGGTGCCAAGGTTACTACCTACGTGACCAACAATGGCAATGGTACCGCCGACATCGAAGCTGTTATTCTGGGTAGCGACGGTAACACTTACAACCTCTACTATCGTGGCATCACCGTCAACTCGGAAGAACTCTACTTCAACTTCACTATTGACAACAGCCACTTAGAGTTTGACAAGGTGGTGGGTGCTGAGGACAACTCAAGCGCCTTCTTTGCCGACCACTCTGACTACATCAAGGTGCCACAGGGCAAGACCTACACCACTCGCTTCAAGAACTTCACAAGCGGAGCCAACAACTGGAACAACTTCCTGGTAGTGCTGACCAAGGCTGACGCTACGGAATATGCTGTGGTTCGCGCCGACAACTATGGTTGGGGCGACAGCTACGCTGCCTGCACGCCTGCTGGCACACAGAACGACTGGGCACAGTGGCTCGCTGCAATGGACGAGGCAATGGTGACCGTCAGCGTGACAAACAACGGCTCGTCGGCCGATGTGAAGTGCACGATGGTGGGCAATAATGGCACGACCTACACGCAGAACTATACCGGCATCAGACCCATCGACGCTGCGGATTTCTATTTCCACATGTCGATTGACGGCAGCCATCTCGTGTTTGAATAATTAGGAGCCTCTCCCCTACCCTCCCCTGAAGGGAAGTGAGCCCAGACATCCTGCATCTCTGCGAAGTCGGGTTCCCTCCCCTTTGGGGGAAGGCTTTGGGGAGGCTTTTACTCATTTTTACTCCTACACTACACAACTTCACATTTTTAAGAAAAAATCATGAAACTCCTTTCAAGACTATTCTTTGGATTACTCCTTGGTTGCGGCATTGCCACTGCACTCACCGCCTGTGGCGGCAGCGACGATCCCGACGATGGCGGCGGCTCCGGTGGTGGTGGAAACCTGACCGTGTCGAAGCCCACTGTGTCGTCCATCACGTCCTCTACAGCTGTGGTCAGCGCCACAGCCACAGGATCGGGCATCACCAGTCGCGGCGTGTGCTACAGCACCTCAGCTAATCCAACTATCAACGACACGAAGGTGACAGCCAATTCCAGCAACATGACCGTCACACTTGCCGGCCTCAATGCCAACACTACGTATCATGTGCGCGCGTACGCGCAAAATATGAATGGTGTTGTCTATAGTGCCGACGTGACCTTCACCACCGAACAGGATTCATCGTCCGACCTCGACAGCTGGAAGGCACCCACCTATGCCGACGATTACCGCAACATCTCGCAGTGGAGTCAGCGTAGCAAGTGGAATCTTGCCAACGTTCACGACCCTTCCGTCGTGCTTGCCGACGATGGCTACTACTACATGTACCAGACCGACGCATCCTATGGCAATGCTCACACTGCTGGCGGCCACTTCCATGCCCGCCGCTCTGCCGACCTCGTTAACTGGGAGTACCTCGGCGGTACCATGCAGAACGCCCCCTCGTGGGTGAAGACCAAGCTCAACGAGATTCGTGCTGACCAAGGTCTCGACCCCATCAATGACCCACAGCTGGGTTACTGGGCTCCTTGCGTGCGCAAAGTACGCTCAGGCCTCTACCGTATGTACTATTGCATCGTCGTCGACAACTACATCAAGTCGGGTAAGCCCAACACTGCCGCCAACTTCGACAACTCCTGGACCGAGCGTGCCTTTATCGGCATGATGGAGACCACCGATCCCGGTAGCAACAAGTGGGAGGACAAGGGCTTCGTCATCTGTTCGTCGTCCGACAAGGGCAAGGACGGGTGGAAACGCGCAAGCCTGGATAACTGGGAAGCCTACTTCTACTTCAACGCCATTGATCCCACCTTCGTCATCACGCCCGAGGGCCAGCACTGGCTCATCTACGGCTCATGGCACTCTGGTTTCGCTGCCGTGCAGCTGAACCCCGAGACAGGTAAGACCATCACCGAACTTGGCAAGCCTTGGGCTACATCAGCTGCCGGACTGGCCAACAACGGCTATGGCAAGCGCATCTGGAGCCGTGGCAACAGCCGCTGGCAAGGTTCCGAGGCACCCGAGATTGTCTACCACGACGGCTACTACTACCTGTTCATGGCTTACGACGGTCTGGACGTTCCTTACAACACCCGTATTGCCCGTTCAAAGACCATCGACGGCAACTACACAGGTAACGAGACCGTACTCACCCACCCGTACAAGTTCGAAGGTTCACAAGGCTGGGTAGGCATCGCTCACTGCGCCGTCTTCGACGATGGCAAGGGCAACTGGTTCTATGCCTCGCAGCAGCGCTTCCCCACCACAGCTGGTGGCAACGCCCCCAATGCTGTTATGATGGGTGGTGTCCGCAGCATCCAGTGGCTCTCCAGCGGATGGCCTGTCGTCATGCCCGAGCGCTACGCTGCTGTTCCGCAGGTGGCCATCACCGCCGACGAGATTGCCGGTACGTGGGAGCATATTGACCTTGGCTACAAGTATGGCGAGATGAAAACTTCCTCCACCATGACCTTCGCTGCCGATGGTACCATCACCGATGGCACGTGGAAGGGAAACAAGTGGTCGTTCAACGCCTCCACCAACACCCTCACCGCCAATGGTGTCGAGTTGAAGCTGCAGCGTGAGTGCGACTGGGAAGCCAATCCCCGCAAGCATACCCTCGTCTATGCCGGCATCAACGGTGCCAAGAGCTATTGGGGCAAGAAGAAGTAAGCCGCAGCTTATAGCGATTAGTGTATAGTGAATAGTGAATAGCATGTGATTACTCTTTCTGCAGCAATTTCGCCAACGGAAAAGCAAATCATAAACTATTCACTATTTACTTTTCACTATTCACTATAAACTTTTCACTATAAACTTTTCACTATAAACTTTTCACTCTTCACTGTTTTTTTGTACCTTTGCACCCATGAAACACATATTACTTTTGCTTATCATGACCTGTTGGCTCCCTTCGGTATCAGTAACGATGGCTGCAGAGAAAGTAGTGTGGGTGGCTGCAGGCGACCTGCAGGACTTGTTTGACGAATACGAACTGCAGTACGTGAAGGAACTGACCTTGAAAGGCACTATCAATGGCAGCGATGTCAGAGTGCTGCGCGACTGGGCTTCCGAGTACAAGACGCTGAACCTGGAGGATTGCCGCATCGTGTCCGGCGGCGAACCCTACTACGAGAACTATACTACCGAGAACGACGTGATTGGTTCCTACATGTTTGCCGACAAGGAGTTCAAGAAACTTGTGCTGCCGAAGACGCTCAAGAAGATAGGCGACTATGCCTTATCGTTCTGCGGCGAGAGCATCGACTTTCCTGCTACGCTCACCTGGCTGGGCGACCACGCTTTCACCCACAACCAGTTTACGTCGCTGCACATCCCCGCCACACTGGAGCACATCGGCAACGGGGCGCTGAACGGTAACATCACGCTGAGCGACGTGACCATCGACGAGGACCATCCAAACTACGTGTTGGAGGACGGCTACCTCTATACACGCGACCACAGTCGCCTGCTGGCCTATTTCGCCCCTACCAGCTCGCGGGCAGAGACGTTCACCATTGCACCCGAGACGAAGATCATCGACGACAAGGCTTTCAACTTTCACCGCACTTACAACATCACGCTCAACGACCGACTGGAGCGCATCGGCGACGCAGCTTTCAAATATGCGCTTGAAAACATTGCACCGCACCAGAAGAAGCTCGTCATTCCCAACACCGTCACCCACATCGGGAAAGGTGCCTTCGAGAAATGCTACATCGACGAGGTCATCATCTCCGACAACGTGGAGCGCCTGAGCGACTACAGCTTCGGCGATTGTTTCATTGATGACATCCACCTGCCGGCACGGCTGAAGCACATCGGATATGCGGCGCTGAACAACAACACATTGAGAAACCTAGAACTGCCCAACTCTCTGGAAACCATTGAGGGCAGGGCTTTCTACGGACTGACGAAGAAACGCCTGAAGATTCCCGAGAGCGTGCGCCGCATCGACCCAGAGGCTTTCTACTACATCTATGTTGACACGCTCGACATCAGGCCCCTACTCGACAGCATTCCTCGTGCGGCTTTCTACAGTAGTCAGAGCCTCGTGAAACTCATCCTGCCGCCTACCATCAAGCGCATCGGGCGATCGGCCTTCTACGAGTGCTACCGACTGAAGGACTGCCTGCTGCCCGAGGGGCTGGAGGAAATAGAAGCCTGGGCACTGGCTGGTGCCGACAACATGAAGGAATGGCACATTCCAGCATCGGTGCGAAAGATTGACTGGGCGGCCTTCAGCGTTCCTAACTTCTCGTCGCACACCGTCTATGTGTACGCCGAGGAGCCACCCGCCGACACCCATCTGGAAGCCTTCGCCGACTGGACAATGGAAAAATCGGTGCTCTATGTGCCTGAGGGCAGTCTGGAAGTCTATCGGCAGACGGCCCCCTGGAGTTATTTTGGCACCATTCTTGAGTTCCAACCCACCAGCATCAACACCCCGCAACGTCCTTTCGAGGACATAGATGTTCGCTATTACGACCTCCAAGGGCGCCCAACCGCGCCAGAGGCTCACGGAGTTTGCATCATGCGAACTCCCGACGGAGTCAGAAAAGTCATCAGATAGGGTGCATTTCCCTACGACGGCATTCCAAAATTGGGGAACAGACAAAGAGTCATCGCAGGTTGCTGCGATGACTCTTATTATAAAGAAATACTCGAAAAGCATTGGTTTTGACCCGACAACCCATTGATTTCGTCCTGCCATAGGATTGGGTTTGTCCCTTCAAAGCATATCATTCATGCGAAATAAGCCCGACGACAAATAGAAAAGCTCTGGGATTGCAAGTGCAAAGCGGCTACGAGCGGCTGACTTCGAGTCCGGTTTCGCTGAGAGTCATATCAACAAAGCGGGCTCGATCGTTAAGAGGATGCTGCCGGAGTGTCTGGCGGATGCGCGTGGCGGCATCGGGATCCTTTGCAATCATGTAGAGATAGCCACCGCCACCTGCACCTGGCAGCTTATAGCCGAGGCAGAGATCGTCGATGAGACTGGTGAGTTGCTGCACTTCGGGGGGATTGGTACCTCTGTCGAGGAGCTGGTTCTGCTGCCACGTGCGGCGCACAAGCTGTCCCATGAGCTGGAAATCCTCGCGCTGCAGGGCTTCGAACATGAGTTGCGTATGGTCCTTCATCTGCCGGAGCAAGGCGAGCTCGTCGTGCTGATTGAGGAACATACGGCGGACGATTTGGCTGAGTATCTGCTTGGCTGTGCGCGTGATGCCAGTATAGTAGAGCAGATGGCAGGCGCGGAAATCGCTCTGCGTGAACAGGCGTGTGGGCAGCCAACGCACTTGTGGCTGCTGGACGAGTCCACGTTGCGTCTCGAGGAGTTTCACACCTGGCAGCAATCCGCCATACTGGTCTTGCCAGCCGCCACCCGTGGTGAGCAGTTGTTCGAGCTGCAGTGTGCGACGACCTATCTCTGCCTTGTCCCACGACAGTCCGCAGAAGTCGCTCAGGGCAGCCAGCACGGTAGCTGCGAGGATGCTGCTGGTACCGAGTCCGCTGCCGGCAGGGATGGCTGAGAGCATGGTGAGTTCAATGCCGCAACCAAACTGCCGCAGTTGGTCGGCAAGCGTCGTGTAACCACGGTCGGCACCGAAGCCGGCGAGGGTAAGCGCAGCCTTGGGAATGGAGAACGGACTGCCCACACGGTTGTAGTCGGCCAGTTGCTGGTAGGAATCCACCACCTCAGCGGCACCCAGATCGATGCTTCGGAGTACAATGTGGTGGTCTGCAGAGGGCTTCACGTAGGCTTGCAACGGCTGTTGGCCGTTGAGGTTAATGGCAAAGTTCACCACGCAACCTCCTTCCATGAGGCTATAGGGCGGCGTGTCAGTCCAACCTCCGGCAATGTCGATGCGAACGGGTGAGCGAGCCCACACGATTTGATCGGGGTAAACGTTTCCACCCCGGCCCCATCCCGAGCTTTGCTCGCCTCCCCGTAACCTTTCCCCAAGGGGGGAGGGAGAACTAACGGGTGCGGGAGTATATGATGTACCCTGCAATAAGGCCTCACGGAGGAGGGAGAATGCTGAGGGACCTGCAGGCTGAGTGGATGTGGGTTCGGATTGGGGGGATGTGGGTTCAGCTTGGAGGGTTACTGCTTCGGGCTTAGCCTCTTGCTCCAAAGAGTTACTACTCCCCTCCCTGCAGGGGAAGGCTACGGGGGGGCGAGCTCCGCTCGGGATGGGGGCTGAGGGGAGAGTCCCCCCTATACGAGTCTTCAGGGGCATGTTGGGGTTGCAATGACGAAGAAGTTCATTTTTTTCATATTCTTCGCGGAACATGGCATCGTGCATGCGGATGAGGATGGGCTCGGTGTCGGGGAGTGGCGGGGGCAGGGGCACTCGGCCTTCGACGAACTCGCGGGCGGCATCTTCGAGGTCGAGCTGGTAGAACACGCTGCGGCGATAGTTGGCTGCCAGGGCAGGCCAGTTGCGCATGCGGAACTTGCGCCGTTGGTCGGTGAGGCGCAGCAGATTGGCCTCGTTGCAGATGTCCTCGGCGCTGAGGTGACGGCTCTGCTCCCACACGCGGCGTCCCTCGACACACTGCTCGTCGCCGAGCATCCATAGGAGTACCTTGCCCATGTCGTCGATATTGGAGACGACGGGGTAGCGGGGTTCGAACTGCTCGTCGCCGCTGAAGGTGTCGTCCATCATATACGGCCGCACCACCCACTGGGCATCGCCGATGGGTACGATGTCGACGCACTGCCCGGGCTTCAGGTGGACGGTCCAGTCGTTGTCGGGCACGCCTGTGACGATGTGGTCGGAGGTGAATGTCCATCCATCGCCCACGCAGCTGTTCTCTATCCAGATGTTGCGGTTGTCGGACGTGAACTTACGGCTCATCACGGCATTCTGCAGGAAGATGGAGGGGTGCGGCTTGATGCCGTGGTGGAGTATCTCGCGCTGGTCGTTGACAAGGTTCTGAATGGCCAGCATGGAGGTGATGATCTGTCGGGATGTGCCGAAGTGGTAGAACTCGCCACCAGGCAACGGGAGGATGGCCACGCTGAGTTGCTGCAGCTCGTCGTCGTGGAAGGTGGGATCGGTGCCGAGGCATCCGCCGAAGTCGGTGTAGAGGTCGTAGTAGCGGATGCCCACTCCGTTGCCTCCATCGTGAGCGGTGTCGGCATCGCCGGAGCCTTCGTCGGCAGGGAGCTGGGCCTTCTTCATGAGCAGTTCAATGGCGCGGTCGCTGAGCAGCCATACGCCGATGTCGGTCAGGTAGAGGTGGTCGCGCAGGAGTCCGTTGAGCGTCTCGACAGAAGGTTTTTGCAACATGCACTTCAGCACCGACGGGTTCTCGCGAGTGGACACGAACACGCCATGGTTCTTGGCGGTCTCGGCATTCAGCCAAAGGCCATAGCATACCACATCGACATCAGGGATAGGTTGCAGTGGTTTTGTGGCACGGATAAACACATCGCCACTGACAACCATCGTACGGAGACGCTCAGGGGCTTTCTCCATAATGCGCTCATAGAGAGGCATCTGCAGGGAGAGAAGGTCCTGTGATAGTCGCTGTCCACGCTCCCAACGGAAGATGGGGATGGGCGTCAGAATCTTTCCTGATGGCGCATAGGCCGGCAGACGACGGCTCTGGCCACCGGCATGGAGGATGATGCGAGGGGAAGCCCCACCCCTGCCCTCCCCAACTGGGGAGGTGGTACTGCCGGGGCGAGTAATTTTGATTGGTCTCCTTATCTCTTCGGGGTTGGCCGAGGTGGAACTGCTGGGGCGCGTAATCGTGGTTGGTCTCTCTACCACTCTGGGGTTGGCCGGGGTGGTACTTTCTTGAGACGGCAGGGTTAGTTCCCCTCCCTCTTCGGGGTTGGCCGAGGTGGGGCTATGGGTGGCACTGATTGGTCGCGTAATAATGGTTGGTCTCTCTACCACTCTGGGGTTGGCTGGGGCGGCACTGATTGGTCGCGTAAAATTGGCTGGTCCCTCTCCCCCCTTGGGGAGGGCCGGGGTGGGGCTCTGAGTGGGGCTAACACCTGCTTGTTTCAATAGCCATGCCGTTCCCCCACCCGACCCGAGTTTGCTGCCGATAGGGTCGTTGGTACAGAAGAATTCATCACGGGAGTAACCGGTTATTTGGTGGAAACATCCCACAAGATTGGGGGGAAGGGACAACAGCTTTTTCATATTGATTTATTTTTGGG
>JAEEGF010404895.1_pt1 | contig 12028 bp, 9 predicted proteins | sample 9134171 | NCBI WGS metagenome assembly JAEEGF01 (sample SAMN16246542, study PRJNA631951) | gut metagenome | biome: gut microbiome; feature: rumen; material: AP-attached | host: Bos | place: Iran: Karaj | collected 2018-10 | reverse complement strand
AGAACTCGCGCGTCTGCACACAGCGCGGGTCATTGAAAGACCACTGCTCCAGCCCGCGCACCCGCAGGTAGTCCTCATAGTCAAGCAGCAGCTCGTGCAGCGAAGCGCGGTTGACATTGGTGAGTTTTATCTCCATCTCTTTGGAGGTTACCCCGTCAATGTTGCCTTCCGCCAGGTTCTGTTTGCCACTTCTCGCAGCCTGCACCATCTGGTCAATGGTGCGGTCGCCTTTCGTTAAGAACTTATTGGCAAAATAATAGGTGACGTCGTAGACGCATTCCGCCTTCTGGAACGCTTTCAACGTCCTATAGTTGTTATCCTGCCGTATAAATTCCTTGTTGGACATGTCTTTATCTATCGATTGTAATAAGTGATTGTCCGAATGGTTTCAAGCGTTTTGCCACTATACTTCTCGATCCAGTTGCCGTGGCTGTCGTATTTGTAGGTGTAGCTTGTTGTCGTTACTTTTCCTTTGTTGTAGAACAGATTGCCATTCGGGTCATACTGGATTTGTGCAATATCACCGTTCTCATTGTATGTGAATGTTACGACAAGTTTGTCTTGATGAGTCTCTTTGACTAACCGGCCCAGGCTGTCGTACTCATACAGTTTGCCCCAATATTTTGAGCCAATCCCTTTGATACGCCCGTCGTCATACCATTCATACCAGGGCTCGTTTGCTTTGCTGTCGAAATCCCAGCTGGTCTTTACCGGGAAGCCCCGTTCGTCGTATATGATAGTCGTTGTATCAGTGAGCCCATAGACTCCATGTATCACCCGTTCAAGACGTCCGTTGTCATCATATAGATAGTACTCAATGGAGTGGCAGTCGCCATCGCGGACAATCGAGTCGAGATGCGTGCTCCAATAGTAGGTATTGTGACAAAGTTTGTCCACATCATCAAAGTACTCGGTGAGTATATGTCCATCGGGGGAGTAGGTGTAGAAATAGTAGTCGGTATCTTGTAATTCGGGGTCACCTCTCATCTCGATATGGTATTCCCGCACTTCCTTCACATGACCCTTGAGAGCATAATCGTTCTCGTGCCAGAACCATGGGAGTTCTTGTGCCGAGGACGTTATGGCCACTGCGCAGAGTATTATCGTGGTAAAAAGTGCTTTCTTCATTTTTATTATTGTATAAGTCTGTCATTATCTTTTCTCATCACCCGTACAGGCTGGTCCGAACCGACTTCAAGGTTGGGGCATACGGTTTCCCTGCCAGTGTCCACAAAACCGCATTTCTCCATCACACGGCCGGAGGCGGGATTACTGGGGAAATAGGTGCCCCACAGCGTGCTGAACCCTTTCACTCCGAAACAATGGTCAATGACCAAGCCAAGAGCCTCTGTGCAGATTCCTTTCCCCCAATAAGGGCGGGCAATCCAGTAGCCCACCTCGGCTTGGTCGGACTCAATCTTCAGGTTGGAAGAGGTGGAAGTCAAATAGCCTACACAGCCGATGGCCTCACCCGTATCCTTCCACACCACTGCCCACATGCCTTCTCCGCTGAATATCGTGTGGATGATTCCAAGGCTTTCATCCACGCTTTTGTGTGGTGGCCATCCTGCGCGCGGCCCCACCTCAGGGTCGGAGGCATACTTGAACAGCGCCTCGGCATCGCTCTCCCTCCATGGGCGAAGCAGTATTCTATTGGACTCGTAATTATACATGGAAATCTGACAATAAATCCAATTACATGATGCCGCCCAGCCAGGTGAACAGCTCGTCCAATGCGTAGTCGCCGCTGTGCGGGCGGTTCCAGGCAAAAAGGAAGTTCACATCGCAGCCTGAGTTGTGCAGTTTCAAAGCCAAATTAAGCGGTATGGGGAAACCCGTGTCGCGGTCTCTTGCCCCATGTCGGATATACCAGTGGGGGGCGACTGTTGCCAGTTTCTTTTCACCAGCCTTGCCGTCTTTGTTTTCGACCGTGCCGATAAAGTTCATGGGATTCATCAGATAGACATTGTCCACCACATCCTTGGGCAGTTCGCTTCCATTGCGATAGGCGCCGAATACCGTAAAGTTCACGCTGCTCCCTTTCTCGTCGCCAAATAGGTCGTTCTCTCCCGAGGGTTTCTGTCCGGCCACGCCCTTGGTGTCGAAGGCTGGGGCGGTCTTCAATGGTTGGGTGCTGACCACATAGTTGAGATATCGAGGCAAATCCAGCCCGATGACATACTCTCCTCGTTGGGCTTTGCGTGCGGGCATAACCTGAAGTGCTTGCGCCATTCCACCGTTGAGTGGGGATAGGCCGCCCTTGGTCTCTTCGCTGAAGGCGAAACCAAGCGTGTCGCTAATGTCGGCGCCGGCATTCTTGGCCGTCTGTGCCGAGCGAATCAGCTCCCGTATCAGCAAGTCAGTGTAGTTGTCGGCAGTCAGAGGGTTGCCATCCCAGTCTTTGAGACCGAGTCCGTTGATATAAGCGGGGAATTGCTCTTTCAGTTCATTGCTCACCACTCGCATTTCGGTCGGCGACTGCTGGCGGCTGACGGTGCCGTTGTAGAGCCACTCGTATGCCATGTCGGCATGTTCGAGGTCGGTGATGGGGCAGTAGCATACGGCGGCGTACACGTCGTCTTTTGCCTTGGCTGCGCCCATGGCCTCAAGCAGTGGTTCATAAGCCAGTGCGTTGCCGGTGGCGCCCACCAGGGCCGCCATGGCACCGCCTGCGCTGGTGCCGTCAATCACTATACGGTCGGCGTTGCCGGGCATCACACGGTCGAACAGGCGCAGATAGCGCACGGCTGCTTTCAGGTCAAGCAGGCCTTTCGGGGCACGTCCGGTATAGATGCCGTCTTGCACGGAGTTGCGTCCGCGCGAGCCGGGAATGGCCACCACATATCCTTCGCGCAACGCCCGGCCAGTGGCGTCGCCAGCCTGTGGCTGCCGGGCTTTGGCAGCCATATACCCGCCCACGTATGTACGCAGGAAAATGGGTGACTGTTTCGTAGCTCCTTCGGGCACGTAGATGTTCATGTACTGGTAGGCGGAGTCCTCCACGTTGCGCACATAGAATAGCCTTTCGTAGGCCGTGTATTTGACTACCTGCCCGTCGGGCATGGTCAACTCGGCTTCCACGCCGTTCTTGGGGTTGAAGTTGAGCCCTTGGCGGTTGTATCCGCAGGAGCAGGCCAGCAGGGCGGTAAGGGTAATGAAGATGAACTTTTTCATGGCTCTATACAATATGTTTCAGATGTATTTTTCCGGCGAGGACGTGAATAATGCACGGCCGGTGCAGGGATGCAACAGCCCATTTGCTTGTATCAAGCAATATTGTAGCGTCGTTCCGTCTCATAGGGTGTCTTTTTTTGACGTTGCAAAGATACTGAATTTTCCCCATATTTATATGTTTTAAGGGAAAGTTTTTTTCTCAGTACTGAGGCGACAGATATTAGCTGAAGGCTGGGGGCGGATGTGAAGAGGCCTGGTGGCAGAGCCGTCGATGCGTCGCTGCAAGTTAGATGTGGGGTCGTCAATCCTCCGTCATATGGATCGAAGCTTCAACGAAGGTAGAGCGAAGGTGGGGCGAGGCTATTTGATGGTGAGGCTGGTTGACTTGGCGGGAAGGATGGTGAAGCGTGCTGTGCGCACTTCGTCAGGGTCGGGGTCATCGACTGGGCGGAGGATGACCTGATAGTCGCCAGGCATGAGGATGACGCGTTCGGTGGGGTTGGAGGGGTCGAGGTCGCAAACCCATTGCAAGCTGTTGCCTTGGAACACAAAGATGCTGCCAGTGGTGGGTATTCCGGGCTTGGAGAGAGCCAGTTGGCCGGGCATGGGTATCTGCAGGTCGGAGGCAGTGCCGCCGCGCAGTTTGACGTTGGTGAGGCGGGTGACAGGCAGGGTGAGTATCTCGATGTCGTATTGCCCGGCAAGGTAGTTGCGGGAGGCGCCGATGGGTTGTGTGGCGAGGAGTGCGGGGTCATCGTGGCGGCGCACGAGAACGGTGTAGATGGGCAGTTGGAAGGGAATGCGGCGGTTTTCGTGGTGCAGGGTGAGGGTGCTTTGCGGGGCCGGCACTTGAAGCAGGGTGTGGCTGCCGGGTTTGAAGTGTCGGTCGGTGTAGTTGATGGGTGGGATGGTGTGGATGGTGATGTCGTAGGTGAGGAGGGGGTCGATTTCGAGTGTGTCGATGGGGTCTTCGGTGTTGTAGTGGTAGAGGACGGTGTAGCGGAGTGTGTGTGTCTGGTGGTCGTTGAAGGTGACGGGGACGTCGGTTTGGTAGGGGCGGTTGTCTTGGTCAACGAGGGAGATGGTGAGGAGTGCGTCTTGGTCGGAGAGGAAGAAAATCTCGTGCAGGGTCTCATCGAGACGTTCCTCGTCGCAGAGCATAGTGAAGTGACCGGCGCAGTCGGGCTGCTGCTTGAAGTTGTCGGGACTGCCTATGCCGATGATGAAGGTTTGGACGACGGTGCCGCTTTGCTGAATACGCTCAGCCACATCGCAGAGATTGCCGTCGGGGTCGTCCATGCCGTCAGTGATAATGAGGATGATGTTGCGGGCGTGGTCGTCTTTGGGGAAGTCTTTGAGTGAGCGGTCGAGGGCGGTGGCTGCGGTGCACCCTCCGTTGGGTACGAGGGTTTTGAGTTTGCTTTTCAGCTGGTAGGCGTTGTCGGACGCAAAGGGCACTTCGAGCTGGGTGGAGATGGCTTCTTTGTTGAGGTGGCCGAAGACGCGCAGAGCCACTTCCATGTCGGTATGGCCTTGGATGCTGTCGAGAAAGCGCAGCAGCACTTGCTGGGTGACTTTAATTTTCGAGTCGCTCTGCCATTTGTCCCACATGCTCTGCGAGCAGTCGAGAATGATGAGCACACGGGTGGTTTCCTGACTGGGTGTGTGTTGGGCTGGCAAACGCCATGCCGCTGAAACCATTAACGTTAATATAATGAGTAATCTGAGTGTTTTCATTATGGGTAATAATATCTGCAAAAATACGAAAAAAAGTCCGTTCTGTAGAAATAATTTCTTCTTGTTCGTAATATTATGGGGTTGGTTGCGTTATTTGTAAAATTTTTCCGGATGCCGAGACGTTTGTTATTATATGCATGTTTGCTATTTGCGACGGTCCCATTGCGGGCGCAGCAGATTGTGCCCAGTCTGACGGGGACGGACTTTTGGGTGGCGTTTATGTATAACAACGGCGGCACCCATCCCATTTCGCGTTATGTGATAGTGGCATCGGAATACGAATGCACGGCACATATCTCCAATCCTCAGCGTGGTTGGGATACAGTGGTGACGCTCAGTGATGGCTCTGCATTATCCATTGTCACCACCCCTGTCAAGCGATTCAGTACGGTACCAGATAATTTGACAAGCTAATCAGTTTAACCGGCAAAAATCTGTCAAGCGATTTCAGGAAAACACAAGTCGTCGAAGCAACCATCAAGCGTCGTCATTTATTCGCTCGTTATTCGCTCGTTTTCCACTCGTTTTCCGTTTCAGAAAGGGAAAACGATGGGAAACATATCGAAAAACGATAAAATAAAGAGCGACGCAACATCGGGCTCGGAAGGCACATAGAGGAACGTTGGGGACAAATATGCGACACTTTCGGAACGGTGGAGTAAGTTGGCGAAAGGTGGCGTAATTCTTCACAGAATTAAATTTAACTTCCGCGCGAAGCGGCAAGCGTAAAACGTTGTTACCATTCCGTCGCGACGCTACTGGATATAAGGGATGAAACTTGTCAAACTTTAGTAAGGTGTTCATATAACAAACCCCGTAGGATCGTTCGTTTTGAGAACAATCCTACGGGGAGTTATTGTTGATGCAGCCCCTTGTCTGTTCGATGGATGGGGCTGTTGTATGCGGTTTAGTAGTCGCCGAGTTCAGTCTCGGGGAGCTGGGCAAGGGCTTTGGGCAGGTCGTCGGCGGAGAGGACGGAGCCGTGGTATTTGTTGATGCCTTGCATGAAATCCACACCGTAGCCCATCTCGGTGGTGAGGATGACGCAGACGGGCTTGCCTTGGCCGGTAAGTGATTTGGCTTTGGCCATGCCGTCGAGAACCTGCTGCATGTCGTTGCCGTTATTGATAACGACGACGGTCCACATGAAGGACTCGAACTTGGCTTTGAGGTCGCCGAGGTCCATGACCTGCTGGGTGGTGCCGTCGATTTGCTGGTGGTTGTAGTCGATGGTGGAGATGAGGTTGTCGACGTGTTTGGCACCGGCAAACATGACGGCTTCCCAAATCTGGCCTTCCTGCAGCTCGCCGTCGCCGTGGAGGGTGTAGACGAGGGGGTTGTCGCTGATCATCTTTATGCCGAGGGCGGCGCCGATGCCTACGCTCATGCCTTGTCCGAGGGAGCCGCTGGCCATGCGGATGCCCGGGAGGCCGTGCTCCGTGGAGGGGTGTCCCTGGAGGCGGGTGCCGAATTGGCGGAAAGTCTTAAGTTCCTCGACGGGGAAGAAACCGCGGCGCGCCATGGTGCTATAGATGACGGGGGTGATGTGGCCTTGCGAGACAAAGAGCATATCCTGCCCGTTGCCTTCCATGGTGAATTTGGCGGGGTCGTGGTCGAGGATGTTGAACTGCATGGCAGTCATCCAGTCGGCGGTGCCGAGAGAGCCGCCGGGGTGGCCGCTCTTGGCGGCGGTGGTCATACGGAGTATGTCGCGACGCACTTGCGTGGCGATGGTTTTAAGTTCCTGTGTGGTTTTCATTATTCTATTTTTTTTTATTATCATAAATTACACGGCAAGATCAAGTGGTAAATCACTTATGTCTTTTAGTCTTTTACCTTCAATGAGTATTTGTAGCATTTCAATGGAGTCCTCTGCACCAGAGGCATCGACGGCATTGCGTAGTTCGGGGAGAGCAAAATGATATACGCAGTCAATATCACCTGTACCCAATGCTAATGAAGCCAAGCGTGACGGCAATGGTTCAGCAGTCACTACAACAATATGTGGCAGATGTCCTTTGCGATTCCGTATTAGACCGAGAGCCTCGGTTCTGCTGTTCTGTGCACGGTCACTCCGGATTGTCCATTTTGCCGAAATGGAGGCATGCAATATGGGTAGTCCTCCGTTTGCCTTACGGATGTCTGTCAATTTTGCACATTGAGTATCAATGATAAATGTTTGATTGTTGATTGTTTCGTCAGGCTCTGCCTCACGGTAAATGACCACATCGGGGGCAACCATATAATCGTTCCCGAGGCTAGTTGCTAGGTCAGCATTTTGCCTGACATATTCATTTAAAATCTCTAAATGAGCGTACTGAACAAAGTTGCTTGTCTTTATCTGGCTACGATTGCCCAGCTTTTCAATATGCCATTTCCCCGGTCGGATGTTCTGTAGGAAAGGAAATGTATTAGTCAGAAATGCCATATTAATTTGCTCGAACTTAGCACCAGATGTCTGCCCTTGTATTTTTTCGTGAACTTCAGCCATTAGGCTGTTGGCAATATGCCTAGCAATGAACTTGGAGAGTTCAGATGCACGGTCGGCATTGCTCGGAATGCCATCTTTGTCAATAGTTAACACATTGCCCGAAAGCAACATTTGGTGATATTGTTTCCGCTCTCTTGTAATTAGTGCTTCCATAGTTCATTGCATTATCTAATACGGTAATAATTCTTTCTCCTACAGCGCGGGCAACAGGTGGTGGAAAAGCGTTGCCAATCATTCGACAGGCTTTGGTCTTTTTGTCACCGAAACTCCAATCGTCAGGAAATCCTTGGATGCGGGCAATCATCCTTGGGGTGAGTCTGGGCATCCCTATAAATCCCTTGGCTGGAGACTCGTCGGCCACACCGCGACCATCGATACCCAATGCCGCCCAAGCCATTCGTGCTCGGCTGGGACCGAGATCAGCTCCACCGTGTTTTTTGCTCCCCCCCACAATGGTAGGGGCAATGTTGTTGGCTTTCTTTCTCCATGATTCAGCGTCTTCCCATCCGTTGGATGCCATAAGGTCATATAGTGTCTCACCAACGGTATGAGTGTCTTTTCTGTGGGGGAAAGGATATACGAAAGTGTCTTTTATTTTGTTGCTTATGCCGACAATGATGACTCGTGGCCTCAATTGTGGAACCCCATAATCAGAGGCATTAAGCAGTTGGATGTGGGTGTTGTATCCCATCTTAGTCAATTCAACCAAGATAGTATATCGGTATTGGTCAAATTTAGATGTCAACAAACCTCTCACATTCTCTATCATTACCACCTTTGGTCGTATTTCCATCACGAGCCGCAGCATTTCAGGAAACAAATCACGTTCATCCTTATTGCCTAATTGCTTGCCTGCCACACTGAAAGGGGGACAGGGTACACCACCTGATAACAGGTCAATTCTATTTTTGTAAGGTCTGCCATCAAAGTGATGTATATCTTGGCAAATGACATTCCACTTTGGTCTATTAAGGCGTAGGCATTCGCAATAGTCCTGTTCAATCTCTACCAAAGCAACATGCTCGAAACCAGCTTGCTCTAATCCCAAGGCTTGTCCACCGGCACCTGCACATATTTCGAGGGACTTGTACATTTTTGGTATGATTGTAGAAGTTAATAATTATTTTCCCATTTCTGGAAGGGATTTGCCTGATGTATGATATTATTTCCAGAGAGGTAAAATGTTATTTATAGTTTGAAAATGTATTGGCGGCTGTTCTGGTCGTAGCAGATGAGTTCTTCGCCTTGGCGGGTGCAGGTGACGGTGAGGGCGTTCTCGTGTTCGTCGGTCACGGTGCCACGGCCTTTGTTGCCTTTCATGGTGATGTGTCCCCAAACGCGGCCGTTGGCTCCGTGGCCGGAGATGTAGAGCACTTCTTCTTTCTGTGGCTCTTTGCGTACAGCGGCACGGGGTGCGGGTTTGGGCGCGGGTGCCGGTTCGACTATCTCAATCTCTGGCTCAGGCTCGGGTTCGAGGGATATTGTGTCGTAAACAGGTTCAGCAGGGGTCTGTGACCGGTTGCAGCCGAGGAATAAAAGAGGCATAACTGCCATCAAAATGAGGGATAAACGGATTTTCTTGCTATACATGATACACTATTATTTGAGACTACAAAATTACACATTTCTTTTGAATAATCTATTCTTTTGAAGAAAAATATTTTTTATCTCTTAAGATATGGGAAAATAATCGTAACTTTGCAAATTCAAATTATAGGCTCATTTTTATTGGAGATTAATGAATAACAGCATTATATGAACAAGAAATCGATTATCGGATTTGTATTGCTTTTCGGTATTTTTATCGGATACATGTGGTGGGTGGCTCCCAGCAAGGAGGAATTGGCCGAGCGGCAGCGTGTGAATGACTCCATCCGCCAGGCTTACATGGACAGCGTGGCATATGCCGACAGTGTGGCGGCGGTGAAAGCGCATCTGGACAGCCTGGCCATGCAGGGCGACACCAGCGCCCAACGTCAGTTGCAGAGAAACCAGCGCGGCGATATGGGTGTGTTTAACGCCAGTGCCGCCGGCGACACGGTGAACGTGACAGTGAAGAATGAGCTGATGACAGTCAACTTCACCAATATGGGTGCCCAGGTTCGCGAAGTGGTGCTGGGCCAGTATACCACATACGACAGTATGCCGTTGCAACTTATCACTCCGGCGGATGACAATATGAACCTCATCTTCTCGACAGAAGATACAAGGGTTATCAATACCAAAGACTTGGTGTTTGTGCCATATAGGGCGTATGGCGAGCGACTGCTGCCGATAGTTGCCGACAGCAACTACGAGATTGCCTCCAACGAGGCGATAGACCTGCATTTCCGTGCATATGTGGGCGACAGCAACGGGCTGAGTCAGGACAAGTATATCGAGTTCCACTATGTGGTGAAAGGCGATGAGTATGATGTGAATTTTGATATCAACTTCCATGGATTGAAGGATGTGGTTCGTGCTACAGATTATATGGACTTTGAGTGGCACAACAAGATGAACCGCCAGGAGAAGGTGGATGCCAGCAGCCGTGGCAGCCGCAATAGAAACAAAGACCCCGAGAAGTTCTATTCGAGCATATACTATAAGGCCGCCAAGGACGATGTGGATGAGGTGGGCCGTGGCCGCGACGGCGACAAGAATGTGAAGACACCCGTGGAATGGATTGCCTTCAAGCAGCAGTTCTTCTGCGCCATATTGGTGGCCGACAGCGTCTTTGAGAACGCCATACTTACCCAGACGACTGACAAGAGCAACGAGGAGGCCAATTATCTGTGCGACATGAACAGCACCATTGGCCTTACCTATACCAGCGGGCGCGATTGCACCATGGGAATGAACTTCTACTTTGGTCCCACCAAGTATAAGGATCTCCGCGCCATGCATCGCGGCTTTGAGAAAATGCTGCCTCTGGGCTGGTGGGTGTTCTCCAAGTTTGTGAGCCGCTACCTTATCATCCCGGTGTTCAACTTCCTGGAAACCTTCAACTGGAACTATGGTATCATTATCATCGTCTTCACCATCCTGTTGCGCCTTGTGCTCTTCCCCTTGACCTTCAAGTCCTATCAGGGCTCGGCCATTATGCGCATACTGAAGCCTGAGATGGAGGCGCTGAACAAGAAGTATCCCAATCCCGAGGATGCCATGAAGAAGCAGCAGGAGATGTCCAGGCTGCAGAAGAAAGCTGGATACAGTCCCTTGGCGGGCTGCCTGCCTGTGCTCATCCAGATGCCCATACTGACGGCTATGTTCATGTTCTATCCTGTGGCCATCGAGCTGCGCCAGAAACCCTTTCTCTGGTGCAACGACTTGTCCACCTACGACAGTATCCTCGACCTTGGCTTCAATATCCCGCTTTATGGCGACCATGTGTCGCTGTTCTGCCTGCTGATGTTCGGCATGCAGTTCTTCTATACTTGGTACACCATGAAGGGCCAGAATATGAATGCCGGCATGCCTGGCATGAAATTCGTGATGTACTTTATGCCTTTCATGATGCTCTTTATGTTCAACAGCATGGCTGCAGGACTGAACCTCTACTATTTCTGCTCGCTGACCATCACCATGCTGCAGATGGTTCTCATCCGCAAATTCACCAGCGAGAAGAAAGTCCGCGCCCGCATGGCTGCCTACGATGACAAGCACAAGAACGCCCCACAGAAGAAAAGCAGTTTCCAGAAACGACTGGAAGAAATGCAGCGCATGACTGAAGAGATGCAAAGACAACAACAGAAGAGAAAATAATAAACTAAATAAAACTCAAGACATGGTTATAGTATTAATTACACTTTTTATAGTAGGCTATGCCTGCATAGCCTTGGAACACCCTCTGAAGGTGAACAAAACGGCAACTGCCCTTCTGCTGGGCACTGCCTTGTGGGCGGTTTTCTCGTTCTGTAATGGAATCTTCCGGCCAGACCTTGCCGCAGATGAATGGCGTTTTTTCATAACGGACAATCTGATTGACAACCTGGGCGAGACGGCTGAGATAGTGTTCTTCCTTATGGGTGCAATGACTATCGTGACCCTTATCGAGGATTATCAAGGTTTCCGTATCATTACCGACAAGATTGTCACTACCAATAAGAAGAAGCTCCTTTGGGAACTGAGCATCCTGACCTTCTTCCTTTCGGCATTGCTTGATAACATGACCACCGCCATCGTCATGTGCGCACTGCTCAGCAAACTCATTGCCGACAAGAAAGAACGGTGGCTCTTTGCAGGTATGGTTATCCTGGCTGCCAATGCGGGCGGCGCATGGAGTCCCATCGGCGACGTGACCACTATCATGCTTTGGATTGGCGGGCAGGTGACCACTATTAACATCATGGTCAAAACCCTGGTGGCCTCGCTTGTGTGCATGGCCGTGCCTGTCCTCGTAGTGGGCGCTACGCTGAAGGGCGACATTACGCGTCCCGAAAGTGAGCAAAGCGGAGTGGATGTGCCAGTGCATCTCCGCCGTCTTATCCTTATTATGGGTATCGCTGCACTCATCTTCGTCCCCATCTTCAAAACCATCACCCATCTGCCTCCCTATCTGGGCATGCTTTTCGGCCTTGGTGTACTTTGGGTGACCACCGAGATTGTAAGCCGCAAATATGAGAAGGATGGTCATAAACTGCCTAC
>JAEEGF011476311.1_pt1 | contig 12032 bp, 10 predicted proteins | sample 9134171 | NCBI WGS metagenome assembly JAEEGF01 (sample SAMN16246542, study PRJNA631951) | gut metagenome | biome: gut microbiome; feature: rumen; material: AP-attached | host: Bos | place: Iran: Karaj | collected 2018-10 | reverse complement strand
GCTGCTCGACCTCATCGCCATAGCGCAGAGCTGCCCGGGCGTGTTTGCCATCAACATCAGCATTTTCATTGGCTACAAGCTGAAAAAAGAAAAGGGGGCCTACTGCGCGGCGTTGGCCACTGCCCTGCCCTCTTTTCTCATTATCCTACTGATAGCCATGTTTTTCCATCAGTTTGAAGACAACCGCGTGGTGGCCGCCTTGTTCCGCGGCATCCGTCCCGCCGTGGTGGCCCTCATTGCCGTGCCCACGTTCAACCTGGCGCGTCAGGCGAAAATCAACCTTGTCAACTGCTGGATTCCCATTGGCGGTGCCTTTCTCATCTGGTGGATGGGGGTGTCGCCCATTCTTATCATCATTGCGGCAGGTCTGGCAGGCTATGCCTACGGACGACTCACAGAGCCCACGGAGGGGGCGTCGAAATGATTTTCCTCTATCTCTTCATCACCTTTTTTGAAATCGGGCTGTTCGGATTTGGCGGCGGCTACGGCATGCTCTCGCTTATTCAGCGCGAGGTGGTGTACCACTGGCACTGGATGTCCACGGCACAGTTCACCGACATCGTGGCCATCAGCCAGATGACGCCCGGCCCCGTGGGCATCAACTCGGCCACCTACTGCGGCTACACCGCCGTTCTCAACGCCGGCTACAGCACGCCGGTGGCCGTGCTCGGCTCCTTCACCGCCACCTTCGCGCTGGTGCTGCCGTCGCTTATTTTGATGATTCTCATCAGCAAGATGTTCATGAAATACATGAAGACACACGCGGTGAAAAGCATCTTCAAGGGTCTGCGCCCCGCCGTGGTGGGACTGCTGGCCGCCGCCACATTGATGCTGATGACGCCCGACAACTTCTCCACACCACGCGAAAACCCGTGGCAGTTCGGCGTGAGCTGCTTTCTCTTCATCGCCACGTTCGTGGGTACCAAGTTCATGAAAATCAATCCCATCCGCATGATTGCCTATTGCGCCGTCGCCGGCCTTGTACTGCTCTGGTAATCCCCCGGATGAAACACGGGCTTTCATGAAAATCGCAAGCATCCCCTTATAGTTCCCCCGGATGAAGCTCCGATTTTCACGAAGGCCTTTCGCAAATGCCCACCACGGCTCGACTCAAATCTATGTAATGTCGATTTTTTCCATATCAGAAGCGGCTTTTCTCGTCGTTGCCAGCACCAGTGCCTTTGTACTTCGAGTTGGTGGCGTTGAAGTTGTAGCGGACAACGAGTTCCAGTTTGCGAGAGTCCCGATGGTTTTCCTGATAGAGGGTGCGAAGGCCGTAGCGGATGTTGATGTGCTGCTGCGAGTCGAACAGGTTGCGGCCGCCGAGTTTCACCGACAGGCGGTTGTTGAAGAACGTCTTGGTCACGCTGATGTCGGCCACGTATCCGGCACGGGTGAGCGTCATGTTCTGCTGGTCGCCTTTGGTGACGATTTGCAGATTGGCAGAGGCTGTGAGGGTCGGTGACAGTTGGAAGTTGTTGTCAGACTGGATGAGGCCGATGGGATTCTTCGGACTGAGGTCACCCGCGGGTGATGGAATCTTGATCCAATCTTTTATCACGCCGACAGTGAGTGACGGCTGGTACAAACCGAAGCGCGGCGAGAGGGTCAGCATGACACGCAGATCGTCGGAGTGGCGCACGTTGGCGCATGTGATGATGGTCGTTTCCTCGCAGCCTGGCACGGTCTCGGCCACGTTCACAATCTCGTCGGTAGTGTGCTTGTAGTCGATGGCCAGGCGCACCCACTTGTACATGGCCATCAGCCCCATCTCATTGCGGATGGTAGGCTGCAGCATCGGGTTGCCGCTCTGCCAGGTGAAGCGGTTGGCATAACTCACATTGCTGCCCAACATCCAGTAAGACGGGCGCTGAATCTTCACGGCATAGTTGACCATCAACTGCACCTTGCCCACCTTTGCCATCAGTGCGGCGGTGGGGAAGAAATGGTGGTACGTGCGGCTTTGTTCGGGCTGGTAGACGCCTTCCGTGTAGTATTTGGTGTTGACGTTCTCGTTGCGCACGCCGAGGCGCATCTGGCCGAAGGGCAGCGGACGGCTGTATTCGGCGAAGAAGATGTAGTTGCGCTCGCGCTGTTCGGTAGACGAAGTGGGCACCACCTGTTCAGGGTTCACGTAGTCATCGTTGCGGTTGGTCAGGTCGTATTCGGTGCCAGCCTGTAGGTTGCCCTTCCACAGCGGCCATGACAGTACGAGTTTCGAGGCCCAAAGTTGGTTGCGTACGGTGTTGGTGCTGGTCACAGTGCGACTCACGCGCTCCTGGCTCACCTCGTTATTGAACTGCATCGTGCGGTCTTTGTGAAACATGTAGTCGGTATTGAAGTCAATCGACGTCTTGCCCACCTTGCCGCTATAATAGCCGTTTAGTGTGTGCGGCATGTTCGAGGTGATTTCCTGTTCGAGATCGTTGTCAAGGTGGTCGTAGAAGACCCCGTCTGCGATGACGTCGGCGATGAAACTGCCGGTTGTTTTCTGTTTGAACCAGCCCTTCGTCTCATAGCGGAAACCCATCGAGTGCTGGTCGTCAAACGTATAATTCACGCCTGCAGTGGAATAGACAGAACGGTTGTGTATGTCGAAATTAGAGTGCTCGTCCATGTGCCAGAGTGTGTCGGCCGCGACATTGAGCGTGATGAGGTCACGATGACGCAACTGGTTGTCGTTGTACCACACGCTGCCGAACACGTCGAGCCCCTTGTAGCGGTAGTTCAGGTTCAGCCCGAGGTCGAGGTCGGGATTGTAGCCCTGACGGTAGTGGCTCTGCACATCGCCGCTCCAACCTTCGCCCTGCTGGCGGCAGGTCTTGATGAGGATGACCGACTCCACCTGCGCGTCGTACTTCGCCCCGGGGTTGGTGATGAGTTCCACGCTCTTGATGCTCTCGCTCGACATCTGTTCCAATTCGGCCTTGTTGCGCATCTGCCGCCCGTTGATGTAGACAATCGGCGTGCCCTTGCCGAACACCTCTAGGCCGTCGTCCTTCTTCTGCACGCCGGGCAGTTGTTGCAACACGTCGTTGGCTGTGCCCGCCTTGCTCAGCAACGTGTTCTCCACCGTGGTCAGCATGCCCTCGGTGGTCATCTTGTGCGTCGGCATCTGACCTTTCACCGTCACTTCGCCAAGCGTCTGCGTGTCGGGCTGCATCTGGATGTCACCCATGTTGCCCTGCCGAGCATCGACATATTTCGTCATATACCCTACGCTCGACACTTTCAGCAGACCGTCTTTCTTATAGGTGTCGATGCTGAATGTTCCGTCATCCTTCGTTACGGCTCCTGCAATGAAAGCGGAGTCGGTACGATTGACGAGTACGACATTGGCAAACGGCATAGGCTGAGCCTGCTCATCAATCACCCTGCCATTGATACCTTGTGCATTCGAGGCTATCGCCACGAGGCACATTATGGATATGAATGCAATCTTTCTCATCATCCTAGTGTTCTTATTACGTTTGACATTTTTACTTGTTTGATATTTTTTTCGATGCAAAGAATGTAAGTTTCAAAGAGAAATCCACTACCCAAATGGGTAATTCTGACAAACTTGTACGAAAAATTACCCATTTGGGTAGCAAAAGAAGTTGATAACATAGGGATTTCATCAGAGATTGGGCTTGTTGAATTGTTCATTTACTAGTGATGTCCTTCCACTCGATGATTCTGTCTTTGTCTTCGTTACATACAATATGGGCGGTATGTTTCTCTTTTGTACCATCCGCAGAAACAACATAATAAATGACATTGGCAGAAAAACGTACTTCACCATTCTCTTTATAGTCTTCACAAAGGTACTTGCAGACAAATTCAACCATTCCGTCATCGGCATGCAGGGAAGCAGCATGCTTTACGACGGCTTCCTCAAGATTTTTGTTTTCTCTGTTACCATGACCAGGCATATTGATATGTCCGCTTTTCGCATACGCCCAGAGCATCACTATGGCGATGCAACCGATAATATAAAACCACTTTCTTTTCATACGCTTTTTATTTGATTATTGTCGGTGCAAAATTACCATGCAAATGCACCTTAAAACGACTAAATCGTCAAATAAAAAGTCTTAATGCAAGAAACGTAACGCATTGGAAATCAATGGTTACGTTTCTCAAAAATCTTAATGATGGCTCTCGGAATCTTAAACAATCCTTAAACTCGTTGATTCACGCTTCATCCATCATGTTTCGGTCTTTATCCAACCAACTCGTCGGCGGGAGAATGTATAATCTTCAATTTTCAATCTTTCTCACCTCTGTTCGTTCACGCAGGCTACAATATCTTGCCCCTCTGCTGCTCCTATCTTCTTTCGGATAGAGGTCTTGCGAACGTATATTGTCGCGTCAGACTGTTGTGTGATGACACCTATCTCCTTCGTCGAGAATCCCGCACAGAGCAGACAGCAGATTTGCTCCTCTTTTTCTGTGAGTGCATCGCCATATTGCTCCATTAGCCGGGAATGGAAATTGTCATATAGCCGGTCAATGACGGGATAGAGGTCTGACCAAACAAGTAGGCTGTTTGTAGGTATCTCACCACCACTGATGCCTGAAATGCGTTTCAGAAGAGCCTGGTTCTGATTGGTTGGGGTGCTGGCTACCAGTCGGATGATTCCCAACTGTTGCAATAGGATTTTCTTGAAGAAAGCATCATCGTCTGACTTGGGACGCTCCAACTCGTCTGCATTGTTCGATATGGACTTCATGTCGGACTCTTCTTCTGCTATGGTTTTCTGTGCTTCTTCCAGCATTCGTGCCAGTGTGTCTATCCTGTCCTCTGCCTCTGCCGATTGCTTGATTTTGTTCCTGCGATATAGCCAGCCACCTATGCCGCCGCCAATCAACAGCAGCGTAGCCACCGACAACAACCATCCCATCCGCTGTTGGTTGAGTTTCAGTTCGTAATTGGCTGTCTGTAGACGGTTCTTGGCTTCCAGTCGTCGAGTGGAAGTGTTCTCTTTCATTTGCATGTCCATCGTGATAGAGTCGCAATAGCGAGCAAAATCCACAAACGACACGGCTTTCCCATCAGTATAGTCAAGTATGACGCGCTCTTGTTCCAACTCAGCCTTTCGTGCAATGTCGGTAAAGCCTTGTGCTTCCAATTCTGTCTCACTCTTGGTGGCCTTGTCGTGGCATATTCGGGCGGAGTCAAGACGATGAAGATTGATGTAGTTGCCCGCCATGGCCATTTGAATGGCCGATAATTCTGCCACTTGTGGCAGAATACGACTTATACGATGGTAAATGTCGTTGGAACGGCGGTATTGGCCGTTGTTGGCCAAATAGTCGGCATGGTTGCGCATGAATTCACACGCCATGGCCGTATCGCTGTTCTCCATGGCTTGTTGGATGCTTTTTTCATAGAATTGTTCTGATAGGCTGTCGCCCATCAGAGATAGGTTCAGTCCTATCTTGTAGTTGAAAATGGCCTGTTCACGCTTTGTCAAACCACTCTTTAATATTTCTTTCAGCACATTTACAGTTTGGCCGTATTTCCGCTGGTGTTCAAAGATGCTTGCTTTTGCTGCCAACAGTTGGACTCGTTTCGCCGAGTCTGAAATTGCTGCGATTCCTTTTTCTATTGTCTTGATGGCATCCTCATCCTTGCCTGCCCAGTTCAGATAAGATGCTTCCAAAAGATAACTGTCCGCCTGTTTCTCTTTTTCTTCTCTAAAGTAGGCTATTGCTTCTTGCAAATGTTCGTCCTCGACCATCGACATTCCCAAAGCCTGGTGTGCCAAGGCTCGGTTCCAAACCAGATGTAGTCGTTCTTTTTCTCCTAAATTACTTGTATTCTCTATGGAATCCAAGATGGTCAAAACCTGTTTCGGGTTGGTCATAACCAAAGAGTCTGTATCTGATATGATGTTCGCGCTTCTGTTCCCATAACAAGATAAAAGAGCAGAAATCAGGATTAGCAATAATACTCTTGTCAATTTCATCTTACTTTGGCTTTTGGGGATGGAAAAAACTCAAATAAGGTTAGGCTACTCAGACCAAGCCGTAGTTGGTGGCAAGTGACAGGGCTTCTGTGATGTTCTTTACATTGAGTTTCTCGAAAATCTGGCGGCGATAGAATTTCACAGTGTCAACAGAGTGGAACATTTTCTCGGCAATCTCCTTTATTGTGAAACCTTGGGCTGAGAGTGTCAGAATCTGTTTTTCTTTAGGCTTCAAAGTGATGGTCTCACGGTTCTTCCAACGATGACCCTCCAAAGAGTACTCACGCTTCTCTCCAGTAAGGAATTGAATGAACTCAATATGTCCTGCCTCTTTATGTGGCGAGAGCGAAACGGTACAGAGGGCAAGCCACACTCTTCCATTGGTGGTCATGGCAAGGGGAGTGATTTTGTGGTTGATGAGTAACAGGCGGTTGCCGTGGGCAATGTGGAAGTCGTAGGACATCATGCACTGGCGGCGGTTCTCCACTGGCTCGTCATAGAAGGCACGGAAGCCGGAACGGTTCAGTTCTGTAAGCATTGGCACCTCCTCCTTGGGCACGTAACTCAGATAGAAGTCATAACCCATTTCGCGAACCTCCTCAGCGGTATGTCCACAGAGAAAGAGCGGATTGTCCGACACATAGAGGAAGTTATTCCTATAATAATCGATAATATAGATGCTCTGGTACGTGGTCTGCGCGAAAGCCTTTGCTGCCTCCACGTATGGCATCGCCCGCTGGTAGTCAGCCTCGGTGATACCCTCCACACTATTCGCCTCAAAGAAGAAATCGTCTTTCTGTGCCATATTGCTCAATGGGTTTGCGGTGCAAAGGTAATCATTTTTAGGGATAATTATGGTGTTATAACTTAAATGAGAGCGAAATAAGTAAAGTGAAAAAGGCAAAATTAGGAAAACCGTATAAATAAGTCCTATATGATACACCAAAAGTTGCTCTCAAGGGTGAAACTCTGAACAAATGTTCAGAGTTTTATCTATTTTTTGTGTTTATGGGGTGGGCAAAAAGGGCGAAAGAATGTCATTGAATAAAGGCATGGGACGCATCACTGCGACCCATGCCTTGTTCTGGGTACTTATGAATCAAAATTTTGCTACATTATTTGTTGTCTTTCTTTGGTTCCATCCCCTTGACGTAAACCTTCTTACCATTGACAAAACTCTTGAGCACATGCCATTCTTTAGGAATGCAGAAGTTATTCTCAACATCGGCTATCGCCACATAGTAGCCATTAGGGGTGATGCCAAAGAGAACGCGTGTAGAAACATTGCCTTTACCAGTATGACCTTCAAAAAGTTCGGAAATGTTATTGCTTTCGGCAAATTGCATTACATATTCCTTTACACGATATTGATACACGAACATCTGTTCTGGATGAATCTCCGTGTAATTCAGTGTGATGTTGTCAATCGCCGTGAAGAGCGCTTCAGCCATCTCTGTCTTCTCACGCGGAATGAAATACATGGTTCCAATGGCTTGTCCTGCGTTTTTAGGTCTATTGTCACCTACTCTTACACCACTCACATATTCCTGATACCAATTGCTGTCTATGTCATAGTCTTCGCTTTGTGCCCATCTGAAATCCCATGATTTGATGTCCTTCCGATTGAGTAGCGGTGTGATTTCCTCCAAATAGGACTGCTTGTCAAAATAGTAACTTTGTCTGTTGGGAAGAAACACGTTCTTGTTGTATCCTAGCGTTCCATAGCCCCTGACGTGCTTCCCACATGGTTTCGGACTTGCCGTGAAATCGAAAAACACAGTCTCAACAGCATCTGGGTAAACCATAGAACCATCATCTGTCTTGATTTTCCTGACAAAGTCTTCTTGGTTTTTCAGGCAAAGTGAATAAGTGATGGTGTCTGTGCCATGACGATGAGACTCAAAGTGATAACTCTCTTCTGAGAGTTCCATTAATGAGTCAAGATGATGCCGGACAACGCCGAAGATACCGTCAAAGATCATGCGGTTTCTTTCGTTTGCCGCTTCGATTTCTACTGGGGTCATGTTTTCAAAAGAATCCGTTACACCATTGCAGTCTGTAGAACACAGATATTCCTTTCCCACCAAGCCGTTCTGAACGTATCTTAACACACCGTCGCCATGGTTGACCTTTAATTTTGAATCCGTACGTGCTCCTGGTACAATCTTTGAGATGTCTTCCCATATCTTGTCAACAGGTGTTCTTTCCTGTGCTGATACAGCAATGGTTAGTAACGCTGATAATGTTATTGTGATGATTCTTTTCATATTCATATTTTTATAGATTCTTGATTGGATTGATATTGGGTGGAAGGGAATTCATTGAAACCCGCTGAATGACGCGATTGCCTCTTTCACGAAGGACTCTTGCCTGTTCGAAAAATTGCGTTTGTGAATCTTCATAGGGGACAATGTCGTCTTCCTCCACTTTTGTAAGTACTCTTACACTGTCTTCTGGTCTGGCGATTTGTCCTGTCGCTATCGCTTGTGATGCTTTTGCTATTCCTTGGGATACACTCACATGATGCTTTTTCATGCGGGTTGGCTGAGGCATATTTTCAGTATCTTGCGACTTTTCTTCCTTCTGTCCTACATTCTCCGACAAGGTTGAGTGTGGCATTGCAGTCATAACTTCTACCACCGACTTTTGAGATTCTGCCTTGTCCTCCTGCAGAGCCAGTTCATGCCCGACAGGGTTGATGTGGACCTCATTTTTCCCTTGATCGATAGCAGACTCCGCGGTCTGAGGCTGGTTGGGCATGTTGTCTTTCGGAGGACCGAGGAAGATAATGAGCAATGCAGCGATACAAGCCGCTGCCACCCATGGCCATAACTTCATGATGCGAGACTGCTGTCTGAGTTCATCCATCATTTTGTCGTAGAGTGCCTCGTCAATGGTCAGTTCTCCAAGCATACCGGCAATAATCTTCCAGTCTTCAGGAGCGTCCTCACGAGAAACCTCAAGAGCAAGCAACCTCTCCTCCTCGGCAGTTGTCTCGCCGTTGAGGTATTTCTGAATCAGTATTTCAGTGTCGTTGTATGTCATGTCCTTAATTTTTTAATCTCCGCAAACACTTTCTTTCTCGCAGCAGAAACGATGCTCTTTACCGAAGACTTCGCTATGTTGTTCTGTTTCGCTATGTCATCAAGGTCAAGTCCTTCAATCTGCCTCATTTCAAACAGTCTACGCTCACCTGGCTTCAGATGCTGCACAGCCTTGTTCACCGCTTCATGCAGTTCTTTCGCTTCCAAATCGTCGTGAGGCGATGCACTTACATACCTTCTAAGCGGTGTCATCTTCTCATTTACCTTATCCGCTACAAAGGGACAGGATTTTCTCTTCCTCATCATGTCCATGCAACAATGCTTTGCCACCCTGATGGCAAGGGCATCGTGCCGGGCGTCTGACCCCATCCTATCAATGAACTTAAAAAGAGCCATCAATCCCTCTTGTGCAACATCCTCGGCATCATCGTCATTGCCAAAAAATCGGTGACCAACCGAGAACATCAATTCACGGAGGTTGGGGGCAATATGTTCAAACTCTTCTTGTGTCATCTGTAGTATAAGCGAATGTCAACGTGAAAAGTTAAGTTGAAAAATATATTTATATGACCTATAAATTCATCATACAAAAATACATTATATTCTACACATAACCCTCAGCGAAACTCAAAATGCAGTCGCTGAGGGATTAAGACTGGATATTTGTGCTTAGGATTTATAGTTAGCAGCAAGTTTTTCTTAATCATTTCATTTCATTTTGCAAAGCAAAAGGCATGGGACGCATCACTGCGCCCCATGCCTTGTTCCGGGTTCTTATGAATCAAAATCGAATAATGTCATTTCAGTTTGTCAAGTACAGAACCGAGTTCTTCCACGTTCCGAGGACATGCTACTATCGTCCCTTTGGAATCGATGACAATCAACTCTGGATATGAGCGGATGCCATAGGCGGCAGTTGCTTCTCGCTGGCTGGTGTCTGGGGCAGGCATCAACTGCGCCCATGGCAGATGACGCTGCTCAACTTCCTTTCGCCATTCTTCTACACCGAAACTGAAAGCCAAGGTGACAAACTCTACGCCTCGTGAATGGTAAGTGTCATAGAGCGTCTTCATGGATGGATGGATTTGATATCCATCGCCGCCTAACCCATGCCAGAAATGCAGAACGACATACCCCTTGCCGATGTATTCGCTTAGCATATGCTGCCTGCCCTTCGTGTCTATCAGTTCGAGGTTGACGTAGTGCGTGCCAGGCTTGCGCTTCTCCAGTCCTTCCATGTATTCGCGCATCGGCGACAGGAGGATGTGATGCGAGAAAGCATAGTCGTCGCTCAGATAGGGCTTCAGTTCCTCGTAACTCATTTCCGTATAGACCTGACTGAGCGCAAAAGCGGAGAGGATATTGTCGCGATTTTCACGAACTGCCTTGAGTAATCGTTCGCCACGCTGACGGTTGATTTTTGCCTTTTTCAGACTGTCGCCCTCGTGGAGTTCATCCATTCGTTCGCGCTCCACCAACTGCAGGAAATCATTGATTTTCTGACTGGACTTGTCGCTTTTCACCGTCCGTTTCTCCATATCAGCAATAATGGGCTTGCCATCGGTATAGAAAAATACGGCATTCCCGTTGTCAAGATACATCTGGCAGACCTCATTTTTGGGCAATTTGCAGATGAAGGAGAATTGGCCGTTGACCACCGGACACGTCCCCATTTGCTCCAAAGTCACATTGCGCCTTATTGCAACCTCCTTCCCGCCCGAAGGTGCTGTGCCGGATATCTGGCATTCCACCATTTCTTTCTCCACCAATTCATTCATCAGCATGCTGTTGTAGACGATGGTCTTCGACACCTGCGAAGTGGTGATTTCTGAGGTTCCTGACGATGCGTGTGTGACATCAGAGACCCTGTCGCCTTCATAGATTTCGCTCTTCTTGTAAATCAAGTAGCAGGAATAGGCCAGGATGCTCTTCAGGTTTTCTTCCTTTTCGTTATCCACTAAGGGTTGGATGCAGTTCAACAGGTCGAAATACTGTTGCTGGGTCAGTTGGCCGGTGAATTCGTTGCACGTCTTGTTAAGCACCACCGCTGCCGCCATCCGTCCCTGCGGGGTCTCACGCTGGAATATCTCGCAGGTGCGTTTCACCTTTGCTATGAACACATCTACGGTCATCGCATCAGGCGTGGTGTCATACTGCATCTGTGCATCAAAAGCCATTCCCTCTGATGCTGCCGCTTGGGGCTTATAGTGGGCGATGAAAGGTCTGTCGTCCCACTTCCTTCCGCTGACTTCATAAATCGTTCCATCCATCAGGTATACATTACCGATACTTTTGTCTGGGTCGACGGTCTGGTCCCATATCAGCAGCAAGGCATAGAACTTCCCGTCAGGTTCTTCAAAAGAAATGAGGCGGATATTCTTGTTGAGGTCGAATGCCACCTGTTGGGTCATCGGGTGGAGGTCATCGGTCTTGAATTGGAACATGACACCTGACAGGGGCGATTCGCCGTCGCTTGCATCGTGGATGTAGATGGTTTTGGCATTGACGGCCTCTGTCCTGTAGGCTGTCTCCAGGTCCAACAACCGGGGAGTGAACAGCGGTCCGTTAAAGTCGCCGCCAGGCTCTTCTTCCATGACAAATTGCTGGGCAAACTGATAGACATTGACCCCATCTTTGGAAGAACCGTTTTTTTGCACATTATACTCCTTTGATGCAACAAAGGCATTCAGTTTTTCCCGTATGTTGTTGGGATGAGTAGGCTGTGCACCGCAGGTTATGGCCATCAGCGTTAAAGCGATTGCTAAAATATGTCTATTCTTCATCTTGCACTGTTTTTACGTTATACATGTTGTCTGCCGTTTGCGGACGACCTTCTTTGTCGAGGTTGTGCATCATGTAACTGCTGACCATGCGCTGCAGTCGCTCGTCAGCACGTATCACTTTGTTCATCCGCTCTATGTAGAGGCTTTCGTCCACATGGGCCAATTCGCGTTCTATCTTGTCGATCTAATAGTCCAGGCTAGCTGTCGTTGAGGTGCCGTTTGCCGTTCTGTGAACAGCCGATGCTGTGTGG
>JAEEGF010509382.1_pt1 | contig 12033 bp, 11 predicted proteins | sample 9134171 | NCBI WGS metagenome assembly JAEEGF01 (sample SAMN16246542, study PRJNA631951) | gut metagenome | biome: gut microbiome; feature: rumen; material: AP-attached | host: Bos | place: Iran: Karaj | collected 2018-10 | reverse complement strand
CTCGAAGCCCTCGTTGCCCTCCACGCAGAGCTTGGCCATGAGGCTCCCGGGCCGGTTGTTGAACCCGGCGTGGACCACGCCGCTGTTGCGGCCGCTGGTGCCCATGCCCACGTCCAGCTCCTTTTCCGCCACGGCCACTTTGAGGTCGTAGCGGCTCAGGGCGTAGGCGATGGCGCAGCCTACGCTGCCCCCGCCCACGATCAATACGTCATAGTTCGTCATTTGCATGCCTCGCTCAAAACTTTGATGGCGTCCTCCAGGGTGAAGGCCGCGTAACCCCCCGCCGCCATGTCTCCCCAGGGCAGGGCGTTCTGGGCCAGCTCCCGGATGATCCCGTCATCGGGGGTGAAGCCCAGGGCTTCCGTCAGGTTCACGGGCAGGCCCATGCGCCTAAAGAACGCTTCCAGGCCCGCCGCCGCGTCCTCAGCTTGGAAGAGCTTTTTCAGGGCGTCCAGCTTGCCCGCGTCGTCCTGGGGCGCGATGAACCGAAGGTAGGCGGGCAGGATGGCGGTCATGCCCGCGCCGTGGGCGATGTTGTATTTCGCCGACACGGCGTGCTCCAGCATGTGGCAGAGCCAGTTCTCCTCGTGGCCCACGCCCAAAACCCGGGACATGGCCAAAATGCTGGCCCACATCAGGTTGCTCCGGGCGTTGAGATCGCCCGGCGTCTCGCAGGCCACGGGGCCCCATTTGTACACCGCCTCCAGGATGCCCAGGGACATGTTGTCGCTCACGTCCACGGCGCCGTCTCGGTGGAGGTACTGCTCCAGCACGTGGGAGAAGATGTCCGCCGCACCGAGGGCCGTCTGCCGCTTGGGCAGCGTCAGGGTCAACGTGGGGTCGCAGATGGAGAAGGTGGGCCGGACGCTGGGATGGTTGCAGATCATCTTCTGCTCCCCCAGCCGATCCGTGACCACGAAGCTTTCGTTGCTCTCGGAGCCGGTGGAGGCGATGGTCACCACCAGGCCGATGGGGTAGGCCCCGTTCTCGGCGGTCCTCTCGCCGCTGACGTAGGCCCAAACGCCCTCGGGGCAGGGGTTCTTGGCGAGGAGCGCCACCCCCTTGCAGGTGTCGATGACGGAGCCGCCGCCTATGCCCACCACCAGATCGCAGCCCTCCCGGAGGAAGATGGCCGCGGCCTCGTCGATCTGCTCCGCCCTGGGATTGGCGGTGCAGGCGGCGTGGAGGTAATAGGGGACGCCCTGCTGGTCGAGGCCGGTCAAAAGCTGATCCAGCACCGGCAGCCGCACGTCGGCGTAGGTGCAGACGAAGACCTTTTCAGGCTTCAGCTCCGCCGCCAGCTCGGCGCAGCGGCCGCTTTCCCCGGGCCCGAAGACGATCCGGGTGGGGAACACGAACGTAAAGGGTTGATAGGGCATAGGTTACTTCCTTTCCGCCTGGTTCGGCTCCTTCACCAAACAGGCACCCAACAGGATCAAGAACACCAAAATGCTGCAGAGGATATAGAGCCATCGGGGGGAGTGGGGGTAGAGGACGGCGCAGAGGGCCGTCACCACGATCCCCAGCCCGGAGGAGAACAGGTTCGCCAGGGCGTAGACCCCGCTTTGATACTCGCTGCCCGTGTACACGGCCAGGCCCCCGTCCACCTCGCTCTTGAGCATGCCGTACCCAAGGGCCATGACCAGGGTGGCGGCGATGGCAAGGGCGTAGGCCTTCGCCGGGATCACCACCAAGGCGACCAGGCCCAGCAGGGTCACCAGGGCGCTCATGCGGACCCCGAAGATCAGCCCCCGGCGGCCGAAGAGGGGGTTGATGAGGATCATGGCAAAGAGCATCCCCCCGTAGTAGACGCTGCCCAGGACCGAGGACTGCATGGCGTCCATGCCCAGCCGATCCGTGAAGTAGGGCACGAAGTACAGGCTGTAGTTGGACCCCAGGTTCATGTACACGTAGAAGAGGATGTTGATGAGCACGAACAGCAGCGCCGCCCGATTCCGGCGCAGGAAGGCCATGGCGTCCCCGTAGGGCTTGTAGGCCTCCTTGAAGAAGGCGCCGAGACCCTTGCCCGCCGAGGCCGCCCGGAGCTTCTCGCCGATGGCGGTCTCCTTGAGGAGCATGTTCCGAAAGAGGATCATGGCGGTCATCATGAGGAAGGAGACGATGAGGAACACCCGCTCCGTGGCCACCACGCCGAACTTGTCCACGAAGATGCCCGCGATGGGGATCAGCAGCCCCGCCGCCACGGTGATGATGTTGAACAGGTTGAAGGCCACGATCCGGCTCTCCTCGTCGCTGTCCTCGATCATGACGAGATAGTAGGCGATGCTCATGATCTTGTTGGAGTTAAAGAGGATCACCGCGAGCAGCGCGAAGAAGAAGTTTTTGGAGAACAGGTACACCAGGGGCGGCAGGGCCGAGGACAGCAGGTCGAACACGAAGGTGGCCCGCTTCCGGCCCATCCGGTCCACCAACGGCGCGGAGATGAAGCTGAACAGGAAGGAGGCCACGGTGCCCGCCACCATCAGGCGGCCCAGGGCCGTGTCCGTAAGGCCGATCTCCTTCAGGTACAGGCTGATGTAATAGGTGTAGAAGGTGTAGGGCACGCCCCACAGGGGGTGGAAGGCGATGCACACCCGATCGTTCCCCTTGAGGCAGCCGAAGTAGCCGCCGATGCGCTTCAGGAAACCTTTTTTCACAGGCCCAGCCTCCTCAGGATCGGACCGTTCACCGCCCTCACGGGCCCGGCGATATGGTCAGGGATGTCGGCATGGCCCGCCTGGGCCGCGGTCAGAGCCCCGGCCAGGGCCGCGATGGTGTCCGTGTCGCCGCCCAGGGACGCGCCCAAAGAGATGGCCCGATAGGCGCTGCCCTCCGCCGCCAGGAACAGGGCGAAGACCGCCCCGCACACGTCCGCCGAGGGGAGGCCCGTGCCCCAGAGGTCGTAGAGCCGGTGGAACAGCTCCTCGTCGGGGAGCCTGCCCCAGCCGGCCGCCGCCCGGATACGGGCCGCGGAGGAGGCCGCACAGCCCCGCCAGGGGGCCAGGGCTTCCGTCAGGGGGCCGTTCTCCAAAGCGGCCTCGATGACCTCCGCCACGGTGCCACTGTTGATCGCCGTCAGCAGGGCCGCCCCGTAGCAGCCCGCCGCCTCCAGCGCTTCCGAGGTGTTGTGGGTGGGCAGCAGGGCGGCGCGGACGTTCTCCCGCAGCTGGTCCATGGTCTGGTCCGGGTCGAAGCACACCGCCGCCGGGGTCCGCATGATGCCGCCGCAGGTGGTTCCGGTGCCCGCGGTGGCCGGGTCGGCGCCCTTTTCGATGGCGGTCAGGGCCTTGAGGGAGCTGGGTCCGATGTAGTGCTTCTCCACCGCCCCGGTCTCCCGTATCCAGGCCAAAAGGGCGTCCACCGTATCCTCTACGGTGACCTTCCCCTTCGCTCGGTACCGCTCCAGCAGATAGGCCACCTGCTCCGTGTCGTCGGTGACGGACCCGGGGGTCAGGTCCCCATGGTTCTGGGAATCCTTTTGCTCCAAAAGGCGGGTGACGCCGCCGGGAAAGGCGCCCTCGATCTGCTCACGGGTCATGAACTCCGTGGCCATGCCCAGGGCGTCCCCGCAGGCGAAGGCGAGCAGAGCGGCGTCGATGCGCGTTTGCTTGTCAGGCGAAATGCTCACAGAGGAATTCGTACCCCTTTCTGATCTTTTCCTGGGTGTCGGAGAGATAGAACTTGTAGGCGGGCTCCAGGGTGTAGAAGCCCTGGTAGTCGCCGAGAGCGTCCTTCACGTCCGCCCAGTCCGTGTCGCCCTCCCCGGCGGGCAGGTGCTTGATGCTGCCCAGATAGTCGCTCATGTGCAGGTGGCAGGGGGGGCAGGCGCGGATGAAGGCCGCCGGGTCCTGGTCCGCTTCCCGGGCCTCGGTGGTGTCCACCATGGGCCGGATGTTGGGATGGCCCAGCTCCTTCACGTAGGCGGTGAGCTTCTCCGCGGTGGAGCAGGTGTAGGGGGAGTTCTCCATGGCCATGAGGATGTCCCGCTTGCCGCACTCGTCGGCCAGCCACAGCAGATTGTCGACGACGGGCTTCTCCAGCAGCTCCTCGTAGCCGGGGTAGCTGGGATTGTGGGGATGGACCACCAGCACCCGGCAGCCCATGCGCTGGCCCATGGTCAAGAGGTCCCGGGAGAAGGCGCGGCCGTCCTCCCGCATGGTCCTGTGGGCGGTGTAGAGCACGCCGAACATGACCAGGGGATAGTGGATGGAGGCGAGGCGGATGCCGGTCTTCTCGAACTTCCTGGTGGCCGCCTCCGAGGCGTCGGAGATGGCCTGGGGCATGAGCTCGGCGTAGTCGAACCCGGCATTCCGGATCATCTGGAGGGCGTCCTCGGACTCGTAGGGGAACAGGGCCCCGGTGGAAAACGAATACTGTGCTTGCTTCATGGCGTTCTTCCTTTCCTTGCTATGGGCAAAGGCGCGCCTGTCCGTGCCCTTGCCCATAGGGGCGGTCCCCCGCCCCTCGGGAAGAAGGTTTAGCCTTCGTCGATCTCGGATTGCAGGTCCTTCACGGCCTTGTCCAGGAGGGCCTGGCTGGTGCCCCGGTTCTTCTCCAGCTTGTTGAGCATGTTCCGGATGAGGCTGTCCATGGTGCCCATCTGCTCGAAGTGGGTGTAGGCGAAGGTGTAGTCCAGCTGTTTGAACGCGATGCTGTAGAGGGCGTTCTCACTGAGGGCCTTCTGGATGTCCGGGTTATTGAGCTCCGACTTGCGGATGGGCAGATACCCGGTGGCCAGGGCGAACTCGGCGTTGTTCTCGGCGGTGGTCAGGTAGGAGACGTACTCCCAGGCGGCCTCCACCTTCTGGGGATCGTCGGTGAGGATGACCATCACGTTGCCGCCCAGGGCCAGGGACTGGTTCTTGAAGTAGGGCATCTCGATGGCGCCCAGCTCGAACTCCGTGGCCCCCCGCCAGCGGGAGATGCGGTTGGAGGTAGCGGCGATGAAGGCGCAGTTGCCGGACAGGAACCGGTTCTCCGCGTTGTCGTGCTCCCCGGCGGCCATGATGCCGGAGGTGACCAGGGAATACCAGAAGTCGGTGACCTCCAGGGCCGCCGCGTCGTTGTACACGGGCTTGATCTTCCCGTCCTCGCCCTGCACCACGATCTCGCAGCCGTTCTGCTTCAGCATGGACTTGAAGAGCCAGGGGGCGTCGGACACGTCGAAGGCGGTGAAATCCTTGCCCTCGCCGCCCAGCTTGACCAGCAGGTCGGCGCACAGGTCATAGAACTCCTGCCAGGTCTTGGGGGGATTGGTCATGTCCACGCCGGCCTTTTCGAGGAGGGTCTTGTTGTAGTACATGACCTGGGTGGAGATGCCGAAGGGCACCGCGCAGATGCCCTGGCCCATGTAGGTGCAGTAGTCCAGCATGCCGGGGAAGATGTCGTCCACATCGTACTCCGCCCGCTTGACGAGCTCGGCCATGGCGTAGTCGTTCCGGCCGCCGGTGTAGAGGGGACCGGCGTACATGAGGGCCACGTCGGGCTGGGTGTTGGTGAGCAGGGCCGCGCTGACCTTGGTGGCGGTATCCGCGGAGCCGCCGGAGTAGGAGAGCTCCAGATCCACGAGGTCGTTGCCCTCGTCAAAGGCCTTGGACATGGCCACGAACTTGTCGCCGCTGGTGCCGCTGACGGCGTACCAGACCTGCAGGGTCTGCTTCTCCCGGGCGGGGGCCTCGGTGGGGGCGGCCTCGGCGGGCTTTGCTTCCGTCTTAGCTTCGGTCTTGGTCTCCGTCTTGGTCTCAGCCTGCTGAGCGGGGGCGGCGGTGGGGTCCGCCTTGTTCACCGTGTTGGCGTACTGGCTGACGCATCCGGGCAGGAGCAGCAGCGCCACGAGAAGGAACGCGATGACTTTTTTCATGGGTTTCATAGTATCTCCTTTCATTGTGTCCTTAGGATTTCATGCCGGTCAGGGTGATGGAACGGACCAGCTGCTTCTCGCAGAAGATGAAGATGATGAGCACCGGCAGGATGGCCATGAGGGAGGCGGCCATCATGACCTGATACTCGGAGGAGGACTCCTGCATCAGGTACTTGAGGCCGATGGGCAGCGTCCGGTACTCCGTCTTGGTGGTGACGATCAGGGGCCAGGTGTAGCTCTTCCAGTTCCCCAGGAAGGAGAAGAGGGTGGCGGTGGAGATGGCGCCCTTGGAGTTGGGCACGATCACCCGGGTCAGGACCCTGAAATACCCGCAGCCGTCCAGCTTGGCGGAGTCCACCAGGTCCTTGGGGATGGAGTCGAAGTAGCTCATCAAGAGGAGGGTGGTGAAGGCCGTGGTCACCTGGGGGAAGATGATGCCCGCGTAGCTGTCCAGCCACCCCAGCGACGCCACCAGCAGGTACATGGGGATCATGGTCACCACCATGGGCACGAAGAGGCTGGAGCGCATGAAGGCCAGGAACAGCTTCTTGCCGGGGTAGCGGAGCTTGGTGATGGAGTAGGCCGCGAAGATGGAGATGACGATCTGCAGCACCGTCTCGATGATGGAGGTGACGATGCTGTTGAAGTAGTACCGCCAGAAGGGGATCATCTCGAAGACCTTGGTGAAGTTCTGCCACTGCCACTGGGAGGGGATCCACCGAGGCGGGTAGGCGTACACGTCCGCCTTGGTCTTGAAGGCGGAGAGGATCATCCACACGAAGGGGAAGAGCATGAACAAAGCGCCGATGGTGAGCATGACGAACACGTACCACTGGTAGCCGTTCAGGTGCTTGCGGCGGATGCGCATGGGCTGGATATCGGCAGGCTTACTCATAGTCCACGTCCTTTCTCGCATCCATGGCGGAGCGGATCTGGGTCAAGATGAAGATGACGACGAACAGCAGCAGCGCCGCGGCGGAGGCCCGGCCCATGCGGCCGTTGGTGAAGGCCTGCTCGTAGATGTAGCTGACGATGAGGCGGGTGGACCCCAGGGGGCCGCCGTTGGGGGTCATGACGTTGATCTCCGTGAACACCTTGAAGGAGTTGATGATGCACATGATGACCACGAAGTTGGTGATGGGCCGAAGCAGCGGGAACTTCACCTTCCAGAAGAGCTGCCATTCGTTGGCCCCGTCCAGCCGCGCCGCCTCGAGGTACGAGTCGGAGATGTTCTGCAGGCCCGACAGGAACAGGACCACGTTGTAGCCGAGGCCCTTCCAGATGGAGAACAGGAGGATGGAGATCATGGCGGTGTGCTCGCTGTAGAGCCACTTGAGCTCCGGCAGCCCCAGGAAGGAGAGGATCTGGTTGAAGGGGCCCACCTGGGGATCGTAGAACCAGATCCAGATGAGGCTGGAGGCCACCATGGGCACCACCACGGGGGCGAAGTAGGTGGACCGCAGGAATTTCTTCAGGGGGATGTTCTTGTCGAGCTGCACCGCGATCAGCAGGGCCAGGGACGTGTCGAAGATGAGCTTGGCCGCCGAATACTTGCAGGTGTTCCACATGGACAGCCAGAAGTCGCTGTTTTCCAGCAGGTACCTGTAGTTGCGCAGGCCGATGAAGGACATCTCGCCCGTGGCCATGTTGAAGTTGGTCAGGCTGAGCTCCACCACCTGCACCACCGGGATCACGAAGGTGAACACCAGGAACACGATGGAGGGCACCAGCAGAAGCACGCCCACCACGATCTCCGGCACGGAATAGGTGTTCCGTCCCAGGGTGATCTTGCGGATGGCGCGTGCAGGCGGCTTTACGGCCGCCGAAGCGTTCTTTTCCATAGGCTCATCTCCTTTTGGCGATCAGGACATCTTGGGGGACATAGTGCAGGGTGACGGCCCCGTCGGTCAAGGGCCAGGGATTCCCGTCGCACACGGCCAGGACCGAGGGGTCCAGGCCGGTGATGGCGATCTCGTCCGCCGCCGAAAAGAGCAGCCGCTCCTCGGGGGCGAAGGCGTCGTAGCCCCTGTCGTCCGGCTCATAGCTGACCAGGGGCCGGGCGCTCAGGGTGAGGGCGCCTTGGGTGGGGGAGTCGGGGGCGTAGCAGTAGATGCCGTGGACGGCCCGCCCGTAGAGCCGGTCCTGAACCAGGGGAGCGGCGATGGCCTGCCCCACGGCGGGCAATGACACGGGGAGGTGCCGGCCGTTCTTCGTCACCCGGGCGTGGGGACCGAAGACGTTCTCAAGGGGCGTGCCCCGGACGACCCGGCCCTCCGCCAGCAGCGCCTGGCCGTCGGCGGTGACGGTCTCCCCGTCCACCGTGGCGAGATAGGTGTTGCCCAGGACCACGTCGTTGTACCCCGCCGCGATCCGGCGGCCCCGGTCACAGACGGCGACAGCGTCCCCGGGGACGAAGCGAAGATCCTCCACCGGGGGGATGGGATCGTCCCCAGACAGGGTGACGATGGGACCCACGTTGGCGGTGCCGAGGCCGATCCCCAGCAGGGGCACGACCTTGCGGGCGTCGCCCAGCGCTTCGGCGGCGTAGGCGGCGGTGCCGTCGCCCCCCAGGGTGACGATCATCTCCGCCCCGGCAATGAGGAGGGCCCGGACGCTGCCGAAAAACTTTTCCACATACCCGCCCGCCGGTTCCGGCAGCAGCTCCGCCCGGGAAAAGCAGGGGGCGGCCGGCCCGGCCACGGCCAACAGCTCATGGCCCTGCCAGCGCTCCTCCAGCCGGGAGATCACCGCCTGGGCCCTCTGTCCGCGGCCGGCGGAGGGGTTGACCAGAACGCCGATCCTCATGGCTCGATGACGATCTTGAAGGCCCGGCCGTCCTTCAGGAAGTCGAAGGCCTCCTGCCCCTTCTCCAGGGGGAAGGTGTGGGTGATGAGGCGGCGGTAGTGGTCCGGATTGTTCCGCACGGCCTCGTAGGCCATCTTGAAGTGGTCCAGCCGAAAGCCGCTGCTGCCCATGACGGCCACCTTCCGGTAGTGCAGGTCGTGGGCGTCCACGTTCAGCACCGTGCCCGAGGGGAGCCCGGCGAACACGTGGACCCGGCCCCCGTTATGGACGGAGTGGATGGCCTGCTCCACCAGCTCCTTCTTGTTCACCGCCACGAAGATGCGGGTGAATTCCTTCATATTGTACTGTTCCAGGGGCGCCGCCGGGATGCCCCAGCCGTTGAGGCAGTCCCGCCGAAGCTCGTTGAGCTCCGCCACCTGCACGTCGATGCCCCGATCCTTCAGGGTGAAGGCGATGAGGGCGCCCATGGGGCCGCCGCCGATGACCAGGGCTTTGTCCCTCTCGGTGACCTCCATCTGCTCCACCCCGTCCAGCACGCAGGCCAGGGGCTCCACCAGGGCGAAGGCCCTGTCCGGCCCGGGGATGGGGAAGACGCCCCGCTTGACGAACGACAAGGGGACGCTCACCTTCTCACAGAAGGCGCCGTCCCCCACATACTCCTTGCTTTTGCAGCTCTCCCCGTTGCCCTGGCGGCATTCGTCGCAGACGCCGCACTCCCCGTAGGGCGCCACCACCACATAGTCCCCGGGGGCGTAGCCGCAGCCCGCCGGCGCCTTGTCCACCACGCCGTAGAACTCGTGGCCCAGGATCGTGGGGGGCTTGAAATAGGGGTGCCCGTGGAGCAAAGTCTTCAGATCGGTCCCGCAGATAGCACAGCCCAGGACGCGCACCAGAAACTCTCCCTGCGGTTCCGGCACGTCGCGGACTTCCAGCTGCTTCTCAGCGACATACACCAACGCTTTCATCTGCTTCAACTCCTTATCGTAGTATAGATGGCTTCCGCGGTGACGCTGTCCGTCACCAGCATGTTGTAGTATCCGGCTTTCGCGGCGGCGATGAGGGCGGGGACCTTGTTTCGCCCGCCGGCGAGACAGATCACCTTGCGGACCCGGCGAAGATCGGCGGGATTGAAGGCGATTTGCTCGTAGCCCGGGATATCGGGCACCAGGGAGCCGTCCTCCCGGAAGAAATGGGTCAGCACGTCCCCCACGGCCTGGGAATGGAGCAGATTCTCGGCGGACCGGGGCGGCACCTCGCTGACAAAGAACTGATCGACGCCCGGCGGCGTCCCCAAACCGATGACTGCCGCTTCGACATCGTCCCAGTACCGGTACAGCTGCTGGAGCCGCTTCTTCTCCAGATCCGACAGGACCACTTCGCTCTCCCGGAAGGCGGGCACGTTGATGAAATAGGTATGGGCCCGGAACCGCTCGCCCATCCTGTCCAGGATGGCGTTCACCTGCATGGCCGGGTTGTCCGTGCCGGAGGCGCCGATCAGGGGTACGAACAGCTTCTCGGACTCAGCTCCCCGGTAGGACAGGACGCAGCTCATGCGGTACACGGTCCGGCCCCAGCCCACGCCCACGGTCCGGCAGGATTTGAGCTCCTTGGGAAGGAAGTTGGCGGCGGCGGTGGCGATGGCCTCGATCCTGTCCTCCTCGGCGGCGGTCTCGTTCAGAGGTGCGATGGCCACGTCCTTCAGCTTCAGCTCCCGGATGAGATCGTCCCGAAGCTCGTTGAGGCTGATCCGGCCCGGCATGCGCACGGTGATTTCCACGATGCCCCGACTGCGCGCCTGATCCAGCAGCCGGGAGATCTGGGAGCGGGAGATGCTCTCCGCTTCCGCGATCTGGGCCTGGGTCAGACCGTCCATATAGTACATCTTGGCGATGCGATACATCTGCATCATATCCGCGCGATTCCGAGGCATGGGGCAGCTCCTGTATTATTTATGAAGAATTTGGTACAGCTTTTCGATGCGTTCCGCGGCGTCCTCGCTTTGGAACAGGTTCCGCCCGAAGCAGAAGCCCTTGACGCCGCAGCGGACGGCGTCCGCCGCCGTGTCCAAAATGTCCGCGCCCTTGGGCCCGCCGGCGAGGACGATGGGCACCGGGCAGTTTCTGACCACGGCCTCGAAGTTCTCGGTATAGAAGGCCTTCACCACGTCCGCCCCCAGCTCCGCGGCCACCCGGGCCCCGTTGGCCTGGATGTCGAAGGTCTGGGTCTTAGTGAAGTCGTCGGCCAGGATCTCCACCACCACGGGGATCTGGAGCCGATGGAAGCCGTCGATGGCCTCCGCCGCGTCCTGGATGCTCCGATAGTCGGCGCCGCCCAGGACCATCATCATCACCACCGCGTCCGCGCCCATGGCGAGGGCCGTCTCGGGGCTGACGAAGTTCTTGTTCACGTTGGTGAACTCCGTGGACAGGAAGGTGCCGCCGAAGGAGGTCCTGAGGATGATCTTCTTGTGGAGCAGCTCCTTCTCAGCCAGCCGGGCCACCCCGGGGTTGATCAAGAAGGCGTCCAACTTGGAGTCCTTCCGGGCCCGGATCACGGAGACGGGGTCCTCCAGCCCGTCCACCAGGCCGCACTGGGGCAGGTCCATGGCCATGGCGAACAGCTTTCCTTCGTTGGAGAACAGGCGGGCAACGTTGCGCTCTAATCCATTCATAGTAAAAACCCCTCTTTCCAGCTTTTTTTCATTGTACCGCAACCTTGGATCAATTACAATCCGCCCGGAAAGATTTGCACATTTGTCCATCACTTTTTTGCATACTATCCTGCAAAATCCGCTGAAAGCTCCGGCAGCGCGACGCTTTTTGGGCTTGGGACCCATCCTGGGCATTTGTGAAAAATGAAGAAATTACTGGACAGGGGGTATTGACCTCGTTATAATATATACCGTATACAGGCGGTCTGCCCCCGGGGCGAACCGCGGCGTACGACCCATCATTTTGAAATAAAAAACAGGAGGGAAAGTCATGAAAAAGACCTGGTTCGCATTGCTGCTGGCTGTGGTGATGCTGGCGTCCATGTTCGTCGGCTGCACCCAGAAGCCCGCGGAAAAGCCCGTTGAGGCCGCTCCCGTGGTGACGGAAGCGCCCAAGCCCACCGATGCGCCCAAAGAGGAGCCCAAGCCCACCGAGGAGCCCAAGCCCACCGAGGCGCCCACGCCCGAGCCCACGGCTGAGCCCGCGCCCGAAGGCATCCACAAGCTGGTGGTTCTGAACACGCTGGTGAAGGATGTGGAGACCGTCAAGAGCGAGGATTCCCGCTTCAACGCCTACTGGCTGCCCTCCTACAAGCTGGGCGAGATCTTCGAGAAGAACTTCTGGTTCGTGCCCGAAGCCAACGAGGTGGTGGCTGTG
>JAEEGF011051417.1_pt1 | contig 12034 bp, 9 predicted proteins | sample 9134171 | NCBI WGS metagenome assembly JAEEGF01 (sample SAMN16246542, study PRJNA631951) | gut metagenome | biome: gut microbiome; feature: rumen; material: AP-attached | host: Bos | place: Iran: Karaj | collected 2018-10 | reverse complement strand
ACTTCAGTTTGTCGAGAACCTGCTCATCCACATAGCCATTGCTGTCGATGAGGTCGCGAAACAGTTGATACTTCTCAATCACCTGCAAGTGTGCTTCCTGCACTTCTATGCTGCGGGTGCCAGACGAATTAGTTTGAATCTTCATAATCTTTTAAGTTTTTTGGTTTATATTTTATGGGTTTATAGTGAACGTAATAGGAAATTCAGAATGCCCTTCATCAGCATGTGGCGCTTCTGTTCAGACTGGATACACTCGAAGGGGAATCCCATCGTCATCGCCTTGTAGTCGCTGCCGTCGTAAGCCACACAGGCACTATACTGATCGGCATAGATCATCGCTGAATAGGCAGGCGACACGGGGTTGAGTATGTCGGGATGCTGGGCTGCATAATGGATATCGTTGAGTTGGCGATGGAAGGTGAAGGTAGTGCCGAGACCAGCGATGGTATCGCGCTCCAGACTGTCGCGATTGACACCTTCGTAGGAACACTTGAGCACCTGGGCGAGGAACTGCTGATCGCCAGGCAACGTCATGTCGGCACCGACATACGAACCACTGACGAGAAGGGCTCCGCCACGCGAGGTGAAGAGTTCGAGATGGCGGCGCATCACTGGTGAGAAGGCGCGGTACTTACGCAGCGACCACCCATCGTTTTTCTCGAGTCCGAGAATGAGGTCGATCATCTGGTATCTCGAAGGCAACACCTCGTTGCTCTCGATAGCCTCAGACGAACAACTGACGATGTTATAGGCCTGTGCCGAAGCGATGGCCTGAGCATGGGTGCGAATATAGTTGAAGTCGTTGCCGGCAATGATACGCCCTGCCAAAGCATCGTCTGTATAGCCTAATCCCGAGGTGCTCGTATTACCGATACGCGACTTGTCGAAACTGGTCTGATAGCCCGTCCATCCAGCAGTAGGACCATAGGTGACACCGATGTCGCGACGAAGGTCGAAACCCTGTTGTGCCGCATTGTCGATGACGGCAGGCGAAGAGAGCCGATGGAACCCGTTGACGATGAGTACCGTCTTCTGAGCCTCGGGCACATAACAGGCTGATACCACCTCGCTGGGGAAACTCTCGCCACCATCGTTGACGGCAGCAATCCTGAAGTTGTAGAGTTGGCCGGGCTGTAGTTTGATTGTTGCACTGGTAAGGGCACCTTTTAGATAAGTACCATTGTCGAAACCCCGATTGCCGACGGCTTGATAAACGATGTAGCCCGAAGGTACAGCAGAAGGCTCGTCGGGATCGTTGACGCAGTTCCAGCTGAGTCGGGCCTCGCCCTTGTCGGTCAGTTCTACGCGGAGGTGATTTGGTGTCAGCGGCGTAACCACATACGGAGCATGGTGCATGCGACAGATATAGCGGAGCAGCGTCTTATAGATACTGCGGGCGAAGTCGAACTTGAAGTTGGGATCCTGCGCATAACGCATATCGGCAAAGTTCTGATGCGACATTGTCTCGAGGATGGCGCTGGGCACCTCGGGCACACGACTCTCAGAGTAGTTGCGGTCCCAGAGTTCGCGTCGCTGCCAACTGCCATAGAGTCGTTTCATATCCTTAGGAATCGTAGTGAGCAGTTCGTCGGCCAGATCGCGAGAGGCCAGACGGGAACGGCCAGTACTGAGGATGCTGTCGTTAAGATAGGTGGTGCAGACAGCCAACGTGCCCGTATGCGTTCTGCCATCAGAGGTATAGCCCGCATCGCTGTGGATAGCCAAAGACAGTTCGATAGGCACATGACGGCCCGTCGTATCAGGCATATAGCAAGAGCCCCCAGCCAGCAGATTAGTCATGTAAGAACGGGCATTGATATCGTCGCCGTAATCATCCTCACCGTTCTTGGTGGAATAGACGGCATAGGGCATACCTGCCCATTGGGCATAATAGCGGGCACCCTCGACACAACGGGGCAGTCCGCTGGTGGAATAGCCGCGACGGATGTTACCCATACCCCCTCCGAAACGTACCGCATCGGCTGTGACGATGCCCGACTTCTTGCTCAGGTTAGAGAGAATGACGCAGTTCTGTTCATCGTTACCCGCATCGAAATCAAACGTGCCGAGATAGACCCAAGTGGAACCGCCCATCTGCTGATTGACGTGAAACTCTGTGGGGATGCCTTGATGCCAGACCGTATAACGGGCATCGTCGATGCTGCCAGGAACCGTCTGATAACTGACATAGACGGCATAACGGCCAGCCTCGGGGATAGCGGGACGATAGATGGCGGTACACTCCTGACGCTTATCGCTGACAGTCGGGATCTGACGGGCCGAACCTGCCGTGAAGGGATTCTCGTGATCCTCGTAGATACCAGCATGGAACTTAAATCCGACGGAGTCGCACGAGGTCCAACCCATTCCCATGTGCGTCTCGAGATAGATGCCCTGAGCGGTTCGAGGCGTATCATTATCGACGATCACCTCATGTCGCTGCCAATCGCGCTCACGCGGTGTGAAGACGATGGCACCAGCCTTTTCGAGCATCGGTATTAAATAAGGTACGACGATGGTCTGTGTGAAGAGATCTTCACGACTGCCGAAGAGTGGAGGTCGCTGCCATTGCCACTGATTCTCCCTGATGCTGAAATAGCGTCCATGACTGGCCCAGAGTGAGAGATGGCGGTTCTGCAAGCCATAAGATATCTGATAGGGGAGCGAGGCATTACGCACCCAGGGATTACCTTTATAGTCGATGTCGCCCCAAACCCTCGACGCATCATCCACTTGACGGAACCGCGTCGGAACCAGGTCGCGAACCTCCCAACCGCCCGTTTTCACCGACAGTTGGTAAGAGCGGCAATAATCGGGCAGAAGTCGCTGTATCGACTCATAGATGCGTTCTGCTGATTCGGGTGTGAAAGTCTGTTCGCCTAAATGGTTATCGGCACATATTTCAATGGTTTGAAGGGAGTCGTTGATGTTAATGCTTTTAAGATGGGCTGCTGAACGTATCAACTGCCCTGAAGGACTATAGGTCCTGAAGTAGTTATCTAATTTATTAATCAAGTCCTGCTGGCCAAAGGCAGTCAGCGCCAAAGCACCAGTCAGGACGAGTGTGAAGAGTCGTTTCATGAGATGTCACCAATCGTAAAATTCTCAGGCTTCTTGCCTTTGAAGTCTTTAAAATAGAGTTTGATTTCCCGCATGTCGGCCTCGAGGTCGCCAGAGGGAATGATCGTTTTCGTGCACTTGATGAGGCGTTTCTCGTAATCGACGCCATAGAGCAGGATAGGGATGCCAGCCTTCAGTGCGATAAAATAAAAGCCTTTCTTCCAGTCGGGAGTGGGAGAGCGTGTGCCTTCAGGTGTGATGCAGAGCTTGAACTCCTTTGCTGCCTTCGCAGTCTCGGCCATCGCATCAGTCATGCTCGAATGTTTCTGCCGATAGACGGGAATGCCACCCAGCCTACGAAACAGGATGCCGAGGGGGAAGAAGAACCACTCTTTCTTCATCAGGAAGTTGCTCTTCATCCCACACGCGCCCGCGTAAAGTTGTCCTAAGGGGAAGTCCCAGTTGCTGGTGTGTGGCGCCAGACAGATGATAAACTTATCGGGATGGGTTTCTGTTACTTCAGCCGTCCATCCCAGATGTTTATATAAAAGCCAGTTGCAAAATCGTTGCCACATCATGCTATGAAATTATCTGATCAAGAATATCACTAGCTTGTGCAGCGAATTTGTCTTTCAAATCCTTATAGTATTCTTTGGCCTTCATGCCAGGTTCGGGATGAGAGATTCGACAGATAAAGTCGGCTTGCATCTTCACGATGGAGAAGAACACCGACTCGACATCGTCCTTATGATTTTCCGATCCGTAGAGTGAAACAGCCAAGGCTTCAGAAATTAAATCCTCACAAATTAAGTTGATCGCTTTTTTCAATTTTCTCTTGTTTGCCATAATTAAAAATCCTCCTTATTTTATCCATATTGTCATTTTCACTGAACAAAGATAAGAAAAAATTTCGAGTTATCAACTCTTTCTTCCACAAAAAATATTAAAAAGGCGAAATTAGCCACTTTTCTTTCTTATTTCTAACAGATTTTGATTAATTTTGCACGTCAGAAACGAATTATTCATTCAAAATCAAAATTAGTAATATGGAAAAGAGTGCATTGCAAATTGCCAGAGCCGCCTATCAGCCAAAGCTGCCAAAGGCTCTTCAGGGTGCTGTAAAAATCAAAGAAGGTAAGCCAACCCAGAGTGTAGGCGATCAGGAAGAAATTCAGAAGCTGTTCCCAAACACCTACGGTATGCCTATCGTAGAGTTCGAGCCGGCAACAGAAGCCAACCACACCAAGATGAACGTTGGTATCATCCTTTCTGGCGGTCAGGCTCCTGGCGGTCATAACGTGATTACAGGTCTGTTCGACCAGATCAAGAAGCTGAACCCAGAAAACCGTCTCTTCGGTTTCATCCTCGGTCCTGGCGGTCTGGTTGATCACAACTATATGGAGTTGACTCCAGAAATCATCGACGAATATCGCAATACCGGTGGTTTCGACATGATCGGTTCTGGTCGTACGAAGCTGGAGAAAATCGACCAGTTTGAGAAGGGTCTGGAGATTATCCGCGAGCTCGACATCAAGGCTATCGTGATTATCGGTGGCGATGACTCAAACACCAACGCTTGCGTGCTGGCTGAGTACTATGCTGCTAAGAAATATGGTGTACAGGTGATCGGTTGTCCGAAGACCATCGATGGTGACCTGAAGAACGATCAGATTGAGACTTCATTCGGATTTGATACCGCTTGTAAGACATACTCAGAGCTGATTGGTAACATCGAGCGCGACTGTAACTCAGCCCGCAAATACTGGCACTTCATCAAGGTGATGGGTCGCTCGGCTTCTCATATCGCCCTCGAGTGCGCTCTGCAGACACAGCCCAACATCTGTCTGATTTCTGAGGAGATTGAGCAGAAGGCTATGAGCCTCGATGATATCGTAGAGTATATCGCAAACGCAGTAGCTCAGCGCGCTGCCGACGGTAACAACTTCGGTACCGTTATCATCCCTGAGGGTGTTATCGAGTTCATCCCCGCCATCAAGAAGCTGATTGCTCAGCTGAACGATGTGCTCGCTTTGCCTGAGGCAAAAGAGATCAGCCGTGACGAGCAGGTTGACTTCGCCAAGAGTCACCTGACTCCTGAGAATCTCGCTGTATTCAACAGCCTGCCTGTAGGCGTAGCCCGTCAGCTCGCTCTCGACCGCGATCCTCACGGAAACGTACAGGTATCACTCATCGAGACAGAGAAGCTGCTCTCTACGATGGTTGCCCAGAAGCTCGAGAAGATGAAGAAGGAAGGCAAGTACTCAGGTAAGTTCGGTACCCAGCACCACTTCTTCGGATACGAGGGACGTTGCGCTGCTCCTTCAAACTTCGATGCCGACTACTGCTATGCACTCGGTACTTCAGCAGCTCAGCTGATTGCTAACGGCAAGACTGGCTATATGGCCATCGTTAAGAACACAACCGCTCCTGCTGACCAGTGGATCGCTGGTGGTGTGCCCATCACGATGATGATGAACATGGAGAAGCGTGCAGGCGAGATGAAGCCCGTTATCCGCAAGGCTCTCGTTGAGCTCGACGGTGCTCCCTTCAAGGAGTTCGCTGCACATCGCGACGAGTGGGCTCGTAAGACCGCTTACGTATATCCTGGTCCTATCCAGTACTGGGGACCCACAGAGGTTTGTGACCAGCCTACGAAGACCCTGGCTCTTGAGCAGAGTAAATAATGTCGAAGAAAAGAACTACGATTAGCCGAAAAGGAATCGGTACTACTCATACGTATCACGGCCCCGGACGCAGAAAGCGTCCTGGCGTCGTGATACGTCTTCTTCGGAAGATTCCCTCCTGGGGATGGTGGATGGGCGGTGCAGCGATTGTCATCTGTTATATCTGGTTCTTCTATTACTTCTTTGTTGGTCCCTTCGGCTTCCGTTGGCGTGCGCTCTATGGTACGGTGAACTATCCCGACGGCTACGAGATTCACGGTATCGATATCTCGCACCATCAAGGTCGTATCGACTGGGATGAACTCAAGGATAACGGCAGTATCAACGACTGTCCGATCCGTTTCATCATGATCAAGGCTACCGAGGGCTCGACTCAGACCGACCAGAACTTCAAAGACAACTTCTATCAGGCACGAGAACACGGGTTTACGCGTGGTGCCTATCACTTCTATAGTGTTCACACACCTTCATATCAGCAGGCCGCCCACTTTATGAAGACCGTCAAGCTGGAGAATGGTGATTTGCCTCCTGTGCTCGATGTGGAGCATAAGCCCAAGAACCAGACCGACTCAGAGTTTAAGACTTCCGTGAAGCTCTGGCTTGAACTGGTGGAGAAACACTATAAGGTGAAACCTATCATCTATACCTATTTTAAGTTTAAGATGCGTTATCTGAACGACTCCATCTTCAATGAATATCCCTACTGGATAGCGCATTATTACGTCGATTCCCTGGAATATAAAGGCCCATGGAAATTCTGGCAGCATACCGATGTAGGCCGTCTGCCGGGCATCAAGGGTAATGTGGACTTCAATATCTACAATGGTTCCTATTATGACCTTCGTCAGATGACGATCGGTTCACAAGAAACCATTGGAGAAAAAGCCTATAACGAATAGTCACAAGTCAGGCAAGGGTCAGCACTAAACAAGCCCAATTCTGATCTTCCAACTGCTTTTCGAGCTTCAACCCTAAGGTTTGCGCTTTTTCAAGGAGCAGCGGGATATCGTCGGTATAGAATCCGCTGAGGATCAGTGATGCACCAGGCGCCATCTTCTGACGGAACGATGGCATATCGGCCAACAGAATATTACGGTTGATGTTAGCCAGCACCAACTGGAAAGTGCCTTCCACCTTATTTAATATAGAAGCATCGCCGAGCAGCGCGGTAAAGCGATCATCGACGCTGTTGATTACCGCATTGTGGCGCGCATTATCAGCCGACCATTCATCGATGTCGTAACCTACAGCCTCGCTGGCACCCAACTTCAACGCACAGATAGAGAGGATGCCTGTGCCGGTTCCGCAATCGAGCACACGCAAACCGTCCATCTTCTTGTCGAGCAAGGCAGAACAGATCATACGCGTAGTCTCATGAGTACCAGTTCCGAAAGCCAGACGGGCATCAATCTCAATAGAGATATCGGCAGGCGATTCAGGCAAATGACGTCCATCGTGGATCAACAGTCGGTTTCCGACGTTAATTGGCTCAAAACCTTCTTGTTCCCACTGCTCATTCCAGTCTTTATCTTCAGCCTCACTGATATTGTAGGAGATACTGACCTCTTCGAATGGGAAATCCTCCAAAGCTTGCTGTAGCGTGTCCACATCGAAGAACTGCTGTTGGATATAACCCTTCAAGCCCGTAGGCGTCTCTTCAAAAGTTTCAAAACCAGCCTCACCAGCCATCGCTGCCAACACATCGCTGGCATCGGAAGAGTAGGGCGAAATCGTGAATTCTACTTCAAAATACTTCATAAAGTTGTTAATTTTTACCGCAAAATTACAAAAAATAGGGAAAATCCTACTATAAGTTAGGGTTTTTCCCTAAATTTGCACTAAAATTGGTTGTAAATTTGCAACGTGAATCATTAAAATGACGAATAAGATGAAAAAACTGTTATTGATTTCCATGCTTGCCGGAGCACTGCCGATGGCACTGATGGCTCAGGATGACGATCTCTACTTTACGCCTAAGAAGAGAGCAGTGGTAGAGACTTCTAATGACCGCTATGGCATGCCTAAGGATACTTATTACAGTGGCAGTGACCGTAGTGTAGATGAATATAATCGCAGAATGAAAAGTCAGGTTGAAGCGCTTGATGGCGATTCTGCGAAGAGTGATATCATCAGTTTCGATGGTGAGAAAGGCGTATATCCCGACTCCACATTGTCGAAAGACGACTACAAGTACACCAAGCGTATGAGTCGTTTTGATGATTATCGACTCTCCGACAATGCCGCTTTCTGGGCTGGCTATCATGCAGGCGTCAACGACTGGGGTTGGCATTCTCCCTGGTATTATACCCGTTATGGCTGGTATGATCCTTGGTTTGATCCCTGGTTCGATCCCTGGTATTATAGCGCTTGGTACGATCCTTGGTACTACGGCTATGCTGGCTGGTATTCACCTTGGTATTACAACTCTCGCTGGTATTGGGGCTGGTGGCCATACTCTTATCCCCGTTATGTTGTTGTAGCTGGTGGCGGTGGCCGTAGTCATAGTGGCTATATCGGCACAGGCACGCTGCGTCGCGATGGTACCCACTATAGCTATCGTGGCGGTCTGAGAGGGAGCGTTGCTGGCAACAGCAGTCGTATGAGCAGCATGCGAGATCGTGCCCGTCAGATGGGCGGTTCGCGAACCTATAGCAGCGGTAACTATCAGCGCAGTCGTAGCGGCAACTTCAGCGGCTATCGTGGCAGTTCTAGCAATTCTACCTTCAGCGGCAGTCGTAGCAGTGGTGGCAGTTTCGGAGGTAGTCGCGGTGGCGGCGGTGGCTTCAGTGGCGGTCATAGCGGCGGCGGAGGTCGTAGCGGAGGTGGAGGCCTCGGTGGAAGAAGGTGATTACCATTGACCATTGAGCATTGACCATTAATGAACATATTTATAGACGATAGGATTATGATGAAAAAGTTATATATAGCAGCATTCTCGTTGGCAGTAAGTCTGCCAATCGCTGCACAGGATACTTACGAGAGCGCCCGACTTCTGGGTAGCGATCTGAACGGTACAGCCCGCTATGTGGCTATGGGTGGCGCGATGGACGCTCTGGGTGCAGATATCTCTACGATCTCTTCCAACCCGGCAGGTATCGGACTCTTCCGTCACTCTAATGCCAGCGTGAGCTTGGGTTTCGTTACCCAACAGGATGCCCGTGAGTTCGACGGAAAGAAGAAGACGACGATGAGTTTCGATCAGGCTGGATTCGTTTATTCCACCCGTCTGAGTCGCACCTCATTCGTTAACTTCGCCTTTAATTTTCACAAGAGTCGTAACTTCAACCAGATTCTCTCGGCTGCCAATTCGTTGAAAGAATGTTCGCAGAACGGGCTAACCTACGATAAAGCCCTCGAAAACGACTACTATTTCGATACTAACCGACAGGATGAGGCTATCGGCTATTATTCATCCGGCGAAGTATCGTGGGCTTACAGCCAGAGCGACTATATCAATGCCAACGTGCTGATGGCCGATGTGGAAACCCATCTGAAAGACAAGTCGGCCGATTGGATTTTCTATAATGACGCCAACGCCTATACGTTCGACCGTGCTCATCGCGGTTGGATCAACAACTTCGACTTCAATATCAGTGGTAATGTGAACGACCGCTTCTACTGGGGCTTCACAGTGGGTGTGAAAGATGTGCGCTATCGCGGTTATAGCGAATACGGAGAATCCTTAGTCGATTTGGTCGATCAGCCTGTGGGTTCTGTCGTAACAGGCGATGAGCGTAAGATTACTGGTACAGGTCTCGATGTCACAGCGGGTGTTATCATTCGCCCCATCGAAGATTCTCCCTTCCGTTTCGGTTTCTCTATCGCAACGCCGACTTGGTACGACCTCACTTCAAAGAATGATACTCATATGATGAACAACAGCGAGGTTGGTTATTGGGATAAAGGTCATTCGAGCAACGATTACGACTTCAAGTTCTATACACCTTGGAAGTTCGGAGTGAGCCTCGGACATACCATCAGCAATCAGGTGGCTCTGGGCCTCGGCTATGAGTATTCCGATTTCAGCACTGCAACCAATCGCGTGAACAAGGGCGCCTCTTACTGGTACGAAGATTATGGTTACTCACCTTCTTACACAGACGAGGCGATGAAGCGCAATACCGAGAAATCGCTGAAAGGTGTTCACACCCTGAAAGCTGGTGTAGAGGTCAAGCCTATCCCCGAGTTCGCTGTGCGCGTAGGCTATAACTATCTGTCGTCACCTTATGAAGAGAGCGGTGTGCGCGATATGCGTCTCGAGTCGCCAGGTGTGGCTTATTCATCTACGACCGACTATGTGAATTGGAAAGATACCCATCGCTTCACCTGTGGTGTCGGCGTCAAGTTGAATGCAGTGAATATCGACCTCGCTTATCAGTATAGTGGCACCAAGGGCGACTTCCATCCGTTCCAGCCTTATGAGGGTAACACGGGTGTAACCGAAGTGAAGAATTATCGCCATCAGGTGCTTCTCACGCTGGGCTACACATTCTAAGTGCAACTTTTATGAATATAAATGCGGCTTTATGCAATTAAGGTCGCATTTTTTTGTTTATTCAACCGAAAAGTCGTACCTTTGCGCAAATTAATTCTAAAACCGAACAGTATATGAAGAAACTTTTATTGGGCGACGAGGCGATAGCTCAGGGTGCGATCGATGCAGGTCTGAGTGGTGTTTATGCCTATCCCGGTACTCCTTCTACAGAGATTACCGAGTATATCCAGGAGTCGCCCGTAGCCAAAGAGAGAAACATTCATCGTCGTTGGTCAACGAACGAAAAGACGGCTATGGAGGCAGCGCTCGGCATGTCGTATATGGGCAAGCGTGCGCTGGTGTGTATGAAGCATGTTGGTCTGAACGTCTGTGCCGACCCGTTTGTCAATTCTGCTATGACGGGTACGAATGGCGGACTGATCGTTCTCGTAGCAGACGACCCCTCGATGCATTCATCACAAGACGAGCAAGACAGCCGATTCTATGCCAAGTTTGCCATGATTCCTACCTTGGAACCCAGCAATCAGCAGGAGGCTTACGATATGATGGGCGAGGCGTTCGACCTCTCTGAGCAACTTCATCTGCCTATCCTGATGCGTGTCACAACGCGTATGGCCCATTCGCGTGCTGTCGTGGAAATCAAGGATACACCTCGCGAACAGAACGAACTCAACTACGATGCTCAGGCTTCCAACTGGGTGCTCTTGCCCGCTTTTGCCCGCAAGCGCAATATCGTGGTAACAGGTCAGCAGCCTGTCCTCGAGCAGATGGCGGTCGATTCTAAGTATAACCAGTATATCGATGGCGCCGACCACAAACTGGGTATCATCGCCAGCGGTATCGCCTTCAACTATCTCATGGAGTGCTATCCCGATGGTTGTCCTTATCCCGTATTGAAAATCTCGCAGTATCCGATTCCTAAGAAACTGATTCGCAGGATGACCGACGACTGTGAGTTCGTGCTGATAGCCGAAGAGGGCCAGCCTTTCATCGAGGATCAGGTGCGTGGCGTGATGCCTGGCAACGCTGTTATCAAAGGTCGTCTTACGGGCGAATTTCCCCGTACGGGCGAACTGAACCCCGACCTTCTGAAGAAGGCCTTAGGCATCGAGAGCGCAGAGAACTATGCACCTTGCGAAGATGTCACCCCGCGTCCACCAGCACTCTGTCAGGGTTGTGGTCACCGCGATGTCTATACCGCTCTCAATGAGGTGCTCCGCGAATATCCCAATGCCCGCGTGTTTGGCGATATCGGTTGCTATACGCTGGGCTTCCTGCCCCCCTATAAGGCCATCCACTCTTGTGTAGATATGGGTGCCTCGATCACGATGGCAAAGGGTGCTTCCGACGCTGGTCAATGGCCCGCAGTAGCCATCATCGGCGACTCTACCTTCACCCACTCTGGTATGACTGGTCTGCTCGATGCCATCAACGAGAATGCAGACATCACCGTGATTATCTCAGACAACCTGACAACCGCGATGACGGGTGGTCAAGACTCGGCTGGTACCAATAAGTTTGAGGCCATCTGTAAAGGTCTCGGCCTCTCAGAGGATCATCTGAAAGTGGTTAATCCTATCCCCAAGAACATGCCCGAGATCACGAAGGCTATCCGCGATGAGATCAATTATCACGGTGTGAGTGTGATTATCCCGCGCCGTGAGTGTATGCAGACCTTACAGCGTCATCTGAAACAGCAAAAAGCAAAGGAGGCAAAGAAATGAAGACAGATATTATCTTGTGTGGCGTAGGAGGTCAAGGTATCCTCTCTATCGCAACGATTATCGGTGAGGCA
>JAEEGF010224291.1_pt1 | contig 12034 bp, 4 predicted proteins | sample 9134171 | NCBI WGS metagenome assembly JAEEGF01 (sample SAMN16246542, study PRJNA631951) | gut metagenome | biome: gut microbiome; feature: rumen; material: AP-attached | host: Bos | place: Iran: Karaj | collected 2018-10 | reverse complement strand
AGAAGAGTGGCACATCGGTCCGGCATGGAGCTACGGTTGGATATACTATGCTTCAAATGGTCAGGACAACGTGCCTCTGAACATCTACGAAGCTGTCGACCCGACGTCGAACAGCGGTGAGTTGTCAGAACTGGTGGCTCAAATCGGTTCGCCGAACTATGTTCCCGGTGACGACGAAGGCGAGTACGAGCCCGCAGCCGTTGATAACTTCAACAACGCCATGGCCAATGCTCTCGCCCTGCTGAACGGTGAGACGGCCACGACACCGACCGACGAAGACTATGCCGCTGCCTACGAAGCCCTGAAGACGGCTTACGAGGCTATGCCCGATGCATACCACAACTTCTCGCCGCTGGCTCCCGGTGGTGTTTACTATATCGTCCGCAACGAAGGCCAGGTAGTCGGCGACTATGAACTCAACTCGCTCGGTCTGACAACCAAGCCGCGCGACTATAATGCCAACCACTTGTACTGGAACGTTATCGGTGAGAAAGACCCGCGTAACATGTGGAAGCTGGGCGGCTCTGAAGAAGAAGGCTGGACAGGGCAGAACCTCGCCACTGGCCAGTACATCAGCGACAAGACTTCGCCCTACAACTACAACTTCGTAATGTTGAGCAAAGAAAAGGGTAAATTGACGCTGAACCAGGTTGACAAGTTCGTCATCTCCATCAGCAACGGCTCCACGTTCTATGCTCCCGACGGCACCGACGCCGACGTATCTGAGCCGCGCTGGCCGGAACGCTACGGCTTGCCCAACCAGACGGGCTTCACCGTACTGGGCAGCAACACTACGCCGGTTTACTGGAAGATGATTCCGGTGGAAGAGGACGTGCTCGAAGAAATGACCGAGGACTACATCACCATCGCCAACCTGGCCACCACCCTGATGCTTCAGGAAGAGGGTACCAACCCGGGCCAGCTCTCCGGTGACCTCTACACGGAGAACACGAGCAATGCCGAGCTGCTGAACAATTTGCTGGCTGCAGGCATGAGTCCTGCTGTGGTTGACCAGATTATCCCGCAACTGCCCGAAGTGATCGAAGAACTGGCCAAGGCCACCGAAGTCGTTCCCGACGGTGTATACCGCATCTGGAACCCCGACTTCACAACGAAGATATACGGCGGTATTGACGAAGCCTCCTGGACGATGAAGGGACGTGGTGTTCGTTGGGATACTTATAAAGAAGGTGTTCTGGACTTCCAGTTCAGCATCAAGAAGACGGGTACTGCTGAAATCGCCGTTGGTGACGATGGTATGGGTATCCCCGTGGACGGCAGCCAGACCGGTATGCCTTGGTCGAAGAAGTTCGACAAGCCCGCTCCCGCTCCTATCATGGCTACTGTTCCGACCTACAGCATCCGCAATATGAAGAGCAATACCTATGCAGGTGTTGTTTCGAACAACCAGATTATCCTGGGTACTGAAGCCGCTGCCGGACCGCAGATAATCCGCTTCACGGGTCTCGGCGGCCGCTACTTCTTCTCAAATCCGACGAAATGGCCGGAGGTAGTATATAAGAACCAAGGCGTAGACCTGATGACGGGTGCCGCCCGCGACAAAATGAACACATTGGCATACACCGACGACAACGCCGGTCTGATGCTGCCGTTCGTAGGCACATGGAAACTTGACCTACTGGGTTACGAAGTAGAAATCGGCGACCTGGGCATGACGACCATGAACCTGCCGCAGGCTGTAACGCTGCCCGAAGGCCTGACCGCTTACACGGTTAAGGAAGAAACCGACGACAAGGCCATCGCTTCGCCTGTGAAGGGCGCTATCCCCGGCGATGCTGCCGTTGTACTGCGTGGCCCGAAGGGTACGTACTTCCTGCCGCTGGCTACTGAAGACGACGAACTGGCCGACGTAGAAGGCAACCACCTGATCGGTACCGGTGAAGAAGGTGCTGAAATCGAAGCCGGCACGGCTCTCGTTCTCAACGAGGCTGGAACAGAAGAAAAGTTCACGAAGAACGAAGAAGCTGTTGAACTGCCCGCCCGCAAGGCTTACCTGCCTAACAAGGAAGATGCCAACGCCAAGGATATCGTTTACCAAATCGCTGACGAAGGTATCTACTACATCGAACGCGCCGGTGGCGATACGTTCGAAGGCTTCACGCTCGACCAGCTCGGCCTGACTGCTTACCCGAACCAGTATCACAAGATGCTGAACTGGGGTGTAATCGAACGCAACGACCCGCGCTACATGTGGCGTACGTACCCCGTTTCCTTGCGCGACGGTGGCACGACTTACTGGGTTATCCAGAACTTGGGTACCGGTGAATTCATCGGTGAACGCCTGAACTACTTCTACACCTTCATCGACCTGTCCGAGAAACCCGAAATGTGGACTATCAACCAACTGACCGGTTCGACCGTAACGTTCACGAAGGGTGACACGCAGCTTGCTGCCGACGATCCCGCATACGACCCGACGACCAACCGCTGGGCTGCACGCTTCGGCTTCAACGGTACATCGGGCGGTGTTAAGGACATCTCCGTAGTTGACCGCAAGGGTGCTTACACATTGAATGGCACGGGTGACAATTCCAAGTGGAACCTCGTTCCTGTTCCTGAAAGTCTCGTAGAGTACTGGACTCCGGAAAGACTGTCTGTTGCCAAGACCGCTACCGACATGCTGTTCCAGGAAGAAGGCAACAGCCCGGGTCAGATTGATCCTGCCGATTGGGAAGAGTTCAAGGAAGAAGCTGTTGCTCTTGACCAGCGCGTACAGAACGCTGAACTCACTGAAAACGACATTACCGAATACGGTGATCAGAAGCTTATCGCCGCAGCTATGGCTGATGGTACTCAGCTCATCAAGGGCGTATACCGCATCAAGCATCCGGACGGACGCGTAACCATCTTCGGTGGCGTTCAGTGGGCTTCCTGGCTCGAGGATGAAGATGGTGTCGCTTGGGGTGCTTTCGAAGCTAACGACGACAAGTTCCTCTTCAACATCGAAAAGACCGGTGAAGAATATGTGAAGACCGACAGCGAGGTTATCGTTGACGACGACCAGACCGCCGATCCTTGGTCGAAGCCGTTCGCTGCTCCGATAGCAACTGCTGAAACCACGAAGGGTACGAACGCTTACTACTACAGTGTTCAGAACCGTGCAACCGGCAACTATGTAGGTCTCGATGCTAACGGCGCAATGGCAACCGGTGCAGATCCCGTTAACGTAGTATTCAAGTACACCGGCATCGGCGGACGCTACTTCATCGCTCCGAAGGAAGTTCCTGCCAACGTATTCTACAAGAATGCCAGTGGCTCTGTAACGGTTAAGGACGACAATACACACATCTATAACTCGATGTGGTTTGTAGAGCTCGTAGGCTTCGAAGTTGAAATCAGTGACCTCGGCCTCGGAACGACCTGTCTGCCGAAGACAGTGACCGTGCCCGACGGCATGAAGGCTTACATCATCACGAAGGAAGATGCCGGCAGCGGTACCGCTACTCTCATCGAGGGTGCTATCCCCGCCAATACTCCGGTTATCCTGCAGGCTGAGGCCGGCAAGTATATCATGCCGATTGCCGCTGTTGACGTGGAAGTTCCCGATGTATCGGCCAACTTGCTCGAAGGCACCGGCGAGGAAGGCAAGGAAGTTACTGCAGGCAGTGTATGGGTAGTTGCTGACCGCGACGGAACGCCCGTACTGCGCAAGACCTCTGACATGACTCTGCCCGCCCGCAAGGCTTACCTGCCTTACGTTGAGTTCGGCAGCGATGCTCCTTCGAAGGCAATCATCTTCGACGTTACCGGTGTGAAGGGCGTGAAGACTGCTGCCAAGTCCGGCAAGGCTTATGACCTGCAGGGCCGCCGCGTTTCCGACAACGCCAAGGGTATCGTAATTGTTAACGGTAAAAAAGTTAGAAGGTAAATCAATTCCATAACCACAGACTGCGCTCCGGCGCGGTCTGTGGACTGGAAACTAAACAAAAGATAGAGACATGAAAAAGCAACAGTATGTATCGCCCATGTGCGAAATTGTCGCCATGGATACGCGTGGCGCTCTGCTCGACATTGTGCTGTCTAAGGACACGAGTGAAATCGTAGACGATCCCAATGACGTGAAGTCGCATAACGTTGGTAAGCCCAATTTCAGCTGGCGCGAAAGCAATTGAATCAATTGAATTAGACATAGAAGGCGGTCTCCCACCACAGCGGTGCGGAGGCCGCATTCTTTTCATGCCCCCGCCCGGCGAAGAAAAACGAAGCGGCGCCTCAATATGTCGAGACGCCGCTTCGAACGTTTGAAACGCCGCTTCCGTTGCCGCAGGCCGTGGCGGCGGGTCAGATGAAGAACGGGAAGGAGAGAAGCGAAATCAGCCCTTTGAACAGACTGATGGCAACGAAGATTTCTATCAGTGTGAGGCACGAAATGATGAGCCCGGCGATGGCACGCCCCTGCGGCATGCGGAAGAGCCCCAGGAAGGAGAACAGGGCGGCAAGAAACCACAGCAGCCAGCCTAGCACGGGAATCCAGCCGAGGAACAGGCTGATGATGGCCAGCACGAGGCCGGCGGTGCCCAGCGCGTTGCCCTGCGGCGCGGGTTGCTGAACGTAGATGATGCGTGGAGATTCCATACTCAGTCGATATATACGGGGCAAAGTTACGCTTTTTCGTCAGAACGCAGCGCTTCCGTTGTGACATTATCACTATTTAACGCGCGGGATTCCGGTTTTTTGCCGAAAATCGGGGGCCGTTTTTGGCGGAATGCGTAATTTTGTAACGTAGTGTGGCCTTATGGCCCGAGGACGAAAATCTATTTACCTATTTAAAAATAAAACGTATGAGGAAAATTTTTACATTGCTGACCGTATTGGTTGCCTCCATGTGTGGCCTGACACAGGCCCAAGCCGACAAGGCCACGCTTGAAGAAGGTTACTACTATGTAATCAATACGTATGAAAACTTTGGCGAAAACCTGAAGGCCTGGTATTACGGCCAAGTGGACAGCCGTCAGGCCGACGACCTCCCCTTTCTTTGCTGGGGCGACTTTTCGGCCAATGACCCGCGCTTCATCTTCGAAGTGAAGAAAGGCACGGCCGAGAACGGCTATACGCTGAAGAACTTTGCCTCCGAACTCTATGCCGGCGGCTTGACCAGCGACTCGCTGGTGATGGCCCTGATTGACGGCGGCATCAATTACTACTTTGAGGAAGTGGGCTCCACCGACGATGGCAAGACCTATTACATCTGGAACGACTCGCTGGTGTGGACACGCGGCGAGCGCTCGGGCAACAACCGCATCTATCCCGACAGTCATGCCTTCGGCGACGGCAAAAAAGGTCACCTCGGCGGCAACCGCTGGTGGACTCTTGACGATACGGGCGCTGCCAAGTGGTTGCTCGTCAAGCTGAGCGACGACGACATAGCTTCGTTCTCCGCCATCAGGATGTTGCTGGCTAACCTGGTGTGCGAAATCCGTAACCCGAATGTCTTCGGCGCCAACGGTGCCGACGCTGATGCATACAATGCCTTGAAAACCGCTTGGAACGCAGCCGACGAAGCTCTGAAAACTGAAGGCACCGACGCGACTTACCAAAAGCTCTACGATGAGTTGAAAGAAGCCAAAATCAATGCCGACGATTCGCACGTGACGCTCAAGGACGGCATCTACTACATCGTCAGCACCTACGAAAAGTTCAGCGACGTTCAAGCCTGGAACTATTCGCAGGCTCATCAGAACAGCACCAAGTATCCCGGCGCCGACCTCTACTGGTCCTCACTGTCGACAGGCAACCTGCGCTTCATGTTCGAGATCAAAGCACTCGACGGCGACATGGGCTACTCCATCATGAACTATGCCAGCGGCAAATACGTAGGCGGCAAAGTGGGCGGCAGCATGATTGGCATGGAAACGTCTCCCGAGACACCGCAGTTCTTCGAAGAAACCGGCAAGGGCTCTTTCTATGTTTACAACTCAACCACCGGCAGCAACATGTTCTATTGTGACAGCCACGGCTTTGGCGGCGGACGTAACGGAAATATCGGCTGCAACGGCTGGTGGACACTCGACGAGAACGCCGCCGCCATGTGGGAACTGGTGAAAGTGACCGACGAGGAACTGGCCAAGATTACGGAAGCCAAGTTGAATCTGGCCCGTCTGGTATGCTCCATTGACGACCCGAACACGAGCGGTGCAGGAGACTTCGATTTGGAGAAATTCCAAGCTCTGAAAGAAGCTTGGAACGAGGCCAACGAAGCTCTCGAAGGCGATGAGAACGACGGAGTCTATGAAAGTTTGTATGAAAACCTGCAGAACGCTTGGGACGATGCCAACGGCAGCATTACTGAGTTTGAACCGGGCTGGTACTACATCGAGAGCGCTTACGAAGACTTTGCTGAGACTGTGGCCATGTGTCAGGACCGCATCGACAACACGGGCGCTGAACTCGTTTATGAGCCGCTCATCGAAGGCGATCCGAAGTTCATCTTCTTCATCGACCGTGTGGATGCCGGTAAGGTGACCATTCAGAATGTCGCCTCTGGTCTCTATCTGTGTCAAAACGGTGATATGAGTTGGACACAGCATTTCGTCCGTTTGGGTGAGGATCCCGCCGTTCAGATGATGGAACTCGGTGAAGAAGGCACGTGCCAGCTTTATCTCTCTTCGTATGGCACTAACCGCTACTTCCCCGATTCTCATGCCTTCGGTGCCAACACTGTGGGTCATGTGTCCATCAGCAATGCCTGGGGTGAAGTGCCCGACGCTGCCGTTTGGAAACTGGTTCCGGTGGAAGAAGAGGATTATTGTCTCTTGACCGATGCCAAGTTCAATCTGTATCAATATCTGTTGAAGGAATACAATCCGTTCAAAGTCGGTGAAGACCCGGGTTACGTGTCCAGCGACGTGTTCGAAGCCTTCAACGATGCTTATACTTGGGCCATAAGTGCCGCTCAGGATCCCGAAGCTGACGAAGAGACGTGCGACGAGTTCCTTGCCCAGTTGCAGGAACAGCGCGACATTGCCGACCTGGAACTCATTCCGGTACGCGACGGAGGTCTCTACTACATCATCAGCCAGTATTACAACTACACCTCCACCGAGCGCAACAAGGCCATGTGCTACATCGAGGACCAGGAAGACATTACCAAGTCTCTCTATTGGTCTGAGCTCGAGGAAGACGATCCTACGTTCATCTGGAAGTTTACGAGCAGAGAAGACGACTCCTGGACTGTGCAGAACTACGACAGCAGGAAGTACATCAGCTCGCCGTCTTCCAACCTGTTGGGCACTTGCATCGACAGCGACTCCATAGGCCAGTATGTCTATAATGCCGGTTTCGGAGAATTCCGTATGGGTCCCGCTTCGAGCTATCCCTCTTATGCCGGTCGTCTGTACTATCAGGACAACACCAGTTACGGAGGCACCGAAACGCAACACATCGGTTGCAACCAGTACAGTCTGCCGTGCAACAACACATGGGCCATCCGCACCTATGGTTTCGAACTCACCATCCCCGCCAGTGGCATTACTTCGCTGTTGTTGCCCTTCACGGCCCGTGTTCCCGGCGGCGTGAAACTCTATGGCATCACCAAGCAGACGAACACCGAAGCAGGCTACACCGAGTTTACGGGTAATGTGCTTGCCGCACGCACTCCGGTGATAGTGAAGGGTGAGCCGGGCACGTATGTGTTCATCGCCACCGATGAGGAGGGCAAGACGGTTGACGGCAACCTGCTGCAAGGTTCTGCCATCCACGAGGCCGACCTTGGCTCGGGCAGCGTTTACGTAGTAGGCAGTTCGGCTGACGTTATGACACTCAATACCGAGGACATCCTGCCCGTCGGCGCCGTTTACCTGAAGCGCACCGGCACCAGCCGCTCCTTGAACCTGAAGGATGCTGCCGACGTTGACGGTATCAGTCAGGTGACGGTTGAGAAGAAAGCCGCCGCTTCCGTGGTTTACGACCTCCAGGGCCGCAAGGTACAGAAGCCTGCCAAGGGCATTTACCTCGTCGGCAAGAAGAAGGTGGCTGTGAAATAAGAAATCATCAAGTTGTTTGTGTAGAAGCGCGGCTTCCCGGTCCGGGAGGCCGCGCTTTTTGTGCATCGGCCGGGCGAAAGGGCGTGGCTGATGCTGCGGCCGTTGGGTTTGGTGGCAACGAGGTCCGACTTCGCCCTGCAAAGGTCGGACTTCAAAAATTACAAGCGGCGTCTCTGTGAAAACATGCAGCCGCCTGCCGTTCGCGTCCTCTGGCGGCCGGGCCGGTTTTCTCACCCGCGGGATAGTATAAAGAATGTTACTTTGTTTTCGTTTTGTGGGAAAAATCGTATTTTTGCCTGTTAGAACAAAATCATCAAAAAACAGATACAGACAAAATGAAAAAGTATGTGATGACAGTCGTGCTGCTGTTGCTGGCGCTCACGGCCTGGCCGGCCGGTCAGACGGTGACGCTGACGACGTCGCGCGGCGTGGGCGAGACGCTCACATTGCACGTGACTTCGCTGAATCCGGTCTCCGTGGATTGGGGCGACGGAAACGCAGTGACCTATACCACCGGTGAAATCAGCGGTGAAGTGAAAGGGGAGACCATTACGGTGTCGGGCGACGAGTTCTGGACAGGTCTGGATTGCTCGTCCTGCGGCCTGACGGCACTGGCAACCAAAGGCGCGCCCCTGTTGAAGTCGCTCAACTGCGCCGACAACGAATTGCAGAGCCTCTCGCTCTCGAGTAACGCGGGACTGCTGGTGCTTGACTGCTCCAACAACCAGATCAAGTCGCTCACGTTGACGGGATGCAAGGCGCTGCGCTATCTGGACTGCTCGAACAACGTGATGACATCGGTGGCCGTGACCAACAACAAGGAACTGTGCTCGCTTATCGTCAGCGACAATCAGATAAAGACGCTCAACACGTCGTCCAATCCTCTGTTGCAGTCCATTTGGGCCGACCGCAACCTGTTGACGGCATTGTCGCTGGGCACCGACACCAGTCTGGTGAGCGTGACGGCCAACGACAACGAGGTGAGACGTGTCAACGGCAACAGCTTCCCCCACATGCGCGATTTTTGGATAGAGCGAAACGCCCTGTCAGAACTGGACCTGTCCAGTGCGTCGGCCCTTTATTCCGTGAAGTGCGACAGCAACCGCCTGTCGACACTCAACCTGGGCAGTTTGTCCGTATCCAAGAAACTGTATCTTATCGACTGCCGTGACAACCGCTTGTCACTAAACCAGTTCTATCCAAACACCGTGGCCCAGCACTACTTGGCCGGACGCCAGTTGGACGTCGACCCCGGCTACGACACGATACGTGCCAAGAAGGACCCGATGAATCTGGCCAACCTGCTGAAGAACCGCAACGGAGCCCGTGTGGGTGCCTTTGAGTTCCGGAGCGAAAAGACCAATAAGCCCCTGGTGCGTGGCTCGGAGGAAGAAGGCGCCGACTACATGGTGCTCAGCACTACGGCACGCTTCTTCAAAGGCTTCCGCAGCGTCTATGCCGTCATCACCTGTACGGCTTTCCCCGATGTGGAAATCATTACATTTCCCTTCGTGGTGCTTAACGAAGACGGCACGTTGCCCGACGAGGAAGAAGGCATTCATGGCGTGACAGTATCACCCCCCGTCAACGGCCCCTTCTACAACCTGAAGGGACAGCGCGTGGACCATCCGGCGGGTGGCTTGTACATTCGGAACGGTAAAAAAGTTTTGGTGAAATAACACACAGACGAAAATGAAAAAATTAGCTCTACTCATAACCATATGGTGCCTCGCTGCATTGGGTGCAGTAGCACAGACTGAAAACCAAGTGCCCGTGCTGACACTGTCGGCTGAGACAGGAACGGTGGATTATTTTAAACAAATGGTGCTGCTCAAAGTAAGCGGCAACGTAGACTTCACGGTGGTGTCCGATGCGGACTGGATTCACGTGCGCAAGGACGGAGATCGCGTTACGCTGACGGTGGATGCAAACTGGACGGGAGATTCGCGCTATGGCACGGTGACCGTGACAGGTACGACAGGCAACTGCGTACGCACGTTCACCTTGACACAAACCCGGGAACAACTGGCCGACTATGTGAGCAACGGACGTGTGTATCCCTCCTCGTCGGTCGACAACAACAATAACGGCACCGGCGCCCGGGCCACACAGGACGATAACATCCAGACCGTTTACCACAGCCGCACGGGTGGGGACGTGACAGACAAGAAACCGGCGGTCTTGACCTTTAGCTTCAACAAGGAACACCTCGACTACGTGACCTACATGCCACGTCAACGCGGCATCTGGCTTAACGGATGCTTTGGCCGTTTCGCTATCTTCTACAAGCAGAACGGGCAAACGGAGTACACGTTGCTCGGCAACTATGACCTGCAGAAGCAACGCTTGGCTTCGACCATCTATTTCGGTGAACAGGGACTGGACGATGTGACTTCGGTGAAGTTTGAAGTCTATTCAGGCTACAACGAGTTCAGCGACACCATCGGCATCGCCTCATGCGCTGAAATGGTGTTCGGACGCAACCTGGACAATAAAACCGTATTCCCCGTCTTCGCCGACAACTTGCTGACCACGCTGAAACCCGGTGTGACACAAGCTGAAATCGACGCCATGGAAAATCCCTATGCCAAGGTGCTGGCCCAACAACTGTTCGACAAAACCTACAGCACCGAGTACCGTGTGCACCAGTTTCCCTGTCGAATCAACCATACACTGATAACGCGCACTTTCATGGCGCAGGGCATTTACGATGCTTGCGAGAACGTGACCGGCATCATGATTTCGAAAGGTAAGACCATGGTCGTCGTGGAAGGTGCCGCCGATGAAAGCCAATTGACGCTGGAGGTTTACGGATGGACCGTGCCTGAGGGTAAAACGTTCAATTATGTAAGCTACGGCCTCCACAACGGCGTGAACATCATTAACCATACCCTCGACTGGGACGGCTTGGCCTACGTGGACTATAACAACAAGAATCCCGAGGTGTGCGGCGACATCAAAGTGCACTTCGTCAACGGTACGGTGAACGGTTACCTGTCGATGGACAAGACCAATGCTGAAATGCAGGACATAGTGAAGCAAGCCAAGTACACCACCATCGACCTGGTCGGTGACCGCGTGCATCTTGTATGGGAAACGCAAGCTTTGTTAAAGTATGCCACCGGCAAGTACCGCCAGCACATCAATACTATCGACACTATCATCGCTTGGGAACACAGGCTTCTAGGCATGGAGAAGTACAACCTTGTACCCAAGAACCGCGTGCTCGGTTATGTGAACTACGACTACTACATGGGCATGGGCGGTCTGGGCATCTCGTTTAAGTATGACCAGCAGCGACGCATCCTCGATCCCACTAATGTCATGAAGAACGACCTCGACGTGGTGTGGGGGCTGAGCCACGAGTGGGGCCACCTGCACCAGATGACGCCATATTTCAACTGGCCGGGGCTGGGTGAAGTGAGCAACAACATGAATTCGTGCTACAATTCGTTCCACATGGGTTATGCCTGCAACAATGTGAAGAACGAGTGGGCCGAAGCCCGTACGCAGTTCTTTAATTCCGACCCCAAAGCCGGAAAGATTAGTAAGATGCGTTCTAATGGCTACAAACGCGCCAGCCAATATAAGTTCAGCCAGCCCATGTATGAAGCTTACCTGGCTATGGCCGACTCGACCATCAAGTCGCGTGCCGACGACCCGCTTCATTCCCTGCAGGCCAACGAAGCATCCTTGGGCCCTCGTCTCGCGTGCTTCTACATGCTGCATGTTTATATGGAAAGCCACGGTTATGCTGACTTTTACCCTGACCTCTATGAGTCGTTGCGCCACACCGAGACCGGTGAGGACAAGTATTCCCTGGTGGCTGCCGTACAATATGCCAAGCACGACCGATACAAGATTCTCAAAGAGAAATTCCCCGAATCCACATGGGTGAAGGACAACTGCGTGAACATGCAGAGCACCGCCTGGCAGAACGCTGTGCCTTACATCTTAAACTTCATCCGCCGTGCCTCGCTGACGAGCGGCTACAACCTGATGCCTTATTTCGAGGCCTTCGGTTGGTTGCG
>JAEEGF011723382.1_pt1 | contig 12035 bp, 9 predicted proteins | sample 9134171 | NCBI WGS metagenome assembly JAEEGF01 (sample SAMN16246542, study PRJNA631951) | gut metagenome | biome: gut microbiome; feature: rumen; material: AP-attached | host: Bos | place: Iran: Karaj | collected 2018-10 | reverse complement strand
AAGCTTGCCTTCAACCTTCTTGCCGTTTAAATCCATAACAACCATATCGTCGGGAGTCATTGTCTCGTAATCCACACCACTTGGCTTGATTACAAACAATCCGCTCTCTCTGTCGATTGCACTTACATTTCCCCAGGTAAAGGTAACAAGACCATACTTGGGCAAAAGAATATTCGCTTCATACACTTTTTTCTTGAGTTCTTCTAACATTTCTATATCTCCTTTATCAGATGAAGTTCTGCTCTCACTTTGCTCGCCGGGTGATTACTTTAATGCATCCACAGCTGCTCTTTCGATTGCAAGACCTGCATTGTAATCCTTCATAAAGTCGTTAAAGCCTTCAACGTCTGCTTTTACAGGCTCAAAAGTCTCAACCTTTCCTGACTTAAATACCTTGTTGTTAAGGTAGTTTTCAAGAGTCTCACCGTCTTCCTTCTGAAGCATAAATCCTGCAAGGATTGCCTGTCCCCAAGGGCCGCCCTCTCCTGCTGTCTCCATGAGCTTGATCGGTGTATCAAGAGCTGCTGCCATTACTCTGTCGCCAACGCCTCTGATCTTGAAGAATCCGCCCTGTCCAAAGAAGAAGTCTGCCTTAACATTCTCCTCCTTCATAAGGATGTCGTTTCCTGCCTTAAGCGCACCGAGAGCTGTGTAAAGATGTGTTCTCATGAAGTTTGCAAGATTGAACTTATCATCAGGTCTTCTTACAAACAAAGGTCTTCCCTCGTTAAATCCTGTAATGCTCTCTCCTGAGAAATAGTTATATGCAAGAAGTCCGCCACAGTCAGCATCTCCCTCCATAGCCTTGCGATAAAGAGTTCCGTAAAGTGTGTCGTCATCGATATCCTTGCCGATAGCGCCTGCAAATTCCCTAAAGAGGCCAACCCACGCATTAAGGTCTGATGTGCAGTTGTTGCAGTGTACCATTGCAACTTCCTCTCCGCTTGGAGTTGTTACAAGGTCAAGCTCAGGATATGCCTTTGAAAGGCTGTGCTCAAGAACAACCATTGAGAATACTGATGTACCAGCAGAAATATTACCGGTTCTTACACCAACTGAGTTGGTTGCTGTCATACCTGTTCCGGCATCTCCCTCAGGAGGGCATACAGGAATTCCTGCCTTAAGCATGCCTGTAGGATCAAGTTTCTTAGCGCCTTCTTCTGTAAGTGTTCCGGCAGCTTCTCCTGCAGGAAGTGACTTCGGAAGGATATCTCTGAGCTTGAATGAGAAGCCTTTCTCTGCGATGAGCTTGTCAAACTGCTCTACCATCTTCTGGTTATAATCACAGGTTGCGGAATCAATAGGGAACATTCCTGAAGCATCACCGACGCCAAGTACCTTCTCGCCTGTGAGCTGCCAGTGAATATATCCTGCAAGAGTTGTGAAGAAATCAACGTTCTTAACATGCTCCTCACCGTTTAACATTGCCTGATAAAGGTGGGCAATGCTCCATCTCTGTGGGATGTGATATCCAAAGAGCTCTGTAAGCTCATCGGAAGCCTTCTCTGTTATTGTATTTCTCCAGGTTCTGAATGGAACGAGGAGCTTGCCTTCCTTGTCGAATGCCATGTATCCGTGCATCATAGCTGAGAATCCCATTGCTCCGATCTTCTCAAGCTTAACTCCGTACTGCTTGTCTACATCTTTTACAAGGTTTGCATAGCAGTCCTGAAGTCCGCCCCAGATATCATCAAGTGTGTATGTCCAGATTCCATCCTCAAGTCTGTTCTCCCATCCGTGTGAGCCTGAAGCAAGCGGATTGTACTCATAATCCGTTAAAACCGCTTTGATTCTGGTAGAACCAAATTCGATTCCCAAAAGTGTCTTTCCTTCTGTTATCAAAGTTTTTACATCGCCCATAGTCTTTCTCCATTCCTCCAAATTACGTTTATGTTGCCATGTTGCTATATATTCCGGGTTTAGTCCCGTCCAGCAGCCACAGTATTTCTCTGGCCGCGTGTCCACATTGATGATTTATGATCTGACTCTTATCGAAGATCTGACCACCACGTTCTCAGAAAACTCATAGGTTGCATTATAGTTTGAATTAACACCGTGTATCAGCCTTATCATGTTCTGCGCAGCCTTCTGTCCAAGTTTGCTCTTCGGATGCGGTATTGAAGCAATTGTAACGCCATCCACTCCAATCTTGGCCAGATCCGAATCGTCCATTCCAACCACCGACATCTCATCGGGGAGCTTAACTCCACTGGCCCTAAGCATCTGCATCAGCATCCCTGCAACCTGATCATTGTAGCAAAAGACCGCCGTGCACCCTTTCAGTCTGTCTTTTACCCGCGATAGTGCTCTGAATCCATCCTTGATATCTATGGTATCAATCCAGTTCACGTGATCATAGGTAAAAGAAAGTCCGTGTTCAGTCATTGCTCGCAGATACCCTCTGTATCGCTCTCTTCCCTGACCGTCATCCAGCTTAAGCACACACCCTATCTCTTTGTGGCCTGCGTCTATAAGCGCTTTGACCGCCTGGTAAGCACATTCCTCATCATTTATCGAAACGTGTGGAAGATCAAGTTCAGGGTAAAAACTGTTAATGAAAAGAACCCGAATTCCCTTTGCAACCAGCTCTTTATAAAGATGCATGTTAGGATTTGGAAGAGCGCTCTTGACCGGTTCCATAATAACACCCGCCACATCGCTTCTTCTGGCAATGTCCTCAAGGATCTGCCTCTCCTTGTCCACTGTATTATTGGTAAAAGAAAGCTGCATCGAATACCCCTTCTCGCTTAAGGTATTCTCAATTCCTCTGATGGTACTGGGGAAAATATAATCATCCACATAGGTTGTGACAACTGCCACAACAGATCTGCCATCATCCTCAGCCTTCTGGTCCGTCACATAGGTTCCGCTTCCGCGTCTGCTCTCTAAAAGCCCCTCTTCTGCCAGCTTTAAGATTGCGTGTCTGACCGTCTGCCTGCTAAGCCCAAACTTTGCGCACAGCTCATTCTCGGATGGAATCCTGCTGCCCGGCTTAAGCGTGCCGTTATCTAAATTCTTATTGATCCAATCTATTACCTTTTTGTATTTAGCCATAAAGTTGTACGCCTTTTGAAAGTTGTATCATTTTCAACATTGCCTTTACTGACACGCTAATATCATAATATCTATAGCAAATCATCGCAATGACTAATATATACAATTTTACAAAGTTGTATATGTACAAATATATCAAAAGAATTTCAATACAAAAGCAGTGCGCCAACTGTAAACAAGTGACACACTGCCTGTAAATCAATGATCCTGATCATATATTTAATTCTCTTTAGCAGTAAGGCCCTCACTCCTTGAATAGAAAAACAGATACTGCTGCATCACGCCATTGTATGGTGCATATTTGTCAAACAAAAATCCATCAGGGTACCTTTGTTCCAAGACCCTGTTGATCCACACATCCTTGGGAAAAGCGTTTAATCTGTGATACCCAAAAAGGATCTCGCAGTTGGCAACTTTAACTCCCACGCCGTAGAGCTCAAGGAGCTTGTCCATAAGCTGTTCGTCTGTAAGGTTCTTTAAGCCGTTCAAGTCACATACGCCGCTTGCCACGTCCAATGCGACCCGGTGCACATACTTATCCCTGTAACCCAGGCTGCATGCAGAGAGTTCATCCATCGTTACTTCTGCGAGTTTATCAGGCTTGGGAAAAGAGTATATGGTATTCCCTTCCGAGTCCGTCGCTATCTTTTTTCCCGCAAGAGCACAGATTTTCTCTATAGAAGCTTTTATTGCAGGAATATTTTTCCTCTGGGAAATGATAAAAGAAATAAGCATTTCCCATGGATCCTGCTGCAAAATTCTGATTCCCTTACCATACTCTGAGGCATTATACAGGTATTCGTCCTCTTTTTTATCAATAAGTCCTCTGATATGTCTGTAGTCAGTGTTTAAGTCGAAGTATTCTTTCCAGAATTCCTCATAATCTTTTTCAGAACAGCTAAGCTCATACCACTCGCCACGAGTTCCATTTTCGGAATCACAGGCGCAGTCGTTTATCTGCCTTATAAAAACATATTTATCACCGGCAACTACACTGTAGCCATCTCCACACTTATTAAATCTGAAGCACTGCCCACTGTCTGCAATTTTCCCCAGATCAAAATCATCTTTTATCTGAATTCTCATAATCTTCTTCTGCCAAATATCTGTCTTACTTTATCACAGAATAATCTCAGGCCTGCCATCGTCCTTTCTTGTCTTCGTCAGTCATAGCATCCACATAACCTCTGTCCCACAGCATTACATTGAGCTTCCTGGCAAGTTCCACTGCCGGCTGTGTGAAATACTGGTTTGTCATTACAACTCCCACCATTCTGTCATAGTAGTCCCGGCCCGCATAGACCTCTTGAACAGCCTTGACGCCTATGGGCTTATCATAGCACTTGCACTGAATTGCGTAAGTAACACCATCTTTCTCAGCAAGAATGTCTGCCCCGAAATCGCCGCTGCCTTTTGTGACCTCAACTTCAAGGAAGCCCCGCTCCTTTAGAATGTCTGCGCAGTAATACTCGAAGTCATGACCCTCCATTTCATCCATGGGAAGAGGACAATTCCTTATTTTCTTTACAATAGTGACAATGAGCGCCGCCAGCAATACTATAAGCGCACCAATGATCAAAAACAAAATCCTGTCATCAATATGCATGGTTACCTGATTTCCCATCCCATTTCAGTTACTTCCTGATCTATCATTTCAACATTTCTGTCCCAGGATTCCCATCTATCATCACCCCTGCGGTCCGGAATGTCATAGTTGGCTTTGATGGAATCAGCAATGTACTTTGTAAATTTGCAGCTTCCGTAATAATTTAGATGTGACTCATCATTAAAGTCCTCATCAAAATCAATTTCCATAACATTGTAACTATAATTTGTACTGTCAAATTTAATTCCGTAGGAGTTTGCTATATCATGAACCTGATTGTATACAAGTTCATCCTGAAAAGTCGTAATATATGGTGTTACCGTCAGGAAAAGCTCTATACCATGATCTGCGCAGTACTCAATGATGCTTTCAAGATATTTACGTGATTTACTGCTAAGGCCTCCCTGGTTCATATCCCCAAGTGTAGGTTCTATCTGCGACTCAACGTGAAAATACGGTGTATATCCTTTAAATGCCGCTCTGTCGCTTTGACTTTCAAATAAATAATCCCAGTCCTGACTCTCAATCTCCGCATATCTCATGTGGTAAGTGACAAGCGACGGAAAATAATCAAAGTATTTGTGAGGCTCACAGCTAGCACGCAGAAGATTGATCTTGTTCATGGAAAACTTAAAGCCATTTAAGTTCTCACTCAGCCAATAATACTGATAGTCCTCTTTAAACCTGGCAGGACTGTAAAGATCCAAAACCACGAGTTTGGGTTGTTGATACTTACATATTTCCTGAAGATAATAATATGTAATCCAGAGCGGCTGCTCGGCAGCACTGTAATCGTAGGCCGCAATCCCGTAATCTCTCCAAAGCATTGCCGTGTTTACATCGCAATGAATGTGGCTGGAGCCAAGAAAAACAACATCCACCGTGTCTTTTGGCTGAGCATACATGTCTCTGGCCTGGCATATGCCGTGCGCCGTTTTAAAGCTGAGGACTCTGTCCATTGCGTAGTACGAAACAAAAAGCGCAGCCAGTAATATAAATAATTTTGAAAATTTTATTGCCTTAGTCCACATAAATTCTAAAACTCCATGTATATTGGCTTAACTCCGAGATCAGGCCCATAGATTCCAAAAATCAAAACCATCATGATCAGAGCATAGAAGCACAGGTATCTTCGTCCCTGTGGCAACTCTGCAATAAGCTCCGGAATATGTCGTCCCTTTTTGTAAGCAATGATATCAAGTACGATCATAACAATGATCAGAAAAACTATAAGTCTTGGTTCCGGATTCACAAGCTCAATTAGTTCCATTTGCGCTGATAACTCTTTTAACTGAAGACCGTTTGTGAGCATAGCAATTATGTATCCCATTGCAGACGAAAATGAACTGGCTTTAAAGAATATCCAGGCAAAAGAGGCCTCGGAAAAAGCAAGAATATGGCCCAGAACTCCGCTTCTGAGCACACTCCATTTCTTCTCTCTGGCGTAAACATCAAGTGTAGAAAAAAGTCCATGAAGCAGTCCCCAGACTATGAAGTTCTTTCCCGCTCCATGCCACATTCCGCAAATTATAAATACGATCAGAGTATTTACTATTTTTCTGGGTAGTCCCTTCCTGTTACCTCCCAGAGGGATGTAAATATAATCTGTGAACCATCTGCTAAGAGACATGTGCCATCTGCGCCAGAATTCCGTGATATTACTACTCATATATGGCTGTTTGAAGTTCTCGGTAAGATTTACTCCATAGAGCCTAGCGATGCCCATCGCAACGTAGGAATAGCCTGCAAAATCGCAATATATCTGAATCGTATAAAGCAGTGACCCCATCAGAAGCATGATACTGCCATAGTTTTGATAATTATCAAAAAGGTGATCCACGTATGTGACAAGCCTGTCAGCAATGACAAGTTTCATAAAGCATCCAACCAGCGCATAGTAGAGAGCACTCTTCCATCTATCCGGCTCTTTAAATCTGGTGCGTCTTATGGCTACTATCTGAAGCTTAAAATCTCCGTATCTCTCAATCGGGCCGCTTACAAATTTTGGAAAAAAGCTAAGGTACAAGAGGATGTTCACAGGATTTTTTACCCCGGTTGTCGTTCCTCTCTTAACATCGATAACATAACTGATTGCCTGGAAAATATAAAAAGAAAAACCAATAGGCATTATCAGATACTTAAAGACCGTTTCACTTTCCAGATATTCCGGATAGTAGACGGGAAGATATTTTAGAACGAGAAGACCTGCTGCAAAAAAGATTACGCAGATATAGCAAAGGCATGAAGCAAGCCTGGTCATCTTTTTCTTTTTAAAAAAATACACAGCTGCCCCAAAAGCCCAGCATAAAAAGCTTGTGACAAGTACATAACCGCCCGCAAGTCTGTTTAAATGAAAAATATAAACAATGCCGGCAAGAGCGAGCATATATTTCCTGCTCCTCTTACCAACAATATAAAACAATGCACATACTATCAGCGCAAAAACAAGTGAAGATATAGTTAAAGTCATTACTCCTCAATTCCCCCCAAACTCAGGCCTTTGACTAATCTATCAGATCAGAGTTTTAAGTCGCTGTCCTTGACCCATCCGATCTTCTTAAGCCCTGCATTTATTATAAGCGAAAATACAGCCGGAAGGACAAAAGAAATCAAAACAAGCCCAAGCCAGTCAAATCCTGTAATTCCTGCCTTGGCACCGCTTGCAACATCATTAACCCAACCTGTGTAAACACCGATCTGTCCCACAAGACCACAAGTGCCCATTCCTGAAGACACAGGTGCACCGTTCATCTGCAGTTTGAACACACATGTAGCAATCGGTCCTGTAATAGCTGAAGCAAGAGTTGGTGCAATCCATATCTTAGGATTTCTGACAATGTTACCCATCTGGAGCATTGATGTTCCGATTCCCTGCGAAACAAGTCCTCCCCACTTATTTGCCTTGAAAGAAATCGCAGCAAAGCCTATCATCTGAGCACAACATCCCGCAACTGCCGCTCCGCCTGCAAGGCCTGTAAGACCAAGCGCTGCACAGATAGCTGCTGAAGAAATAGGAAGCGTAAGGGCCATACCAACAATAACAGAGACAAGGATACCCATGAGGAATGGCTGAAGATCAGTTGCCCACATGATAAGGTTCCCAAGCCACATAGCTGCCCTTCCAAGTGGAGGTGCAATGAGCCAGGAAAAGAAAACACCAACTGCGATAGTTACAAGAGGAGTTACCAGAATATCAACCTTGGTCTCCTTAGATACAGCTTTACCAAACTCAGCAGCAAGTATAGCCACAAAGAGAACTGCCAACGGGCCGCCCGCACCGCCAAGAGCATTTGCAGCAAAACCTACTGTGATCATAGAGAAAAGAACAAGCGGCGGACATTTAAGCGCATAGCCAATAGCTACTGCCATTGCTGGTCCACTCATTGCTGTAGCAAGACCGCCTACTGTATATTCAGTACCGGCGATTGTTGCAACAGTCTGCATAAGAAATGGAATCTTAAACTGCGTTCCAATTGTGTTGATGATGGTACCGATCAGCAAAGAGCAAAACAATCCCTGTGCCATGGCACCAAGTGCGTCAATTCCATAACGCCTTAAGGAAATCTCAATGTTTTTCCTTTTTAAAAACTCTTTCATACACTTTCTCCCACTTTCTATCGGCCAAATATTTTTTTATCCCCAAAAAGCCGACTTTAAGCTAGGTTAGCATATCCGGGTTAAAAATGCTACTCAAATAAACTAATCTGCCTATATTTCTCGGGAAGTTCATTCATATACCTGAAACATTCATCTGGATTTGACATGATTCCGTTCGCCTTGCAAGTTCGTTTGAATATCTCCTCCAGTTTCTTTGCGTTAGGGCTTGGCAACTCATAAGCATTCCCGTATTGCCTGATGTAGCGCTCCTTCATTCCCGGAAAATGCTTGTCAATCGCAGCATAATAGTATTCTCTGTCCCCTTCCCGCAACGTTAATCCCATTCCAAAATCTATTATGCCCTTTACCCCTACACGAACACATTCATTCAGGATTGATGTTATATTTTCCTCTGTATCATTGATAAATGGTAAAACAGGCGTGATCCACACAACCGTTGGAATCCCTCTTTTCTGCATCTCTTCAAGTACTTCTATGCGCCTCTTGGTATTGCAGACATTCGGTTCAAGTATTTTACACAAGTCATCATCATATGTCGTAAGAGTCATCTGTACCACACATTTTGCAGCGCGGTTTATTTCATCTAAAAGGTCAATATCCCGCAGGATTCGATCCGATTTTGTCTGTATTGCCAGTCCGAAGTCGTATTGCAGGATAATCTCCAGGCAACGCCTTGTAAGTCGCAGTTCTTCCTCGATATGCATATATGGATCTGACATAGAACCTGTCCCGATCATGCACTTTTTCCTTTTTGACTTAAGCGCCTTTTCTAAGAGTTCAGGCGCATTCTGCTTAACTTCAATATCTTCGAAAGGATGCGTAAACTGATAGCACTTGCTTCTGCTGTCGCAGTAAATACAGCCATGACTGCATCCACGGTAGATGTTCATGCCACAGCGCCCTCCACTGGTGGTGAGTATTCCTTTTGCATCAACAAAATGCATATCAGCTGCTTCCTTTCGTCATATTGATTTAATCCCACATATTTCTCTTATTGATCTTCTTATAGGCCTTTGCCCACTTGGAAATTTCCTTCTTCATGGCGTGGTTGTTGGTATTTTCTCTGCCAAGTTTTTTATATAGTTCATACCTCTTTGCAGATAGTTCTCCGCTGGCTAAAGCTGCCTTGATCGCACAGCCGGGTTCCGTATCGTGCCTGCAATTGCTGAATTTGCATCTGCTCTCCAATTCCACAATATCTGAAAAGGTCTCATCGATTCCATCCTGCACGTTTGCCATACCCACTTCACGCATACCCGGAGTGTCTATGATCGTAACACCATTTGAAAGTTCGATCAGCTTCCGGTATGTGGTTGTGTGTCTTCCTTTATCATCATCTTCTCTGATCTCGGATGTCTTCATGGTTTCTTCACCGGTAATGGAATTTACAAGCGTTGACTTTCCCGCACCTGAGGATCCCATAAGACATATGGTAGTTCCCGGCGTCATGTATTTTCTAAGTTCCTCAAGGCCAATGCCATAAATCGCAGAAATCGCATGGGCACGCACCTTGTCGGAAATCTGCTCCACCTCTCGTACATACCTTCCGTAATTTGTGCAAAGATCTGATTTTGTAAGGATAACTACCGGAGTTGCCCCACCTTGAATAGCAATGCTTACATATCGCGCTATACGATTATAGCTGTAGTCTTCGTTAAGAGACGTGACGATAAACAGATAATCCACATTGGCTGCCATATACTGCATAACTCCCGTTTTTGCCTGATCGGGCCTTTGCAAAAAACTTTGCCTCTCGCAGACGGAGAGAATCATAGAATCCCCCTGTCGATTATACAAAAACGTCACATAGTCACCTACGACCGGAAGCTTATCGGCATCATCTTCATAAAATCTTCCTTTCAGTTTTGCCGGTATCTCCTGCTCCCAGAACCTGATCTTATAGCTGTTTTTGCTGACTTCTGAGATCCTTCCCAGCTTTTCAACATGAAGCCACTGACAGGAAAGCTTTAATGGCTTGTAATATGGGAAGCCCTTCGTAAATTCTTCTATTTCCTTTTCATCCTCACACTCCTCAAAAACAGGTGCCTCGTAAAAATATCCGTGGATATCTTCAAAGCCCTCATTCAGAGGAAGTGCCATAAAGGCATCCGAATTTCCAAATGCCGGATGATAGATGTCAAAGTGATCACAGGTCAAAAACCCGTGTTTTGGATAATACTGCGGCTCACCGCAGATCACAATTCCTTTATATCCGGCTTCCTTTGCCAAGGGCAGCGTCTCTTTTAATAAATGCGCGCCTATTCCCATGTTGCAACAGGTAGGTTCCACAGCAAGCGGACCAAATGTCAGTACTTCATGTTCAGTATCTCCTTCCACAACTTTGGCTTTGGAGTAAAAAATCGCACCGACTACTTTTCCGTCAAGCTCTGCAACACGGCTCAGCTGCGGCAAATATTCATCAGCGCCGCGAAGCTTATTCACAAGCAGATGTTCATTGCATCCCGGGCCGTGTAAATTCCAAAATGCTCGCATTGTCATAAGTTCAGTGGCATGATAATCTTCTTTTGTTTCTTTTCTGATAATAATATTATTCAATTCTCTGTCTCCTCTTTATCTTAACATGATCAATACTCAGATTTCCCTGATAGCATGGAGACCTTATATAGCGGAATCCGCCCGAAAAGAGCAAAAGAAAACCGTGACAAATAAGCCACGGTTAAAAGTCAAAAACATTTATCCCCAAATGATTAAAGGGCAGAAACCGAGGTCATCATACTATCTGCAATTACAATTTCAATTTTTACGACACGCATCAAGATTACCTCGCTTTCCTTAAGATTTTTACAACTAAGTAATTATAGTCACAAATGAATTATTACGTCAATCTCTTTTCAGCTTTCCCATTACTTCCTGCAAACAGGAATAAATCAATGTCTCCTGCCAGCCTTCAAAAAGATGTGCCGTTTCGTATGATACCATGCTGATTCCTCCTATATTCCCGCCAGTTTCAGGAGCTTCTTCTTGTTTAATAGGAAAATAAAATCGCAAAAAGCGGCAAGTTTATACTTACCGCTCCATCATTATTAGCCTTTCTTCTTTGCCACTATAAGATATCTGTGAATAGTACCTTCTACAAAACCATTCTTGTCAATTACTTCCTGCATTTCAAGTAATTTATCAAAGCATTTTTCAACAGAGAATCCCGGAAATTCCCATTCGATAATATGTGCAAACCATACAAATGCTCCAACATCGTAGAATCTGATTGGTTTAAATACTTCTTCAGCTCTTATTATCTCAAAGCCTGCTTCTTCAAACTTCTTTCTCTGAATTGATAATTCAAGTTCCGGGAAAGGTGCAGGTACATCCGGTAGAACCATCTCAACAAGATCTCTGTCATTCTTGCCACCTACCTGCTGTGTAATAAAAAGTCCTTCTCTCTTAAGAAGTCTATGTGCTTCCACAGGATCAAAGCTTCCATGTCTGTTTATCATTATGTCAAAAGAGCTGTCGGCAAAAGGGATATTTGACTCATCATCGCAAGGTCTGAAATCAATTCCAAGTGGCAATAAAGTCTCCTTACACAATTCAACATTAGGGGCATATCCTTCAGTAGCTGCAGTGTTCTTGTGTGGGTGTCTCAAAGATAACAAAAACTCGCCACCACCTGTATCAAAATCCAACAGTTTCATATCAGGAAGAAGATGCTCTTCGATTATCTTTTTGTAGTCCCATGGGAGGTCATCCTCTTCTTCATATCTATCATGAATATGAGAAAAGTCCCAACCATGTATGT
>JAEEGF012455621.1_pt1 | contig 12036 bp, 11 predicted proteins | sample 9134171 | NCBI WGS metagenome assembly JAEEGF01 (sample SAMN16246542, study PRJNA631951) | gut metagenome | biome: gut microbiome; feature: rumen; material: AP-attached | host: Bos | place: Iran: Karaj | collected 2018-10 | reverse complement strand
GGCCATTCCAGAGCGACTTCGTCGCAGGGCCTATTTGCCACCTGAATCATATTCTCACGAAACCCGCAGTAAATGCGTGTTTCTGTAATTTCATCTAAGATGTCATACATAGCTGTATTGGATTGCATGAATATTTTATGGAAAGTTTAGAAAAAATTAACATGAATACGGCAATAAAATTGCGTATATTAGAGAATGCGATGCAACTTTTTTGGTATGATTAATATGATGTACGAAATAATGGCTACAAGATATTTGGCGGAGGTTATATGAAAAAGCTGGTCGAAATAAAAGATGTATGTAAAATATACAATCCCGGCGAGAACGAGGTAAGAGCGTTGGATCATGTGACACTATCCATAGGCGAGAGGGAATTTGTTGCTATTATTGGGCAGTCCGGATCAGGAAAGTCAACGCTTATGAATATGCTTGGGTGTTTGGATACACCTTCAAGCGGAAAGTATTATCTGCACGGACAGGATGTATCTCATATGACAGATGATGAACAGTCTGATGTCAGGAACAGGGAGATTGGATTTATCTTTCAGGGATTTAACCTTATTCCTTCGTTGACAGCCATGGAAAATGTGGAGCTTCCGCTTATATACAGGGGAATTGGTAAAAAAGAAAGACGTAAACTGGCAAGTGCGGCTTTGGATAGGGTTGGGTTAAAGAAAAGAAAGTTCCATAAACCAAGCGAGATGTCAGGAGGTCAACAGCAGCGTGTGGCCATAGCAAGAGCAATCGCTCAGGCGCCGCCTATACTTCTTGCCGATGAGCCTACAGGTAATCTTGATTCCGCGTCCACAAAAGAAATCATGAAGATTATTAAAAGATTATACTCCGAGGGCAGAACAGTAATCATAATCACCCATGATCCGACTATCGCAGATCAGGCAAAAAGGGTTATTACTATATCCGATGGACGAATCAAGAGTGATATGATGAATCCCAATTACGTTGAAGATTGAGCTTAAGTGTGAAAAGAGTATTAGCATAGAAAGGGTAAAAAAATGGCTGACAAGAAGATTATTAAAGAAAAAGAAGTTACTACTCCCAATACAGACGTAAAGACAAAAGAGGAAATAAAAGAAAATGCACCTAAATTTGAGACAGAAATAAAGGAAACTGCAGTTTCTGATGTGCAGGTAGATGATGAAGATGAAGATACAGAAATAACCAAGCCCAAAAAGAGATTTAAGAAAAGATATATTGCGGCTGCAATATTATTGCTGGGAGTTGGCGGATTTGCAGTTAAAACTTTTCTTTTCCCAACACCTAATATCACGGAAGTTGTAGTTTCACCGGCAATGCTTGGAGATATTGAAAACGTCATATCTATGTCAGGTAATGTTTCAAGTGCAGAAACACTTACTCTTTATTCTGAAGTAGATGGAATAGTGGATGATGTGAAGGTTCGTGTCGGCGATAAGGTAAAAGCTGGCGAAGTTCTTATGACTTATGATGCTGACAAGATAGAACTTGATCAGAAACAGGCGGAAATTGCCATAAAAAAGGCAAAAGCTGATTATACAGCATTATATACTACATCTTCAGCTTCAGACAGAGATTATGCCAAGGGCATGACTCAGAAACAGATAAATGAAAGACTTGACGCAATTACTGCGGAGATTGATTCACTCAACAATCAGATTACTGACAAAAAAGCCAGAATGAACCAGACTTTGACAGATTTGAATAAGACTTTGTATGACATTAACCAAAATGGTGTCAAGGACGGAACACTTGGTGATCTTGACTATGAAGAAAGACGTATGGACAGCAAAAAGGAGTTATCCGAAAGCAATAAACAGATGCTTTTGGCTGTCAATGAGTCAATACAGGAAGTTCAGTATGCCATTAATAATGATCCTCAGATTGAAGGATGGAACAGACAGATCACAGCGTTAAAAGAAGAGCAGTCGCATTTAAACAATGCAAAGAGTGCTTATGTTAATCCTGGAACTGCGCAGGCTACAAAGCTTAGCCTTGAATCAACGCAGCTCACAAATGAGGATAAAATAGCAAAACTTGAACATGCAAAAGAAGGAGTCAAAGTTGACTTCAACGGAGTAGTTACAGAGGTTTCTGCAGGTAAGGGACAGACACTGCAGGCAGGAACAAAGGCAATTACACTTGCAAATATGGATGAGGTTCAGATTACTGTTCAGGTTTCAAAGAGTGATCTGCCTAAGATATCATTAGGCCAAAAGGTTGATATTACGGCTAACGGTAAGCCATATGACGGAGAAATTACTCAAATATCCGGAAATGCTACCAAGAATAGCAATGGTGTGCCTGTAGTAGATACGATCATTAAGCTTAAAAATCCCGATTCAGACCTTATTCTGGGAGTAGAGGCATCCACCAAGATTCATGCACAACATGCTGAAAACACTGTAATTCTGCCTTATGAGTGTATCCTGACAGATGCAAAGGGTGACTATGTTTATGTTCTTGATGGCGGAGTGGTCACAAGAAGAGATGTCACAATAGGTATTACAACAAGCACCGAAGCTCAGATACTTGAAGGATTAAAAGAAGGAGAAAAGGTTATTTCAACAAACCTTGATACACTTACCGAAGGAACACAAGCAGTTGAGAGCCAGAGTTGATAAGGGATGATTTAGCATGGGACAGATTGCTGAGTATTTGAAAAGTGCAATAAAACAGATATCAGGTAATATATATCGTACCTTTATGACAATGCTTGGCATTATCATAGGAATTGCTGCGGTCATAGCAGTAATTGCTCTTGGAAACGGTATGACTGATTACATTACCAACCAGTTTGACTCTGCTTTTGCGAGCGCAGGTAATATAAGTATAAATGGAAAGCTATCTAATGAAAAGATTACCAGGGACGACATAAAGGAAATAAAAGCAACTCTTACAGACTTAAATGGTGTTACGCCTACGGTTTATTCAATGTTGCCCGGGAAGGTGGAAACCAAAAAAGGATTATTTCTTGCTGATATTACCGGATACTCTGAAGGCGGACTGTATTCACAAAATCCTGAAATGACTGCAGGTAAATATTTTACTGAACAGCAGGTAGATAATGAAGCCAGAGTTTGTGTTATGCGTGATACTGATGCTGATAAGGTATTCGGGACAAGAGATTGTCTGGGAATGACGGTTGAAATAAACGTAGGTTCTAAGAGCATGAACTATATATTGATAGGTCTTAGGACTAATAACGCTGCTTTGTTGGATTATTTGGATGGACCGGATGCCGATTACACAGCTATTATAGAAGTACCCTATACTTCCTTTGGAACTGATTTTGGTGTTGATATATCAAAGTTTGACAGAATCTCTATATATGCTGATAAGGAAATTTTAAATAAGAGAACTAATCAGGCTAAGGATATTATTGGACAAAATCATGGGATAAGGGGTACAAAGGCAGTTACAGTCTATGTTGATGGTGATATGGGAGAAATAATCGGGAGTACATTGGGAGTAGCAAGGAAATTCCTTATGCTTGTTTCGGCCATCTCTCTCTTGGTTGGTGGAATTGGTGTTATGAATATCATGCTTGTTTCTGTTACTGAAAGAACAAGGGAAATAGGAATACGAAAATCAATCGGAGCAAGAACAGAAGCAATCATGGTTCAATTTTTAGCTGAATCAGCACTTCTTACACTCATGGGTGGAATTCTGGGAATTATTGTAGGTGTGATTGCTGCATACTTTATTTGTACAGCTCTTTCCCTGAGGCTTATCATTGAGCCGCATTCAATATTATTTGCTGCTTTATTCTCTATATTTATAGGTGTTTTCTTTGGAATCTATCCGGCAAGAAAAGCCGCTAAGATGAAACCTATAGATGCATTGAGATTGTAAGGGGGTAATTATGGGTGCATTTGAGGAGTATATTAAGAGCGCCTTTGCCAGTATAAAGTCCAATAAAGGTAGATCAATACTTACAATGTTGGGTATTATCATTGGTATATTTGCTGTTCTTGTTATCATAATATTAGGTGACGGTTTTGAAGCCAGTATGAGAAATGAACTTAACAAAGGTGCACTTGTTGTCAAGGTAAAGGTAGATGCAACCAAGACGGATAAGTTTATAACAAGAGAAAAAATTAAGCTTATTGAAGAAGCATTTTCCGGGCAGATTATTGGTATTAACTACTTATATAACAGTTATGTTGATGTAGAAAGTTTACGCGGAGATTATCTGTCATATAGTGAACAGGCCGGGGGCACGGCATATAAACAGGCGGAAAACATCAAAATGATTTCGGGGAGATTCTATAATGAAGATGATATTTATGATTGTAATCTTGTCTGTGTACTTACTCCTAAAGGAGCCAAAAGAATCTTTGGGCATAGTGATGTTATCGGTGATATTATGAAAGTACATATAGAGGATAAAGTGTACGAATACACGGTTATTGGAATAAGAGAAGCCGGTCAAAACGATAAATTGAGTGAATCATATGATAATTACTTTATTTATATGCCTTTTACTTCTGCTCTTTATGCGGATGGTGTTAATCCGGATGAAAAGATCACATCAGTGGATATCGTTGTTGATCCGGATCATCTTGATGTGGTTTATGCAAAAGCAGCTTCGGTTGTTGAAAATATCCTTGAAATAAGAGGGGAAAAGGCGGTTAAGGCAAGCGTTCCTTATGATGGTGCTTTTATGGAAGAAATCATGAAGATGATAAAACCGGTCATTCTTCTTGTGGCGGCAATCTCTCTGGTGGTTGGTGGAATAGGTGTTATGAATATCATGACTGTTTCCGTCACAGAAAGAACAAGAGAAATAGGAATAAGAAAATCTATCGGAGCCAGAACCAGCTCTGTTATGATACAGTTTTTGGCAGAGGCATCAATTCTCACTTTTTCAGGAGGCTTCATAGGCGTTGTGCTTGGACTTGTAATGTCCTATGCAATGTGCAAGATGCTTGAGTTTCCTTATGTGGTTGATCCCAAAGCAATTACCTCTGTAGTAGGTCTTTCTATCTTTATAGGACTTTTCTTTGGAATTAATCCTGCCAGGAAAGCTGCCAAGTTAAAGCCTATTGATGCATTAAGAACAAACTAATGAGTAAAAATGATGTATATTAAGAAAGAATGTCACAAAAGGCATTCTTTTTTTAAATTCTTATTTACTACTTGGAATTATTTGGTATACTTTTAGGGGTAAATGGTTTTGAACATTATAAGTAAGACTTTGAATATAAAACTATAAAGGAGCATGAGGGGTATGGAGAGATATAAAGAAGAGTTTATCGAGTTTATGGTAGACAGCAATGTACTTAAATTTGGAGAGTTTACACTTAAGAGTGGACGTAAGTCTCCATTTTTTATGAATGCAGGTGCTTATGTAACAGGTTCTCAGCTTAAGAAGCTTGGTACATATTATGCCAAAGCTATTCATGATACATTCGGACTTGAATTCGATGTTCTTTTTGGACCTGCATATAAGGGTATTCCGCTTGCAGTAGCTACTAGCATGGCTATCAGCGAACTCTACGGAAGAGAGATCAGATATTGTTCTAACAGAAAAGAGATCAAGGATCACGGAGACAAGGGGATTCTTCTTGGTTCAAAGCTTAGAGATGGTGACAGAGTCCTTATTATTGAGGATGTTACAACATCAGGTAAGTCAATTGAGGAAACAGTTCCTATCATTCAGGAACAGGCTGACTGCGATATCGTTGGACTTATGGTTTCACTTAACAGACAGGAAAAGGGTCTGGATTCTGATATGAGTGCCCTTGATGAGATAAAAGAAAAATATGGAATCAGCGCAGCTTCTATCGTTAAAATGGAAGACGTTGTAAGCCATCTGTACAACAGACCGATTGACGGAGAGGTTGTGATCACTAAGGAAATCAAGAAGTCTATTGATGAATATTATGAGCAGTACGGTGCAAAGTAAGACACTGTTTCTGCATAACTGTTTTAGATTTATGAGGAGGATAACCAAATGGATGAGCATACATACAAAGTAATGGGTAGCACAGGTGCTGTTAATATTGCATTTGGCATTATTTCAATTGTTATAGGTACTGCGGTTGGAGTACTTCTTATCATAAGCGGAGCCAAACTCCTCGGAAGCAGAAAGAGAATAATTATTTAAGTATTGAAATGGGTAAATTAAGCTTTTTAAGACTGAAGATAAAAAAACTGGAGCCGGTCAGGGACAGATATATGTTTACGGACAATAGACATCCTGAAAAAGGGATAATGTCTACTGTACTTGGTGTACTCTCTGTAACGGCGCTGGCACTTTCTGTTTATTTTTCATATGTAAATGGTGGACAGGCTATTATGAGATACGCCGCAGCGGCTTTTGTTGCGGCGATATTTTCATGTATAGGGTTAGTACTTGGTATTATGTCCAGATTTGAAAAAGACATTTTTAAACTTTTTCCTAATCTGGGAATTGTGCTGAACCTGATAGCCTTTATTTTTGTGATATTTATTATTGTTTTAGGATTGGGATAATTAATGAGTGAAGAGCTGATTTTTGAATTTGAAAGTAATAGTGAGATCATTCGCGAGCGATATGACCTTGCTGTTTCCAGAATAAAAGAGCTAAAGAATGAGAGTCTTGGAAATGATGTGTTTGATGATTATTTCCAAAAGGTTCGAAGCTTTATTGAAATGATGGACGAAACCTATAACTGGGTTTTGGATGGCGGATTAAACAAGGACTCTTTAGAAGATTTGCAGATCAGAAACAAGTCTCTTTATGAGGATATTCTTCCTGAGAACTATTCTGTTAGTTATGGAAATCCTGACTATTCTGTGGAAAAGCTTGGCGGGGAATTTGGAAGGATTCTATCGAGTCTTTACTTTGAAATTCGTTCCATGATTCCAAATGCTTTTGAACAGAATCTGTTCGACATGGTAATAAGGATGGAACTCTTTCTGGAGATCTACGGAGCATTTGAAACAGCGTCAGCGGTGAATAAGCTTCCGGGGTATGAGAGCATCCGCCAGATAATGTACTGGTTTTACAGTGATTATGCCGAAGAAGAGCGCATGATAAGATTCGCTCAGATGGTGGCGCCTGTCAGAGACTACGCAAGAGACATCATTACAAAGAGCGATTTAAATGATCTTAGATATCTCTATAGCTTTGGTGAGTATGTTACAGACAATGAACTTAAGATGGCGGCTCATTTAAATACTTTGTCTCAGGATGAGATTGATAAGCTTGCCACAACCTTTACCGAAGGATACCGAATCGGATTCGAGATGACAGGTAAAGACATTACCATAAAGAAGACTGCAGCGATTATTTATGAACTTGGATTTGAGAGAATCGTCAAAAAGGCAGTTTCTAACTTTGAGGAAATTGATTTACAGTCAAGCATTTACAGAGCTTGTCTTACAGGCTTTACAATGCAGGGAAGCAGCCGCAGATCAGGCTACACAGGAGCTGTTCCAAATAAACAGTATGACTATGACCACAAGGATGATGATGCGTTATTCCTTGATGGAGCACTTATAAACAGAAGACTTGAAGCTATAAAGGCAGCAGGTGAGAAATACAAAAAAGAAGCTAAACTGTTTGGCGGCCCTGCTGTTATTGAAGTTTTTGGAGAAAAGCCATTTTCTCCGGAACCTAAAAAAGAAGCAATCCATTATGACAATGCTCAGAAAAAGCTTCTTAGTGATTACAAGATTCAGGCAGGTCTTGCTGTAAATGAGTACATCATCGGCAAGGAGAGAAGCTTTACGATCATTTCTTTCCCTGTACCGGATATTGGTGATAATTTTGCAGAGATATTTAATGAAGTAGTAAAGATCAATACACTTGATTACAAATTGTATCAGGGCATTCAGCAAAAGCTTATAGATGCACTTGATACTGCTGAATATGTGGAAGTTAAGGGAATGGGAGAGAACAGGACCGATATGAAGGTTCATCTTCATGAGCTTAAGGACCCACAAAAGGAAACAAACTTCGAAAACTGCGTAGCTGATGTTAATATTCCTGTTGGTGAGGTCTTCACTTCTCCTGTGCTAAAGGGAACGGAAGGCACACTCCATGTTACAGGCGTATACTTAAACGGTCTTTTCTTCAAAAATCTGGAGATTACCTTTAAGGACGGATGCATAGCGGATTATAACTGTACAAACTTCGATTCCGATGAAGAGAATAAGAAATATATAAGTGATAATATTCTCTACAATCACGATACTCTTCCTATAGGAGAGTTTGCTATCGGAACTAATACAACTGCATATCAGATCGCGAGGGACTACAATATAGCGGACAAATTGCCGATTCTCATTGCTGAGAAGACCGGTCCCCATTTTGCCGTTGGTGATACATGTTATTCTCACGAAGAGGATAATATTACATATAACCCTGATGGAAAGAGCATCATTGCCAGAGACAATGAAATCTCTTTGAACAGAAAGACAAGCCCTGATAAAGCATACTTTAGCTGTCATACGGATATCACACTTCCTTATGATGAGCTTGGAGAGATCAGAGCTGTAAAAAAAGATGGAACGGGTATTGTTATTATAAAGAACGGAAGATTTGTTCTTCCCGGTACCGAAGAGTTAAATGCACCAATTAAGGGATAATATTTGAAAGTAGCACAATATATTGTGTTATGCTATTATATCAATGACAAAAGAGGAGAATTCAAATGGCACAAGTTGGAATTGTAATGGGTAGTGACTCAGACATGCCTGTAATGGCAAAGGCGGCAGATATTCTGGAGGAACTGGGAATCTCTTATGAGATGCGTATCATCTCTGCACACAGAGAACCGGACGAGTTCTTTGAATATGCCAGAACTGCCGAAGAAAAAGGATTTAAGGTAATCATAGCAGGAGCCGGAATGGCAGCACATCTTCCGGGAATGTGCGCAGCAATATTCCCAATGCCTGTAATCGGAATACCTATGCACACAACTTCACTTGGAGGCCGCGATTCTCTATATAGTATTGTTCAGATGCCAACAGGAATACCTGTAGCTACAGTAGCTATAAATGGCGGAGCAAATGCCGGAATACTTGCAGCCAAGATTTTGGCAACATCAGATTCAGAACTTCTTAATAAGTTAAAGACATATAAAGAAACCCTGAAGGACAGCGTAGTTAAAAAAGATGCTCATCTTCAGGAAGTAGGCTACAAAAACTATTGATTTCATAAATAACAAATAATAATTTTTATAGAAATGAGGAGTTTATTATGGCACTGAATTACAAGAACGCTGGCGTTGACATTGAGGCTGGTTACAAGTCTGTTGAGCTTATGAAGGCTTACGTTAAAGAGACTATGAGACCGGAAGTTTTGGGAGGCCTTGGAGGCTTTTCAGGAGCTTTTTCTCTTAAAGATATAAAGAACATGGAAGACCCTGTTTTATTATCAGGAACAGACGGTGTTGGAACCAAGATCAAACTTGCGTTCCTTTTAGACAAGCACGATACTATCGGAATAGATGCAGTTGCGATGTGTGTCAATGACGTTGCCTGCGCAGGCGGAGAGCCTTTGTTTTTCCTTGATTATATAGCATGCGGCAAGAATATCCCTGAAAAGATTGCTGCGATTGTAAAGGGTGTTGCTGAGGGCTGCAAGCAGTCAGACGCAGCACTTATCGGCGGTGAGACAGCCGAGCATCCTGGACTTATGCCTGAGGATGAGTATGATGTAGCAGGTTTTGCTGTTGGTGTAGTTGACCGTAAGGATATGATCGACGGAAGCTCCATAAAGGACGGAGATGTTCTTATAGGCGTAGCTTCTACAGGTGTTCACAGCAACGGATTTTCACTGGTTCGTAAAGTCTTTGATATGACAAAAGAGAGCCTAGAAACATATTATGATGAACTTGGAGCAACTCTTGGAGAGACTCTTTTAACTCCTACAAGAATCTACGTAAAGATGATGAAATCAATCAAGAACGCAGGAGTTAAGGTTAAGGGTTGCAGTCATATCACAGGAGGCGGCTTCTATGAGAATATTCCGAGAATGCTTCCTGAGGGTATCACAGCTGTGATCAAAAAAGACAGCTATGATATACCACCGATTTTCACACTTATGCAGAAAAAGGGCGGTATCGAAGAACAGATGATGTATAATACATACAACATGGGACTTGGTATGGTTCTTGCTGTTGACCCAAGTGATGTAGATGCTACTCTTAAGGCTATTGAAGCTTCAGGAGATAAGGCATGGGTTGTCGGAAATACTAAAGCCGGAGAAAGGAAAGTAGAACTCGTATGAAAATAGCGGTCCTTGTATCTGGCGGAGGTACTAACCTTCAGGCAATAATTGATGGAATTGCAAATGGAACAATAACAAACACAGAGATCTGTCTTGTGTATAGCAATAATCCTAATGCTTACGCGATAGAGAGAGCCAAAAAGGCAGGAATTCCTTATGCTGTAAAGAGTCCTAAGGAATTTGAAAACAGAGAAGAGTTTAATAAAGCTCTTTTGGCAACTCTTAAGGAGGCAGATCCTGACCTTATAGTTTTGGCGGGATGTCTTGTGGTAATTCCCGAAATTGTTGTCAAAGCATTCCCTAACAGGATAATCAATATACATCCTTCTCTTATTCCTTCATTTTGCGGAACAGGCTTTTATGGCCTTAAGGTTCACGAAAAGGTTCTTGAGAGAGGTGTCAGAGTATCCGGTGCAACAGTTCATTTTGTTGATGAGGGAACAGATACAGGACCAATTATTTTACAAAAGGCAGTTTATGTTAGACAGGATGATACACCTGAAACACTTCAGAGACGTATCATGGAGCAGGCGGAGTGGAAGATTATGCCTCTGGCGATAGATCTTTTAGCCAATGACAAGATTAAAGTAACAGATGGCAAAGTCTACATTGATGGGTATGAGGAGAGTATTTTAGGATGAAAGTTTTAATTGTTGGTGGAGGCGGAAGAGAGCACGCTATTGCGGAGGCTGTTTCAAGAAGTTCAAAGGTTGATAAGATTTATTGTGCACCGGGAAACGGTGGAATTGCGGAACTTGCTGAGTGCGTACCTATTACTCCTATGGAGTTTGACAAGCTTGTTTCTTTTGCAAAAGAAAAAGAGATAGATTTAACAGTTATCGGAATGGATGATCCTCTTGTTGGAGGAGTTGTTGATGCATTCGAAAAGGAAGGACTCAGAGTCTTCGGACCAAGAAAGAATGCAGCTATATTAGAGGGCAGCAAGGCTTTTTCAAAGGACCTTATGAAAAAGTACGGAATACCTACTGCTGCTTACGAAACATTTGATGATCCTGCAAAAGCTATTGAATATCTTAAAGGGGCTAAGTTTCCTATTGTTCTCAAAGCTGATGGACTTGCTCTTGGTAAGGGCGTTCTTATTTGCCAGAATTATGATGAGGCAGAAGCAGGCGTAAAAGAGATCATGCAGGATAAGAAATTCGGAGATGCCGGTAATCACATGGTAATCGAAGAGTTTATGACAGGAAGAGAAGTATCTGTTTTATCTTTTGTTGACGGCAAGACATATAAGCTTATGTCATCAGCCCAGGATCACAAGAGAGCCGGAGATGGAGATACAGGACTGAATACCGGTGGAATGGGTAATTTTTCACCAAGTCCTTTTTATACAAAAGAAGTTGATGAATTCTGCCGTGAGCATATCTATGGCAAGACTGTAGAGGCTATGGCAAAAGAAGGCAGAGAGTTTAAGGGAGTTATATTCTTTGGACTTATGCTGACAGAGGACGGACCAAAAGTCCTTGAGTACAATGCCAGATTTGGAGACCCTGAAGCGCAGGTAGTGCTTCCGAGACTCAAAACTGATATAATTGATGTGTTTAATGCATGCATTGATGGGAAACTTTCAGAAACTGACCTGGAGTTTGAGGATAAGGCAGCGGTTTGTGTTGTTCTTGCAAGTGAAGGATATCCGGTAAGCTATGAAAAGGGGAAACTCATCAGTGGCCTTGAAAACTTCAAGGGCAAGGAAGGCTATTACTGCTTCCATGCAGGAACCAAAGCTACTCCAGAGGGGATAGTCACTAATGGTGGAAGAGTTCTCGGCATAACAGCCAAGGGCAATACACTTTCTGAGG
>JAEEGF010652332.1_pt1 | contig 12037 bp, 8 predicted proteins | sample 9134171 | NCBI WGS metagenome assembly JAEEGF01 (sample SAMN16246542, study PRJNA631951) | gut metagenome | biome: gut microbiome; feature: rumen; material: AP-attached | host: Bos | place: Iran: Karaj | collected 2018-10 | reverse complement strand
GCGGCCTATCTGCTGAAGAAGGGGAAGGACTATCTCCGCTTCCCCCAGGAGCCCCATCTGCTGTGGTCCCGGTTCGTGAAGACCGGCGATGACCGGACGGAGCTGCCGGAGATCACCTTCGACGAGAAGCGCACCGCCGTGATCCTGTACAGCGGCGGCACCAGCGGCGTGCCCAAGGGGATCTGCCTCAGCGACCTGAACTTCAACGCCTGCGCCATGCAGGCCCGGGAGGTCATGGGCGTGGAGTTCCGCAGGGGGCTGAAGATGCTCAGCTGCATGCCCCTGTTCCACGGCTTCGGCCTGGGCATCAACCTGCACACCGTGCTGGTCAACGGCGCCTGCTGCATCCTGATGCCCACCTTCACCACCAAGACCTACGCCTCCATGCTGAAGCGGAAGAAGCCCAACTTCATCGCCGGCGTGCCCACCATCTTCGACGCCCTGCTCCACACGCCCCAGCTGGAGAAGGCCGACCTCAGCTTCCTGATGGGCATGTTCTGCGGCGGCGACTCCCTGCCCGGGGAGCTGAAGAAGCGGATCGACGCCTTCCTGAAGGCCCACAACGCCTCCATCCAGGTGCGGGAGGGCTACGGACTCACCGAGTGCGTCACCGCCAGCTGCCTCACGCCCCAGCACACCAGCCGGGAGGGCAGCATCGGCCTGCCCTTCCCCGACACGGTCTACGCCATCGTCCAGCCGGACACCGACAACGTGCTGCCCGCCGGGGAGGAGGGCGAGATCATCCTCCGGGGACCCTCGGTGATGCTGGGCTACCTGAACGCGCCCGAGGAGACCGCCCGGACCCTGCGCCGGCTGCCCGACGGGAACGTCTGGCTCTATACCGGCGACCTGGGCCACATGGACGAGGACGGCTACGTGTATTTCCACCAGCGCCTCAAGCGCATGATCATCACCAACGGCTACAACATCTATCCCTCCCAGCTGGAGAACGCCATCGACGCCTGCCCGGAGGTGGCCTACAGCTGCGTCATCGGCGTGAAGGATCCCCGGCGGATGCAGAAGGTGAAGGCCTTTATCGTGCCGTCGGAGGGCGTGGAGCCCTCGGAGGAGACGAAGGAGGCCATCCTGAAGCAGCTGAAGCGCCGGGTGGCGGCCTACGCCCTGCCCCGGGAGATCGAGTTCCGGGACGAGCTGCCCAAGACCCTGGTGGGCAAGGTGGCCTACCGGATCCTGGAGGACGAGGAGAAAAAGAAGGAGGAGGCCGCCGGATGAAGCTGACGTGGATGGGCACCGCGGCCCTGCTGCTGGAGGAGGGGGACACGGTCCTGGCCTTCGACCCCTTCCCGGGGCTGCCCCAAGAGGGGCCGGCCCGCTTTGACGGGGCCGTGCCGGACGGGGAGACCTTCCGGCGGGCCACCCACGTGCTGGCGACCCACGGCCACTTCGACCACATCATGGCCGTCCCGGCCCTGTACGCCGGGGAGAAGTGCCCGGTCTACGTCTCGGAGACGCCGCGCCGGACCCTGACGGAGCTGGGATTCCCGGCGGAGAGGCTGCGGAGCGTGGGCCCCGGCCGGGTGCTGGAGCTGGGGGCCTTCCGGGTCCGGGCCCGGCAGGGGCGGCACTGCCGGTTCGACGCGCCCCTGGTGGCCCGGACGGTGTTCTCCCGGCGGACGCTGACCCATCCCGGCCGGCTGCTGGAGCTGGAGAAGCTGAACCGGGCCTTCCCGGAGAATGGCGAGACCCTGTTCTACGAGGTGACGGAGGGGGACAGGCGGCTCCAGATCATGGGCAGTCTGGGGCTGGACGGCGATACGGCCTACCCCGCCGGCGCCGACTGGCTGGTGCTGCCCTTCCAGGGGCGCAGCGACCTGGCGGAATACGCCCTGCCCATGGTGGAGCGGCTGGCGCCGAAGGCGGTGCTGCTGGACCACTGGGACGACGCGTTCCCGCCCATGTCCTCCCGGGTGGACACGGGGCCCTTCGAGGACCTGGTGGAGGGGAAGCTGGGCATCCCGTGCCGGGCTTTGGAGAAATATGAGACCCTTTTGCTGGAATAAAGACGGAGAGAGGATCTGCAACATGAGTGAAGAGAAGAAAAAGCGCCATTGGGGCGACCGGCGGGACGGCCGCTGGGTGAAGGCCCCCGGACTCCAGACCGTGATGGGCTACCTGCTGCCCAAGCGGACCGACTGCGAGGTGTACATCAACGACAAGATCGACGCCACGGAGCTGGTCCGGTATCTGGAGGAGAAGAACGCCGCCCACCCGGACTACAAGACCACCATCTTCCACAGCGCCGTCACCGCCATGGCCCGCATGGTGCGGGAGCGGCCCCTGATGAACCGGTTCATCCAGGGCTACCGGATGTACGAGAGGGACGAGATCAGCATCAGCTTCGTGGTGAAGCGCCGCTTCGCCGACGGGGCCGAGGAGTCGCTGATGGTGCTGGTGCCCAAGGATGAGGACAACCTGGACTCCATCAGCCGGAAGATCGTGGGCGACGTGCGGGAGACCCGCAAGAGCGAGCACTCCACCGGCGGCGTGGACGCCCTGCTGGACGGCTTCGCCAAGCTGCCCCGGTTCGTGCTGATCGTGGCCATCCGGATCATCCGGTGGCTGGATTTCTGGGGCATCAACCCCAAGGCCCTCACCGAGGGGGACCCCAACTACACCACCATCCTCTGCTCCAATCTGGGCAGCATCCAGACGCCGTCGGTGTACCACCACCTGAACAACTACGGCACCAACAGCGTCATGATCACCATCGGCACCCTCCACAAGGAGGAGATGCTGATGCCGGACGGCACGAAGCAGATCCGGGACGTGGTGGACTACGGCGCCACCCTGGACGAGCGGATCGCCGACGGGTTCTACTTCGCCCGGAGCATGAAGCTCATCAAGCACGTTTTCGCCCACCCGGAGCTGCTGGACCAGCCCCTGGGGGAGCCCAGCGGGTTCCAGTACTGAGGCCATGGACGGCGGAAAGATCCTGGGGTCGATCCTGGATATCGGCGTGGAGCTGATCCGCAGCGGGGCGGAGACCAGCCGGGTGGAGGACAGCCTCTACCGGCTGGCGGACGCCTACGGGTTCAGGGACGCCAATATCTGGGTGGTACCCACCAATATCCAGGCCACCGCGGCCGACCCGGCAGGGGAGACCCTGACCCAGATCCGGCACGTCCGCGCCCCCGGCGTCAACTTTGACCGGCTGGACAGGCTCAACGACCTGTGCCGCCGGGCCTGCGCGGAGACGCCGGAGGAGGACGAGCTGCGGCGCCGGCTGGAGGAGGTCCTGGCCGCGCCGGGGCAGAGGCCTTGGCTCATGTACCTGGCCGGCGTTTTGGCGGGGGCCGGATTCGGCGTGTTCTTCAACTGCGACTGGCTGGACGCCCTGGTGGCGGTGTGCGCCTCGCTGCTGATCACCTTCCTGGGGCGGAGACTGGGACGGCGGGAGTCCAACCCCATGATCCTGAACTTTCTCATCTCCTTCCTGGCGGAGCTGTTCATCCTGCTGTCCGTGCGCTTGGGCTTCGGCCACCACAGGGGATACATCACCGTGGGCGTGGTGATGCTGCTGATCAGCGCCCTGGGCACCACCAACGGGGTGCGGGATCTGGTGCATCTGGATACCCTCTCCGGCCTGATGAACATCACCTCCTCCCTGACCGGGGCGGCGGGCATCGCCATGGGCATCGCCCTGCCGCTGCTGCTGTTCCGCCGGTGGGGGGACAGCGAGATCATGGTGCTCAACCCCAGCGTCCCCCTGGAGCTGGCGGCCGCCACCGCGGGCTGCGTGGGCTTCGCCATCTGGTTCGGGGTAGAGCGGGCCGGACAAATCGGCTGCTGCGCCGTGGGCGCGCTGCTGACCTGGAGCGCGTACCTGTTCACCTACCGGTACCTGCCCAACGCCTTCGCCGCCACGCTGTTCGCCGCCGTAGCCTGCGCCCTGTTCGCCCAGGCCATGGCCCGGCTGAACAAGGCCCCGGCCACCATCTTCCAGACGGTGTCGGTGTTTCCGCTGATCCCGGGAGCCGCCCTGTACTACGCCATGTACGGCCTGGTGATGCGGGACGGGGCCCTGGCCGCCGCTAAGGGAAAGGAGCTGCTGCTGGCCTGCTTCGGCATCGTGCTGGGCTTTATGGCGGTGGAGGTGGCCGTCAGATCCCTCCGCCGTTCCCGATAGGACGATAAGAATAAGACCCGGAAAGAGCCGGCCCGGCGGGCCGGCTCTTCCTGTCGATTTATCACCAATCCCGCGGCGATTATCGTTGCATTTTCGTCCCGTCCGTGCTATGCTCTACGTGGTCGTGCGCCGGGGATCGGACCGGCGCCGGGAAAGGAAGAGAACAGACTATGCCGGAACTGCAGACGCCTCCCCGGGAGGAGGCTCGCCACCCCGCTCAAAAGAGGGAGATCGGGGCGGAGGCTTTCGTCTTCATCGCCGTGTTCGTGGGCGCTTTCGCCGGATTTTCCGCCAAGATGGGCCTGGTCAACACCATGAACACCATGATGAACACCGCCTACGCCCTGCTGATGGACACGGTGTTCTACCTGATGGCCGTGTGCGTGGTGATGGGGGCGATATCGGACCTGTTCGCCGAGTTCGGCGTGGTGTCCCTGGCCAACCGGCTGCTGCGGCCGCTGATGCGGCCCCTGTACGGCCTGCCCGGGGCGGCATCCCTGGGTATCGTGACCACGTTCCTGTCGGACAACCCGGTGATCCTGACCCTGGCGGATAATCACTACTTCCGCAGCTTCTTCAAGGCGTACCAGTTTCCGGCCCTGACCAACCTGGGCACCTCCTTCGGCATGGGCATGATCGTGTGCACCTACATGGTGAGCCTGTCCGGCACCACGGGGCAGTCCTACGTGATGCCGGTGCTGGTGGGCCTGCTGGGCGCCGTCATCGGCAGCATCGTCAGCACCCGGCTGATGCTGCGCTTCACCGCGAAGATATACGGCAGGGACCGGGACATGGTCCCCGAGGCGGAGCGGGCCCAGGGCATCGGAAAGAACATGCGGCCCATCCGTGACGGCGGCGTGGGCAGCCGCCTGCTGGCCGCCATCCTGGAGGGCGGCGCCTCCGGCGTGAAGATGGGTCTGAGCATCATCCCCGGCGTGCTGATCATCTGCACCCTGGTGATGATGCTGACCAACGGGCCGGCCGCCGACGGAGGCTACACCGGCGCGGCCTACGAGGGCGTCCGTCTGCTGCCCTGGCTGGCCGACAAGGGCAGCTTCATCCTCTCGCCCCTGTTCGGCTTCTCCTCGCCGGAGTCCGTGGGCGTGCCCATCACGGCGCTGGGCTCCGCCGGCGCCGCCATCGGCGTGGCCTCCCGGCTGATCGCCGCCGGCCTGGCGGACACCGGGGACATCGCCGTGTTCACCGCCATGTGTATGTGCTGGAGCGGCTACATGAGCACCCACGTGTCCATGATGAACAGCCTCCACTGCGAGAATCTGATCAGCAAGGCCATCCTCAGCCACACCGTGGGCGGTCTGTGCGCCGGCGTGGCGGCCCACTGGCTGTACGTGCTGTTCTCGACCGTCCTGTAAAAAACGAAGAACCTGCATCCGACCGCCGGGGAGCACGCTCCCCGGCGGTTTTCGGCGGGCGGGCCGTTTTTGAGAGAATTTCCCATTGTGTTTTCGCGCCGCTGCCGATATACTGAAAGCAGAGGAAGGCGGAAACGCAGGCCCCGGACGGTCTCAAGGGGCCGGGAGCGCCGCCTTCGGCAGGGATCCCGGAGAACTCCGGGCCGGACGGGCCGGGAGAGACGGAGAGGAGGCCATACCATGCTGGATATCCTGATCGTAAACGGCGTGTTCCCGGATTTCGACTGGAACACCATGACGGAGGGCAACGTCGGCCTGCAGGACGGCGCCATCGCCTACATCGGCGGCGGGGAGCCGCCGGCCCGGCAGGTCATCGACGCGGCGGGGAAGGTGGTATCCCCCGGCTTCGTGGACATCCATATGCACGAGGAGAAGTTCCGCCGGGAGGGGGAGCACTACCTGATCGCCAACCTGATGCTGGCCATGGGCGTGACCACCGCCCTGGGCGGCAACTGCGGCGACCTGTTCCAGGAGGTGGCCTGCTTCCGGGATACCGTGGAGCGCCTGGGCGGCGCGCCCATCAACTATCTGCTCCAGTCCGGCTACAACATCTACCGCCAGGAGCTGGGGGTGGGCTGGCACGAGGCCGCCTCGGCGGAGCAGATCCGCCGGCTGCGGGAGAAGATCCGCGCCGACCTGGCCGCCGGAGCCGTGGGGCTGTCCTTCGGCATCGAGTACGCGCCGGGCATGACCACGGAGGAGATCCTGGAGGCCGCGGCCTGCCTGGAGGATCCGGGACTGTACGTATCCGCCCACTACCGGGCGGACTCCACCCGGGCCATCGAGGCCATCCGGGAGATGATCCTCATCGCCGACAGCATCCCCCAGAAGTTCCAGATCTCCCACCTGTCCAGCTGCTCGGCCATGGGACAGATGGACGAGGCCCTGGCCATCATCAACGCCGCCATCGACCGCAACCCGCGGCTCAACTACGACACCTACCCCTACGACGCCTTCTCCACCCGGATCGGCACCACGGTGTTCGAGCCCGGATGCCTGGACCTGTGGGGCAAGGATTACGGCGATATCCTGCTGACCCAGCCGCCCTACGAGGGCGTGCGCTGCACGAAGGAGATCTTCGACGACGCCCGGGCCAACTACCCGGATATGCTGGCGGTGGCCTTCGCCATGGACGAGGGCGAGATCCGCAAGGCCATCGTCAACCGCTACGGCATGGTGGCCAGCGACGGCATCCTGGCCAACGGCAAGGGCCATCCCCGGGCCGGGGGCACCTTCCCCCGGGTGCTGGGCAAATACGTCCGGCAGGAGGGGGCCCTGCCCCTGATCGACGCCCTGCGGAAGATCACCCTGGAGCCGGCGAAGCGGCTGGAGCTGGACCGGAAGGGCCGCATCGTCATCGGGGCCGACGCGGACGTCACCGTGTTCGACCCGGAGACGGTGATCGACGGCGCCACCTGGACCGATCCGACGGTGCAGCCGGAGGGCATCGACTGGGTGATCGTGGGCGGCCGGGTGGCCATGGACCACAAGCGGGTGGTGAACGACCGGCTGGGCCGGTTCATCCCCTACCGGGCGAAGTGACGGAGGAGGCCGGCCCGCGGGAACGGAGAGAGCGGCAGGGGGAGCGCCTGCCGCCGGGATCCGGCGGCGTAGGCCGTTCGGCGCCGCTTCGCGCCGTTTTACGAGAGGTTTATAAGGGAAACGTCCGCCGCCGGAGAGAGCTCCGGCGGCGTTTTTCATCGCCGCGTTGACGAAAGGCCCTGACGGCGGTATCATGGAGGATGAAAAACAAAACCGAGGAGGAAGAGATATGCTGAAGGAACGTCTGGAGGAGTATTTTGCCCGGCACCGGCAGGAGATGACGGAGGATATCTGCCGCCTGGTGCGGATCGACAGCGTGAAGGGGGAGCCGGAGGAGGGCAAGCCCTTCGGCCCCGGCCCCGCCGCCGCCCTGGAGGCGGCCCTGGACATGGCCCGGGGCATGGGCTTCGCCGCCGAAAACCGGGAGGGCTACGTGGGCACCGTGGACTTGGGGCCCGGTGAGCGCCGGCTGGACATCCTGGCCCATCTGGACGTGGTGCCGGCGGGGGACGACTGGACGGTGACGGCGCCCTTTGAGCCGGTGGAGAAGGACGGCATGCTCTACGGACGGGGCACCGCCGACGACAAGGGCCCCGCCGTGGCGGCCCTGTACGCCATGCGGGCGGTGAAGGAGCTGGGCGTGCCGCTGAAGGGCGGCGTGCGGCTGATCCTGGGCACCGACGAGGAGAGCGGCAGTGCCGACATCGCCCACTACTACGCGGCGGAGCCGGAGGCTCCCATGACCTTTTCGCCGGACGCCGATTACCCCGTCATCAACATCGAAAAGGGCCGGGCCCACGGAGCCTTCACCGCCTCCTGGCAGGCGGGGACGGAGCTGCCCCGGCTGGTGAGCTTCCGGTCCGGCACCCGGGCCAACGTGGTGCCCGGCGCCGCCGAGGCGGTGGTGGAGGGCCTGACGCCGGAGAAACTCCGGGCGGCGGCCGAGGCGGTGACCGAAGAGACCGGCGTGGCCTTTGAGGCGGCTCCGGCGGAGGGCGGCGTGACCATCCGCGCCCGGGGCGAGAGCGCCCACGCCTCTCAGCCCGCCGACGGCAACAACGCCCTGACGGGTCTGCTGACCCTGCTGTGCCGCCTGCCCCTGGCGAGGGACGGGGCCTCCGACCGGGTCCGGGCCCTGGCAGGGCTGTTTCCCCACGGGGAGAGCGACGGAGCCTCGGCGGGGGTGGCCCTGCGCCATCCGGAGTCCGGGGATACCACCCTGGCCCTGACGGTCCTCCGGCTGGAGGACGGCCGGCTGGAGGGCCAGTTCGACGGGCGCACCGCCATCGGCGCCGCCCGGGAGAACACCGCCGACGTGCTGACGGAGCGGATGGCGGAGGCGGGGATCCGCCTGGAGTGCCGGATGCGGCCGGAGCACTACGTGCCGGCGGACGCGCCCATCGTCCGGGAACTGCTGAAGTGTTACGAGCAGTATACCGGCCGGAAGGGAGAGCCCCTGGCCATCGGCGGCGGCACCTATGTCCACAATCTGAAGAACGGCGTGGCCTTCGGCTGCGCCATGCCGGGCGTGGACAACCGGCTCCACGGGGCGGACGAGTTCGCCGTGGTGGACGATCTGGTGCTCAGCGCCCAGATGTTTGCCCAGGCTATAGCGGATCTGTGCGGAGAGTGACGGAGGCGGAGGCGGGGGCAAAAATGCCAAAAAAAGGATCCCGGGCCGTTGCGGAACGGAGCGGAATCTGCTATGATGCTTTTAACGGGAACGCATGAAAGGGGAGCCGCGCCCGCGGACGCCCCGATCGCGGACGGCCCATGTCGGGATTTCAGCCGGAACGCCGGGGGGCATCCCCCGCGGCGGCCGGGACGCAGAGAAAAGGAGACAGGGATATGGACGCTGACAGAAACAATTTCAAAAACGATTTCAAGAAGGACCTCAAGGGCGGCGGCTCCGACCCGGGAAAGACGCCGCAGCCGACGCCGCAGCCGGCGCCCCGGGCCCAGGGCACCGTGACGCCCGACGGGGTGGACCTGAAGAAGAGCTTTCTCTACTCCCGGCTGGAGCTGCTCCGGACCGCCACCGAGGGATTCACCCGGGAGCAGCTGAGCAACGTGGCCCAGAATCTGGCCTCTCTGGACTGCGAGAAATTTGCCCAGGCGCACCCGGATTTCTCCGCCTTCAACGAGCTGATGTACATCCGCAGCGGTCTCGAGGAGGCCGGAACGGAGGGCTACCGGAGGCTGGCCATGTACGCGGAGATGTTTCCCGAGCCCGTTCCCGCCGTTATCCGGGCGGTGGACGCGCTGACGGACTGGTGCGGCGACCATCCGGAGGACAGTTTGGCGCAGGTGATCCTGGGCCAGTTCGAGGAGCTGCGGGGGGAGCGGGAGTCTGTGAACCGGCGGCTCAACCAGGTGCTGATCAACGAGAGCAGGGGCCTGCCCACAGACGACGCCATGCTGCTGTGGGCCCAGATGGCCATCATCTGCGACTTCGACGGGTGGATCACCCGGAACTTCGGCATCCCCACCCCGGTGAAGAGCGAGGTGTCGGGCTCCAAGGAGGACACCACCTGCTCCGGCGGCTCCGCCAAGACGGCCGCGTCCGCCGCGGCCTCGGGCGTGGCGGCCCAGGTCAACGGCCTGCCGATGATCCGGAAAGTGGCCTTCTTTGCCGCCGCCGGCGCGGCGGTGCTGAGCCTGCTGGCGGCTTTCCGGGGCTTTTCCAATCTCCTCGGCGTCGCGGCCGCCGCCCTTCTGGCATATCTGATCCTGAAGGGGAAGGATCTGGAGAAGGGGAACGTCCTGATGGCGGTGCCCAAGACGCTGAACGCCGTGGTGGGCGTCCTGTCCCTGCTGACGCTGCTGCGGTGGCGGGTCAGCATCCTGCTGATGATCCCGCTGCTGATATCCCTCGCCCTGACGGTGGTGCTGTGGCTGGCGGTGCTGGGACGGATGACGGACCGGCGGAAGCTGGCCGTGCTGCTGGTGGGCGGCTTTGCGGCGGAGATCCTGCTGACGCTGCTATTCGGCAGAAGCATGGGCTTCTTCGGCCTGCTGGCCAGCCTGGGGTATTCCGCGGCCTATCTGCTGATAGCCTATCTGACCTACAAGGACGCGCTGAAGAAGTGAAAAACGGCAAAAAGCGGGGCCGGAGTGTGAACACTCCGGCCCCGCTTTTTTACGGCGCTCAGGGCTCGATCAGAGCGGCGAACAGATCCGCCGCCACCGGCAGGATGCGGTCGTTGAAGTCGTATTCCCGGGTGTGGAGGGGAGGATAGTCCTGGCCGCTGCCGATATAGAAAATGGCGCCGGGGCAGACCTTCGTATAGTATCCGAAGTCCTCGGAGGCACGCCACAGCTCCGGCATGGCCACGGCGGGGACGCCCAGCTTGTCGGCGGCGGAGAGCACCCGGTCCAGGCAGGCGTCGTGGTTCCGGGTCTCCGGGAAGTAGTCGCTGATCCGGTGGGTCAGGGTCAGGCCCTCGGCCTCCGCCAGGGCGGTGGCCCGGACCAGGAGGGCCAGCTCCAGGGCCTTCATCTCGTCCTCGTACTCCCCCCGGAGGGTCAGGCGCAGCTCCCCGTCCCCGGCGGAGATGCCGAAATCCCCGGCGCCCACCCGGACGCCGGTGACGGTGCACAGAGTCATGCCCCGGTGGGCGGCGGCGGCCAGCTGCCCGGCGTACAGGGTCAGCTGGGCCACGGCCCCGGCGGGGTTGAGACCCTTCTCCGGGGCGCTGGCGTGGGACTGGCGGCCCCGGAAGGACAGGGTCAGCCCCTCGGAGGCGGGCTGGGTCAGGCCCCGGCGATAGACGACGGACCCCTCCGGGAAGCCGCCCAGATTGTGGAAGGCGTAGATCTCGCCCACGCCCTTCTCCCGCAGGAGCGGGGCGCACAGCTGCGCGCCGGCGCCGATCTCCTCCGCCGGCTGGAAGATGAGATAGACGGAGCGGGAGGGGGTCATCCGGTCCAGGGCCAGGGCCAGGCCGCAGAGGGCGGCGCAGTGGCCGTCGTGGCCGCACTTGTGGGCGACGCCGGCGCAGACGGAGCCGTAGGGCAGATCGAGGCCCTCGTCCATGGGCAGGGCGTCCATGTCCGCCCGGAAGGCGATGGGGGCCGCGGACGGGGAGGGGACCTCCTTAGCGGCGTAGAACCAGCCGTCCCGGTCCGTGACGGTCAGGGAGGTGTTGGCCCGGAGAAAGGCCTTCAGCCGCTCCATGGTGCCCCGCTCCCGGCCGGACAGCTCCGGCAGACGGTGGAGATCGTGGCGCAGGGCGGTGATCTTCCGCAGATCGGCTTCGTTCATAGGGATCCCTCCTCTTGTATTCGTGTCCTCATTCTACCGCCGGGGGCCGGTCCTGTCAATCCCGCCGGAGGGGGGCCGTTTCGTTGCCGATTTGTATCCGTTTTGCAGGACTTTTGTCTTGCGTTTTGCCGGCGGGTATAGTATAATTGCGTCCGGCTTGAAAACTGAATACGCAACCAAAGTTTTCTTGCGAAAATGGCGCCTCCCGGCGCCGCACATTGACCCCCTTCGCGGGGCAGTGATGAAAGGAGAACTACGATGAAGAGAATTTTGGCCTTTTTCCTTGTTCTGGGCGTGACGCTGTCTCTGCTGGCCGGCTGCGGCGGCAAGAAGGCGGACGGCCCGGCAAAGCGGGCGGAAGCAAACGAGATCACGGTTTGCCTCCCCCAGGATCTTGACAACAGTCTTGACCCCCACAAGTCCGTGGCGGCAGGAACCGAAGAAGTCATGTTCAACGTTTTCGAGGGGCTTGTGAAGCCCACTCCCAACGGTGATCTCGTTCCTGCAGTCGCATCCGACGTACGGGTGGAGGACGGCGGTCTGACGTATGTGTTTACCCTGCGTCAGGGCGTGAAGTTCCACAACGGCGATACGGTGGACATGCAGGACGTTTTGTTTTCCGTGAAGCGCTGCGCCGGTCTCGATGGCGGC
>JAEEGF010211364.1_pt1 | contig 12037 bp, 11 predicted proteins | sample 9134171 | NCBI WGS metagenome assembly JAEEGF01 (sample SAMN16246542, study PRJNA631951) | gut metagenome | biome: gut microbiome; feature: rumen; material: AP-attached | host: Bos | place: Iran: Karaj | collected 2018-10 | reverse complement strand
TTTAAATCTTCACCTGTAATATAATTATCCATAGTTCAAACCATCATTTTAATTGTTATTTGAGCTAATTCTACCATCATTTTGATGGTTTTGCAATTTATTTGCTATGTATATATAAAAGAGATGGCTAACGCCATCTCCTCTTCAGTGTATCCTTCGACCGTTTAAACGAGTTCTGGTCAAATGGTCTGGCACATTACCTTCCCATACTCTTCCCTTTTATCCCTCATCATCTCAAAGCCATCCACGATATTCTCTAGCCCATACCTATGACTAATCAGCCTTTCTGGATGTACCTTGCCTTGCTGCAACCTATCCAGCACATAGTGCCAGTCATCATTTGCCTCATGAGTAAAAGATGAATTCCAGGTTCCAACCAGCGTCAGCTGGCTGCGCAGTATCTTCCAGTACACATCCCTATCCAAATGCATATCGCTATGGGGATTTCCTACAGTACAGATCCTTCCTGATGGGGCCATAATCTCTATTCCCTTTAGCAAGCTTTCCTGCTTTCCTACGCACTCAAAGAAAACATCTGCCTGGCCTCCATCATAGACGCTAGCGCCCAGCTCCTTTGCTATATTTATCTGATATTCTTTATTACCTATCACATATACATCTTTTACACCCATATCAAGTAAAAACATCACCACTAAAAGCCCAATGGTGCCAAGTCCCATGACAACCACCCTATCATCCGCCGATGGCTTTACCTGTCTGATAGCATGCACTGCTACAGCCATAGGTTCTAGCATGGCCGCCTGCTCCATGGTGACAGAATCAGGCAATTCAATCAGATTCCACTCAGGCACTGCCACAAGCTCTGAAAATCCGCCATCGCGCCTAGAACCTAAATACCCATATGACTTACACATTTCGTATTTACGATTCTTGCAACACTCACACTCCATACATGGGATCAGTGGAAATACACCGACCCGCTTTCCATACCAGGACTTTTCCACATTTGCCCCTACTGCTTCCACAGTTCCTGCGAACTCGTGCCCTAGCACTAGTGGCATCACATGAGCCCCGTCTTTATAAGCTCGTGGAATGTCAGAGCCACATATGCCACAGGCTCCAACCCGCACCAGCACCTCATCGGCAGCCACGTATGGCATCGACACATCCTTCACTTTTAAATTTCCCACTTCTTCCAAAACAAGTGCTTTCATTTTTGCCTTATCCCTTCACTAGTTCTGTAAATCTTACCAAATCCTCGTTAGTAGTAATCTTAAAATTTCTCTCATCCCCAGGAATCAAATGCATCTTCATCCCAGCCATAATAGCAGGCTCCGTAGATCCATTTATTTCCATAATCTTGCCAGATGAAACTAGGCTATCATTAGCCGACAAATACTTTCCATACACAAAAGTTTCTGGGGCCTGACCTGCAAAAATCTCTGACCTGTTCAGCAGCGAATCAACCTGTTTACCATCGTGGCTCAAATACACTGTATCCTTCATAGGTAGCACTGGAAGCACCCCATCATATCCTGCCATTCCTTCAAAGCTCCGCTCAATCAAATCCGAAGAAAGCACCGGACGAGCTGCATCATGCACGAAAACATAATCGCTATCCACTGCCACGCCTTTCAAATCCACCAGGGCATTATATATAGATAACTGCCTGTTTTCTCCCGGAATAGAATAGCCCACTACTTTTTTAGCCACGCCATATTCCTTAGTCCATTCCTCAACCTGGCTCATCCAGTCCTCAGCAGCCACAATCTGTATCTTGTCTATGTACCCATCCCTATCCAAGCACTCCAAGCAATATATAATCAGCGGTTTTTCACATACTGGCACAAAGGCTTTTGGCACATTTGCCCCAAGCCTTGCTCCCACTCCACCTGCTAGCACAATCGCAATATTCATAATAATCCTCCATTCCAAAAAAATCCTAATGTTTGCCATTAGGATTTTAGTTTTAAATGTTCAAATTTCTAATATCTCTTAAAATGTCCTCGTATGCTCTGCCCTGTCCAAAAAGCAAGGTTGTACCAAGAACAAAACCATCCACCCCCATAGGAGCGTATGTTTTAATCTTGTCTGCTGCACAAGCACCATCCCAATAAATCTTAAATCCCATTTCATCCTTGAGTTTTACAAGTCGCTCAATCTTTTGTCCAACATAAGGCAAATACATTTGCCCGGCATTTCCAGGATTCACAGACATAACAAGTACCTTATCAACGATGCGAAGCATTTCCATAATAGTCTCAATACTTGTGCCAGGATTTATAGCAATACCCGGAATCATCCCTGCATCAATAATCTTTTTCAGTGTGGTAGATGGATGGTACTCTGCCTCAGGATGAATATATATAGTATCGCCTTTACGAAGATTATCTATGAACAACTCTATAGTATTGTTAGGATGCTCCACCATGAGATGAACGTCCATCGGTTTGTATGTAGCTTTTGCTATATAATTCATATCATTCAAAGACATTGCAAAATTCGGCACATATCGACCATCCATAATATCGATGTGGAAAGAGTCAATACCTGCATTTTCCAATTCAGTGATTTCCCTAGCCAGATGTCCAAAATTCGCACACATCATTGAAGCTGTTAACTCAAACATATCATTTCCTCTCTTTTCTCTCCCCTTATGTAATCGTCAACTTCATCAACATTTATTAGTCTTCCACAGCATTTAGCACATCAACATTCTGTATCATAATCGGCTTTTCCAATGTTTCATACAGCTGCACTATACTGCTGCCATCCCCATAATAGGCGTCGCTAATAACAATCGCTCTGTCCATATCCGGGGTGTCGTCGTAGATACCCCAGCCCGCTGTTCTATACTCCTTTACAATTTCCTCGTACTGCGCGGCAATCTGTGGAACCATGCTGTCCAAGGTTGCCTTTATCAAAGGATGCGGTCTCCAAAGCAATGCCACATCATCCTGACATTCTTTAAATACCGCTAACACATCCTTTATTTTATCTATCATTTTTTGTTCCTGATTTAAGATAGATGTGACGCTAGTGTTGTAAAATACCACCTTTTTTAGGGTTCCATCTGGCTTTGTCATAATCCGCCGCCAGTCCTCTGGTATCTCCTGCTCCTCCCGTTTCATGGATTTTACCTTGTCGAATTTAGGAGAGCCGGTGCCCTTTATTTTCTCCTCCCACTGATGCCTGCTTTCCTCTCCGAAATGAGCGGTGAGAATCATCACATACACCTTTTTCATGGCTTCTGATTGAACGATTACCTCGTCTGCATTCACCACGCCCTTGGAAAGCACAAAGCCTCGCAAATGCTCTAGCTCATCTTCTGTAATGTTGTCAGGGTCTGGCTCCGCCAAAACAAAATATGGTATGTAAATAAGCTTATCTGTGAATTTCTTTAAATTTTCCGAATAGAAAAATGGATGAACCGATGTGACATAGTTCAAATCATCGTATGGATTATGTATATAGATTTCGTCAGGATGTTCTCTTTCAAAATCAAATTCCTCAAATGACACCACCGGCACATCCTTAGGATAATCATTGCCCTCGTAATGAATGGCTCTAAAGCTGCCGTCTGGATTTTTGTCATAATATGGAATAGGAATAACAAGCGCCGTTGTGTCCTCTTTGGCATTTTCAGCCTTCCACACACTTTCCAGCGAATCCCACATGCTGGCCTTGTATGGTAAAAAAAGTACCAATCGTTCCAACTTTATATCGCTGTTTGCGCTGTTTTCGATTTTGTTAACTGTGCTGTCCAGTCTGAGTTTTGCTGAATCGGGAGAAAGTCCCCTCTCAGACAGAATTTCTTCGTTTATTTCATAGAGCTCTTCGCAGAATCCCTCCAGCACTGTGACCGTGGCATGGCCTAGGCCTTCACTTTCTTCAATGAATGTCCCCAGGTCGATTGCCCTTTGCTGTGCAGTCTGAAGATACTCTGACGCTCCTGCCAGATTGTCCCTGCGAAGCTCCTCATAAATACCATCGTTAAGCTTGCGAAATAGCTTAATATAATTATCTACCTGCTTGAACCTGTACTTTCTCATGTGACTCCCCCGTTATGAACTCCACAATCGAATCTACCGTTTCTCTAGTTTGTTCCTCTACTGATATGCTAGGCGTGCCGTCACCGGCCTGATGGCCATAGTCGCCGAAATATGCATGGCAACCACCCTCGATAACTACCTCTTTATAATCCTCTGGCAGGTTGGCCTTGCTCTCATCATACTTTTCCTTGCTAAGGACCTTGTCCTCAGAACCTCTCACCAAAAGCACGTCGATATCTGGCTCGTCAGTTAAATCCTTTGTAGAAAATGCAGCTAAAAGTATCAAGCCCTCGTATTCTGCCTGGTGGCGGTCCGCATAAAGTGATGCCATAGCGCCACCTAAGCTGTGGCCTGCTAAATACCAATCAGTGATTTCAGGATACTTAGCCTGGATGCCTTTAGCTCCGTTAGCATCTAAAAGTGCCAGATAATGAGGCATCTCCACCTCTATTACCATAATATCATTTTCTGCCAACTGTTCCAAAAGTGGTGCGTAAGCCTCGGTTTCTACCAATCCACCTGGATAAAATATCAGCCCAGCCTTTGGCTCCTTTGGCATATATACGATGGTGTTGTCCTTGTAGCTAACTTCAACGCCGCTTCTTGGCTCGTCTATGTAATCCCATGCCCTGTTTGTGGCCCTGTAATAATTATCCAACCATGCATGGATTCTAGTAAATCCTATAATTATGATTGCCACAACAAGTACTGTGACATGAATTTTTCTAATGTTTCTTTCTTTCTTCAATTCTATTTATACTACCCTTAAAAATTTATCTATCGATGACCCCCTCAGCCAATCGATTAATCTGTGTGGCGATATACCCAGCGCCATATCCATTGTCTATATTTACCACGGAAATGCCGTTTGCGCAAGAGTTTATCATAGTAAGAAGTGCAGAAATTCCACCTAAGTTGGCCCCGTAGCCTACACTAGTAGGAACAGCCACAACAGGCACTTTTACAAGTCCACCCACAACTGATGCCAAAGCGCCTTCCATTCCTGCCACTGCCACAACCACATTAGCCTGATTCAACACATCCACATTTGAAAGGATGCGATGAATGCCGCTGACTCCCACATCATATAGTCTGTTGACCTTGGAGCCAAAATACTCTGCAGTCTGGGCAGCCTCCTCTGCCACTGGAATATCAGCTGTACCTGCGGTAACAACAGCGATATTGCCAATAAGCTCTAGCCTTGCTGCTTCAACCTCTGGCTTTACTGCCTTAAGTATTCTACTTATTTTATCATATTGAATCTCTGGGATATGATTTTTCAAAAGCTGATATTGCTCCTCTGTAGCCCTTGTACCAAAGACCTGGCCGTCAGCTTCATACATCTTTTTATAGATATCTATAAGAAATTCATCTGCTTTTCCCTGGCAAAAGATAACCTCTGGAAAACCTGTGCGATTCTTTCTGTCGTGATCTAGTCGAGAAAAATCCATTACGCTCCTCCATTGCCCCTCTTATAGGTATTATAGCCTAAATCACCTTATATAAAAAGACCAGCCTCAGCTGGTCCTTTCAATTAAATCATATCCATGTATGCTTCCGCAATACGTTTGTAGTCAACCTGGTTTGTGATTTTTTCAACCTTGAAATCATCCTCGCCAACCTTGACTCTGTAAATGAAGCAGCCTTCATCGCTAACTGTATCTCCATCCACCAGCGCTGCTGCAACATAACCCTTGTTCTCGAATTCGAACTGATCTATGACGGCCATTTCTACCTCATCGCCGTCCTTAGTATTCACTACAAATGTGATATACTCTCTGAATTCATTATCCATCGTGGGTGCCCTCCTTAAAACTACAGATTTCCCCCGCTTATGGATAACATTCTACAGTAAATGTGTGTAAAGATTAAGCCTAAAATATGAACTAAATAAGTAAATTTAGTTAACCTTTTACAGCTCCGCCTGTAACACCTTCTACGTAGAACTTCTGCATTACGATAAATAGTATTGAAATTGGCACGGCAATCATCAAACCACCGCAGCAGAAGTATGTAAAGTACTGGTTAACTAAAGCTCTTTGCAACAAGTTGAAAAGTCCTAGAGCCATTGTCCAGTCTGCTGCATCCTTTGACTTAATCATCAGTCGCACCATAACGAAATCCATCCATGGCGCAAGGAATGCATTGATAACAGTGTACACAATCATTGGCTTTGAAAGTGGCACAACGATTTTTGCAAAGATTGTAGCCTCTGAAGCGCCCTCCAGCTTTGCAGCCTCATGAAGTGATGTTGGCACTGTGTCAAAGAATCCCTTAAGGATAAGGTATCCAAGTCCTGAACCGCCAGAGTATAAAATGATAAGTCCCACTACGCTATCAGTAAGTCCAAGCATCTTTAAAATGAAATACATTGCAATCATTGAAAGCACGCCTGGGAACATACCAAGGATAAGGGAGAAGCTCATAAGCTTCTTTCTGCCTTTGAAATCAATAAATGAAAATGCATAAGCTGTCATGATTACAAAGATTGATGAAATAAGACAGCTAAATATTCCTATTACCATAGAGTTCTTAAACCAGGCTGGGAAATTTGAAGCCGAGTCTGTAATGAAAAACAGCTGATAATAGTTTGCAAGTGTCCAGTGTTCAGGGAAGAAATGATTTGTATTAATTCCCTTTTGTGTACTAAATGTAGTAACCACCAACCAGAAAATAGGTATCAACCAAATAAATGCAAGGATGGCTAAAACTAAATGTCTTCCTAAGATTCTTCCTGTTTTCTTCATTATCTATATACCCCCTCTTTATCTCCACCTATCATTCTTGAGAAAGTAAGAAGTGAAAGGGTTGCACAAACAACGAATGTTACGATACCAATAACTGATGCCATCTTGAAGTTAGAGTACTCATTTGTAAGTCTAAAGAGCCATGTGATGAGAAGGTCCACTTCGTTGGCATGAGAGCTGGCCATTGCCATGTTTGTTGTCTTGTAGTTGTAAGTCAGCAGGTAAATAACATTGAAGTTGTTAATGTTTTGAATCACTGACTGTATAAGTGATGGGCCTGTAATAAACATTACATATGGCATTGTAATCTTCCAGAAAATCTGGAACTTGTTGGCACCATCGATTTTTGCTGATTCAATCTGGTCAGATGGGATGTTCATAAGGATACCTGTTGCTACAAGCATCTGATAAGGAATACCAACCCAAATGTTAACTAGAATGATTGTTACATGAGCCCAGCCTGGACGTGATAAAAATGGAATATATGCGTCGCCAGGATTAAGTAGGCCAATGTTCTTAAAGAAATCAAGGATTCCTACATGTGAGCACCATGTATTTACGATACCGTAGTCACCAAACATCTTGCTGATAAGAAGCAGTGTTACGAACTGTGGAATACCGATTGTAATAACAAAAAGTGTTCTCCACATTCCCTTGAACTTTGTATCCTCGTGGTTGATAAACTGAGCAAGTAAAATACCACCAAGGAATGTAGTTGCTGTAGCAAGCACAGCCCAGATAAGTGTCCAAATTAATACTCTTACAAAGGCATAGCCAAATGTGATGGTCTGGCTAGTTGTAAACAGGTTAACAAAGTTCTTAACACCAACCCATGTAAATAGATATGTTGGTGGCTGATGATTCTCGTCATAGTTTGTAAATGCGATACAAACCATGAAAAGAATTGGGATGATGTTGATTAAAAGTACACCGATACTAGGAAGAGTAAGAAGAGTGATGTGGAATCTCTCATTCTTAAATGATGCGATGTCATCTAAAAATGTGTTGAGCTTTTCACCATCCTCTGCCATCTTCTGGATGCGGTATACAGCCTTTATGTTACTTATATATAATGCGATAAATGCAACGATTGTCATCACACCGATGATTCCATAGAGAAGAATTAAAAGTGAGTTGTCATAATCGTTTACAGTTTTTGTCATAGTTAAGATGTCGAAAACTTCTTCTCTTTGAACAGTTCCGAGAGTGTTGAGCTTTGACATGTATGGCATAAATACGCCAAAAATGGAAGCAAGAATGCCTCCCTCTAAAAGTGTCATTAAAATACCACGGACAATCTGTTTTCTACCGAAATATCCAGCGCCCATGATAACAAGGGAAAGCTTTACCCAAATATCGCCGTGGGCTACAGCTGTTCCAAAATCTCTAAAGTAGTTGCCAAGTTTTTTCATTAAACATTCCTCAAAAAACACCTTCTCCCCGAAGGGAGAAGGCTAATAATCATTAGTTTGCTGGCTTCTGTGTAATACCTGCTACTGCATCATCAAGAACCTTCTGTGATACGTTGCCGTCTAAGATGTTCTTTCCAAGTGACTCTGCTGGTGTCCAGTACTCGCCACCAACTCTCTGAAGCTGAGCGAACTCAGACTGAGCAATAAGAGCCTCGATAGCTGGAGAAGAAACCTTTGAAGCTGCTGCCTTGTTAGCTGGGCCTTCGCCTGTTGCCTCGTAAACTGCAGACTGTGAAGCCTCGTTTGTGAGGTACTCAGCAAGAAGCATTGACCAACCAGTGTTCTCAGCGTAAGCGTTAACACCTACGAACTTGTAACCAGCGTATGAAGACATCTGCTTGTCCTCGCCGTTTACCTTGAATGTAGGAAGCTTTGTTGCTGCATATCCATCGCCGTAAGCATCTGTAAATGCGTTAACATTCCATGTACCAGAAACATAAGCTACTACCTTACCATCTGCAAGGTTTGCAAGAAGGTCATCGTTGCCATAGCTCTTGAATGACTTTGCTGACCAAAGCTCTTTCATAGCCTCTGCTGCTGCAAGACCTGTCTCTGAGTTCCAATCGCAGTTGTTAGATGTGTCTTCGTTCTCTGTAAGAGAGCATCCAGCACCCTGGAACCATCCATATAAGTACCAGCCGTTAGCTACTTCACAACCAACTTCCTTGCCAAGCTCGTCAGCCTTAGCTGTAAGAGCTTCCCAAGAAGCTACGTCTTCATCAGATAACTGGTTCTTATCATAGAATAAGAAGTATCCGTTAGAAGCTGTGAATGGATAGCCGTACTGCTTACCATTGAACTGAGCAGCCTTTACTGTGCTCTCAGAATCTGTCTCGTTCATATCATATGTATACTGAGCAGCTACCTCGTTTAATGCACCAGCATTAACAAGTGCCTCAAGCTGATCATCAGGGAATACAAATACATCAGCTGCTGCCTCAACATCCTCTAATACTCGGTCCTTCATATCAGCTTCTGATACTGCACCAAGTGTGATGTTGAAATCTACCTCTGGGTACTGAGCTTCGAAATCATCGCAAAGCTTCTTCATAACTGTCTGGTACTGCTCTGTCTCTGAGCACCAAAGCTCGATGTTTACTGTACCCTCTGTTGCAGCGATAAGGTTTGCTACTGCATCATCTGTAGATGCTGTCTCTGCCTGCTCTTCTGTCTTAGGCGCTTCTGCTGTCTCCTCAGCCTTTGAACCGCATCCAACAAATGCAGTCATAGCCATTGTAGAAACAAGAAGTGCTGAAACCAACTTTTTCTTCATTTCTTAAATCCTCCATTTGTAATTACATTTTTATTTATACTCCCAGGTCACATCTTTGTGCAACCGGTTGTTCTACATAAATAATCCTAGACCTTGTTCAGTTTTTCGTCAACACAGCATTTTACACGAGTATTTTATGAATATTTTGTGAAAATGCACTAAGTTGTGCTGTCTCGCATTTGAATATTGAAGTCTGTGAGAATCTCATTTGTGACACTTTCTCCATCTAAGTTGCGCATCAAAAGCTCCAAACCAAGAGCTCCAAGCTTTTTCGCATCGAAATACAAGCTTGTAATAGATGGCTTTGATGTAGAAAGCAGGTTAGAATCATAGAATGAGCACAGCTTTATGTCCTCTGGCACGGAAATGCCGTCGTTGTGGAGGCAGTTAAGTGCAGAATTACAAAGCATATCATCCATACAGACAATACACTCTGCCCCTTCTGAAATAGCCTCTTTTAACACTGAGTCCATGCGTGCGCTCTTATGCATATTTAAATAGATAAGCGACTCATCTACCTTTAATCCCTTATTGGCAAAGCCCTTTTTAAAGCCCTTTAAACGGCTGTAGTTAACGTTAATGTTTTCACCACCACCAATAAGAGCCATACGTGTAATGCCTGCATCTATAAGGTTTTCAATCATTCTGGCAGCAGCCCCTTCGTTGTCATGGTCCACATAAGGAACCTCTGGATCCAAAGGATTTCCCACTACCACATAAGGTATTCCTGAGCCCTTTAAAAAGTTTATAACTTTAGAATCTCTCTCGCATCGACTGACAACAACAGCATCTATCTTTTTGTTCTGTACAGCATGCTTTAAAGGTGAAATCCCATCGTTATCCGCAAGAATAATTAGGACATCATAGTCGTATTCCATTGCTCTGTCGCAGACTCCCGTCATAAGAGTCTGGAAGTAAGGCATCTCTCCTAAGGCTGAATCCGCTGGAAATACTAACCCTACGTTAAAGGTGCGATTAGCCGCAAGAGAGCGTGCCACAGCGCTAGGTCTGTAGTTAATCTCTTTAATATATTTATTAACCTTTTGTCTTGTTTCCTCGGAAATGCGGCCTTTGCCAGAAATGGCGCGGCTTACAGTGGTCTTCGAAAGACCTAGATCCTTTGCAATTGTATCAAGTGTATGTCCCATTTTTCTCTACCTCTTGTATACAATAGCATTTTAAAATGAGGCTTGCAATCGGTTGCGCACTTTTTGTAAAAACCACACAAAAAAAGCCTCTGCTTTTTGTGCAGAGGCTCTTATTCCTATATTATTATTCATCTTCACTATAATCAGTATCGAAATCCTCATCCTTTGGGAAGGTAGGCATAGTAATAAACTTGGAGGTCTTATCCATCAGAGCATTAGACTCTGCTGCAAGCTCCTCAAAAATCATCTTCATTTCTTCCAAATCATCAGTTTCATTTGCGCCCATAGCAAAGCTTTGCAGGTTGATAGCCGAAAACTGAATATCAGAAATCATATCATTAAAGGTATCCTTGATAGAGTTTACAGATGTTGAAATCGCATTTAAATCTCCAGGTAATGGATCCAAGTCCTCTACAATCAGATTTCCTTTTTCCATTTCACCAAGAGTAAATTTTTGTTTTTCTATAATCACCGATAGCCTCTCGATAATGTGGGCCAATTTCTGCTGCAATAGTCCAAGCTCATCCTCTTCCTTTGTGATATCTACATTGGTAGAAAAATCACCTTCAAGCACTTTATCAAGTACAGGATTAATACGCTCGATTGGCTTTAGTATTCCTTTTATAGCTTTTCTTACATATAGAACAGCAATTACAATACATATCAGGGCTGTAATTAAACTGATTCTTATTCCTTTGTCTAAGGTACCAAGGAGAATTGTCCTTGGATAGGCCACGCCCAATGTCCATCTACTATCAGGAATTCTCGTGATAGAATACAGCACGTCCGTACCTTCAAAATCCGTTCCTTGAATCAGCTTTGTAGTAGGCTTTTTAAAGGCCTCTGCCAACTCAGGGATTGCTTCAGCTACGTTTGTTTTTTTATCAGGGGTTGGTAAAAAATCCTGGTTTTTATGAGCTATAATATTGCCTTCAGTATCAATCAAAAAACCGTATGCTCCATCTTTAAAGTCTATAGAGCCTACCATTTCGTTAATATAGGCTATATCAGCATCTATACCAACCACGCCCATCATGCTGGTGCCAAAGAAAATAGGTGTAGCCGCCGTTGCAAGCATTACCTCTTTTCTAGTAGCACTTAGATAAGGGTCTGTCACGATGGTGTGACCTGCAGCTCTTGCCTTTACATACCATCCGCGCTGTCTGGCATCCACCCCTTCTGCGAACTGAACACCTCTAGCCATATACATATCGCCCTCTTCAGTTGCCAAATATAAAAAGAACAGTTCATTATGAGATGCTGCATATCTATTTATTATGCGGTTGATAGACAATTGATCTTGCGCCTGGAGACCGCTGACCGTATCAGCAATATCTTTCGTAATCCCTTCTAGCTGCTTGGTCCAGGCATCTATTTTAGCTGC
>JAEEGF011540293.1_pt1 | contig 12038 bp, 14 predicted proteins | sample 9134171 | NCBI WGS metagenome assembly JAEEGF01 (sample SAMN16246542, study PRJNA631951) | gut metagenome | biome: gut microbiome; feature: rumen; material: AP-attached | host: Bos | place: Iran: Karaj | collected 2018-10 | reverse complement strand
AATATTGCCACATTCTTTTTATAATTTACTCTAAGTGGTCAAACTATAGCTAAAATACAATCATATCATTCTAATACAACTTTTGCATAAACTGCAGAAATAGTTGTGTTATCGTCTTCCATAAATGTATAATAAATCTGATTTTTTTTCAAGATTTTTCAATCAATATGTTTTACAATTCTTTTCTCTTCGATGAATGAAATAATCGATTTAGTTTCATCTAAGTGGTCTTTATCTGTTTCTTTTAGAAGATTATTCACTCCTAAATAGTAATATTCATCATTTCTAAGGAATCCGATTATTACTCAATCTACTAAGCTTCAAAGCATTTCTACCATTTCTTTCATGTTTTGTCTAGCACTATCGACTTCTAGGCTTTGCATATCTTCCATTTGTTGGAGATAGTTTTCTATGTATAGTTTTAGTCAGTCTACAGTTGGAATTCTTCAGCTTGAATTATAAGGCTGATAAACCATTCACTGTTTTTCTAGTTGATTTAGGTGCTTTCTAAGAGTGGAAGGAGCATCTTCTATTCATTCTAGTGAATTCAAAAACTTTGAACCCACGGGCTCTCATTTGTTAATGTATGTATCGATTACAACGTCCAATAGGGCAAGTAGTTTATTGTCCCCACTTTTTTTGGTCATAGAAAAACATCAATTTAAAAATCATCTCACTATTAAATATATAAATTATAAACCAGAAATCAAATAAAAAAGCACCTCATTTTGTGAGGTGCTTTATAATAAATTTTGAGACTATTCTAGGATGTCTATAATTTGTTCAATATCATTCTTTTCAGCGTCAGTAAATACTTCAACGTTCTTCTGTTCTTCAACTACTTCACTTGGTTCTTCATTATTTGTAACTTCTACATCAACATCTATGATATTGTTTTCATCATCATTTGCATCAATTTCAGGAAGTTCGTTATTGTAGTATTTTTCCAATGAATTGTCTAGAGTTTCTTTAAGAGCATCAAAGAATAAGTATGATCATTTTTCTATAGCATTTGATCATGTAGCATTTTTATAAGCTTCTTCTCGTTCTGCTTCTGTTTTTGAATTGATTATGTCGTTAGCCTCTTTTTGCAGGATTAACTCAAATTTATCATCATCGAAATCTTGTTCATCAAGTTGTTCAAATCTAACTGAAGCCCAATCTTTAAATTCACGAGCAGGAGTTTTGATAGAAGATCGTAAATGACATATCAAAGCTGCAATAGCGATGAATACAACTAGGGGAATGCAAACGGCTACTCGAGCCTTTCCTCTTGGTTTGTAGAATAATCAAATTATTCAAAGTATAAATCAGATACAAAGTAGGATGAATCCGAACCAAGTTCCAATAATTGTAAATAGTAGAACGAGTCAAACAATACTGAAAATCATTCCTACAAGAGCGACTGTATTTTTTTGTTCAGTCTGATTTTGATTTTCTTCTGGCATTTTAAAAGGACATATTAAATAAAAATTGTTTAATGGAGATTAATTTTAACGAAGGAAAAATCAAGTAAAAATTCAGATTTTAGAAATTTTATCTTGTTTTTGATTGGTGTTTTGTTATAGTTGATTTGTTAAGATTTTGTGATGTCCCGGTCGTTCAATGGATAGGACACAGTCCTGCGAAGACTGTAATCTCGGTTCGACTCCGCGTCGGGGCAAATGGAATTAAATTCTGAAATATTTCGATCCTTATTCGCTAGTGAATGGGGATTTTTATTCAGGTTTTTATCCAAAGATTTTTATAAAAATTCTGGGTAAAAATTTGCAATATTAAAAAAAAGGTATATACTTTATGTATGAGATTTTATTTACAAAAAACAAAAATAAAAATGGCAGAATCTAGTAAAGCAGCATCTAAAGCTGTAAAACCAACACTTAAAAAAACAGAATCAATAGATCCTGAAGTAATGAAGAAACATCAACAAATGATTAATTTTCTTCGTAATGAAATCGCAAATGTTGAGGTTGAACTTAAAAAAATGAAGGTAATCCTTGATCAATTAGTAAATTTTGATCCAATGGATATTAAGTCTTTGAGTTCAGCTGAATGAGATGATACAATTGGAAGTCAAGAACTTAATACTTATTCTGAAGAGGGAGTAGAGGTGATTGAAGGACTTTTTGATGGATATTTTATGATTGGAGCGGATCAAAAGAAATATCCAGTTCCAATGAACTATTCCTCAAAAACAAAACTTATTCCATGAGATACTCTCAAATTAAAGGTTATGCCTGATGGAAAATTTATTTATAAGCTTATTAAGCCAGCAGATAGAAAGCATTTAAGAGCTATCCTTTCTCGTACTGATGATAATAAATTTACTGCAGTTACAGATGAAGGAACAGTTTATTTCCTTAATCAAGCAGCTGTAACATTCTTTAAGGGAACACCTGGAGATGAGCTTTATATTATCATTAATGAAAAAGATAAAGGTTCATTTGCTGCTATTGAAGCAATTATTAAAAAATAGTATTTACTTAATGCTTAAATAGTGAAGTAGGACGGATGTCCTACTTTTTTCAAACAATTAAGTCTCATGTATGAACTCATTTGTCATTCATTGGAATGATATCTACATCAAAAAATGATTCTTTCATAATTTTTTCGATTTCTTCAGTTGAACGTTTGTATTGCTGTATTTTGAATTTTTTTTGATTTGCGGATCGTTCAAATTCTCTTCTTTGAAAGAAATGTCCTATAAAAATCTGACCATTATTTGAAAGTATACGATATGTTTCATTGAAAAAGTTTTGTATGTTTTCGATATGCTCGAGAGTAAAAAAGCAGAAAGCTAAATCAAATGAATTATCTTCAAACGGAAAATTTTCTTCCAGATTTACTATCTTTTTTTTAGCTTCTTTTGGATATTTTTCGAGCATTTTTTCAGAGATATCGCAAGCCATAATTTCACTATGAGGAAGTGAATTTAAAGCGGAAAACATTCTTCCATCTCAGGCTCATAGATCAATTATTCTAAAAGTTTTTCACCTGGGCAAAAAACGTAGAAATTCTATGTGATAAAATGAATTTAGATGTTCATGTGATTGTCTATATTGAGATGCTACAGCATTATATCATTCTTTTGGTCATAAAATTTCAACGTGTTTACTATCATATCACATAATTTTTGTAATTTCTTTATAAAATTAGAAAAACTTTTTTTCTTCATCTGATTTTTTATTGCTTTTTTTGATTTTATCTTCCATCATTTCGTCTGGATTCGTGAGATATTCATTTAATTCTTGAGTTTTTTCGCTGGCTTTTTTGATGTGCACATAATAAGTAGATAGTTCTGAAACGACTTCATTTAAATCATCGTTTTTATCAAGTAATTCTGCAGTTTTTTCTTTTAAAATTTGATTTTGTAGCATATATTCATCTAGTTCTTCTTGAAGGTGTTGTACTTGATTGTTAGCTTCCTTTAAATGAGAACGGAGTTCGTTAACCGTATCTTTGTATTCATAGCGAAGATAAAAAATTAGATATCATAGGATGGCTCAGAGTATTCATGTTCAGATATAAGCTAATAGCATATTTTATATAATATGATATAAATATCGTAAATAATCTATATTTTCTCTAATTAAAGTCAAAAGAAATTAAAAAAACAGACTTTTTTAGAGTCTGTTTTTTTTGTTGTAGTCTTATTGGATTCAATGGTTTTCTGTCCATCAACTTTGTTGGTATGCTTCTTTAATTCATTTTAATTTATCTGGATCTAGCCTTCATTGCTCTTGTGATATCCCTTGTCATGTATTTTGTTTGTTTCTACGTAATTTTACTAATTTCTCTTGATATTTTGCTGTTCTATTTACTTGTTTTTCAGTCTGTTTAATTCGTTTATCGGATCGTTCATGAGCTTTTTGGATTTCTTGGTTTAAAATGGGATCATCTATGTACACCGTTTTTGCGTCTTGTTGAGCATTTTCTTCTAATGCAACTTGTTCATATATATTAGATGAATTATATAAAGATCGATTTCATCTTTCGGCTCTGTTTTGTAAAAATTTTTCCCTACCTCCTTCACATGATGATAGGACAAAAAGTAGTGTTCAAAGCACTGAAGCCTTTGTAATCCCCCATATTACTTTGTTACATGTAGTATTGTCATTGAGTTTTTCGAACATTTTTCTTTGTGTAGTAATAAAACTACTCAAAATATAAGTTTTTTGATGAAAAAGTCAAGACTTTTTTATTATATTTATTGTTTATGAATTTAGTCTTTGAGTGATTTCATATCATCGCATTCAATTTTCACGATTATTCATGAATGATAAAAATTCGTCTTTATTTGCTATAATAGTAGGAAATTTGTTTGAAATATCCTCAGAAAAAACATCTTTATCTCAATTTATACCAGTAAATATTAATCTTTTCCCTAGTGATTTTAATTTCCAAGATATTTTAAAAGGTTTTCAATTTAAATCTCAAATTGCAAATTTTTTCCCTTCTTTAATTTCGTTTAATCGTATTTCCAGTTGCTGTACTTCTTTTTCATCAGTGAATATTATTCAATTCTCAGATAATTTTTTTACTAATGGATAATTATTATTAAACTCAATTTTATTCTTTTCTAATCGACGATCTGACAAATAACTTGCATATTCTTCAGGATAGTTACGTAGTGTATCGATTTTTCCAATAGATCATCCCCAACCTCCAGATAATATTCTAGTATCGAAATCAAAAATATTTCATGATTCTGCATCATTAAAGTAAATTCCTCTTCATTTTTTTCCAATTCAATTTTCTAAAATTGTTGTAGGTCACTTATATTGGAATGGTGGATAGTCTCTTGCTGCTTTTCATTTTTGGCTATTAAGAATTTTATTTGATAAATCGGCAGCATTTAAAAGATCAGATAAATCAGTAAAACTTATTCATTTTCAGAATCATATTAATTCTCATTTATCTATATCTATGTTTGCTTCTTCTCAATCATGACTTTTTAGAACTAATTTTTCACCTTCCATTTTGAGTGAAAAGTCACTTAATCTTGGTTTTGTATCGATATTTCTTTTATCATAAAAATTTTGGATAGCTAGTTTTAATTTGTCTTTATTTTCTTGGCTGAGTGAAAGATTTTCTACTTGTAATGTTAATTTTTGTTTGTTTTCAAAGTCTTCTGGTCTTTCTGTATATGTGGCTTTACCATCAATTACAAACCAATCATATAAATGGGCTTGTAAAACGGCAGTATTTATAGCTTCATTATTTGCTTTTAATGCATTAATGTATTTTCTAAATTCTTGCTTTTTATTCTTATCGTTAGTTTCTTTTACTCAATTTTCTGATTTAAATCTTTCTAAAGCAATTTCGTTCATAGTTGTGTTGTTTGCAAGTTCATATATGAGTTTATTACTATTTCTAGGGTTTGACATGTCTGTTACTCAAAATGATGCTAACCAATTATTTCGTTTTTGTTCGTTGAAGTTTTCTGAGAAATTTGCACGGAAGTATTCTGCAGTTTGAGTTCATCAATATTGATGTTGTAAGGTATCTAGTGATTTATCATAAAAAGCTTTTCGTAAATTGTTGTCAGATTTAAAATTTTCGGTCATTGTGTTTATATTTCATATTGTTGTTTTTGGATTGAAAAGCATAAGAGAATACATTGCGGGCGCAATGGTTTCACTAGATTCTATTCCTGAACCTCGAACTGATGAAACTGCATTTCAGAAACTATTTTTTATTTTATCTCGAGATAATCATCAAGACATAAATTTATTGAATAGAGAGATAGGACTTTCTCATAATAAAACTTCTGTTCATAAAAATGCTCCACCTGTAATCAATGTTTTTTTTCGAAATCACATTTTTTTATTTGTGAAGAATTTGAACAATCCGTAGATTCATGCTCAATAGGCAGCTAATACTCAAATAGATTTTCGAGTGTTTCTTTGTCATGGTGTTAGGTTGTTACAGTGACTTAATGCTTTATCGAGGATTCAACCTATTCATCATTTTTTAAATGTATCTTGGAAATTTGTATTGGTATAATCGACATATCTTCAAGTGCGAGTACCTGTTGCAGGACTAATTATTCCTTGTTCTGTAGGAATACGTATTCAACATCTTTGAAAGCTTGGATCTAATATATCCGAATTTGTCATATATGTTGTGTAATCTGCACTGGTGTATCTTCATTCAGCAATTCTTCTGTAGAAATTCGTGGTATTGTATGTGTTTCATTCAAAAATATTCAAAATAGCTCAATTTTTTACTTCTTGTTGAAGTTTTTGTTCAAATTGAATCATCTTTTCTTGTGCTTTATTAGAACTTTTGGCATTTTCTGGCGAATTATACATGTATGAGGCACCATTTGAAAGTTCTCACCATTGTCATTGTGCAATATCTTGTTTTGCTGATTCAAGGTTTGCTCGATATTCTCTGAGCTTTTGTTTATCGCTTGGGTATATTTCGGGATTGGTTTGTTTTATCAATGCTTTCTTTTTTGCCTCAACTCATTTTTTATAATCTTGAAGCTTTTGTCTTGTGTTTTGCATTGTTTTCCTTCAAGATTTTGATAATCATTGTCTATTTTTTGTCGCTTGTATGGCGTAATCGATTTGTTGCAATAATTCATTACAGGCACGTAAATATCATTCTAAAGAATTCAAATTTAAATTATTTGTAAATTCTGTACGTGCTGCATTTATATCAGCTTTAGTTTCAGCGTTAGATAGCTTTGAATTTATGGCTGAAAGTTTTAGTGTATCTACTCTTTCTTTTGCTTCAGCAGTTGTTTTTTGGATATAATTTTCGCTTTTATCAAAAGTGCTAACAATTTCTGTAGCTTCTCCAGCTGTTGTTCTGATTTTACCTGCATCTGGTGCCATCTGAAAAAAAAACAAAATAAATTTCTCTACTTAATTATATCCGAAAATACAAAAAAAGTCAAAAAAAATCAGACTTTTTTATTAAAATTTGTGTATTTATGTTATTGTTTAATTTTGTATATTTTCTGAAGTGTCAGATGAGCCTAAATATAGGTTATCATATATAATTTGTTTGTATGCAGAATCTGAATGATCCGATAGAGAATTTGCATCACTAGCATCAGATAAATATTCTTTTATTATTTCTATTAATAGTTGTACGAAACTAGTTTGATTAATTGGAATATTGTCGTGGTAATGATCAGAAAGTTCTTGTAAATATTGTATATATCATGATATGGAGTGTTCAGATGATGATTTTAGAGTTTCATAATAATGAGAAACTCATGTTTCATTAGCTTTTTCTAAATAAAAAGGGTAAAAAATTCAAACTACAACTACATCGTTCATGCTTCTACGAAAATACGGTATATTTGTTTTTGGGTCAATAGTAATGAAAAAAGTATCATATAATCATTTTATGATTTTTTCGTTGGATATTTCATTTAGAAGAAATGTTAAAAAATTGGCTAATTGATTGTTTTGCTTCTTATCCTGTTGTAATTGTTGAGCGACTTTTTTTATTTGGCGAGAATTTTCTTGAACTCTTTGTACGTCTGCTTCAGTTACTCATTCTTTTAAACTTCATCAGGTTTCTCATGATTCAATAACTCCGACTGCCTCTTCTGCCATTGGTTTTAAGTTTTGTAACGGATAAAATAAGAAATTATCTGAATGTTTTACACATTCTTCTACATTTTTTCTCTTGAAATACAATAGTAATTCTGTATATTCAATCCACGAATTGGTGATTTGGTGAGGTGGATGAGAGGCTGAAATCAACTCACTGCTAACGAGTCAAGCTGTAACAGGCTTCGTGGGTTCGAATCCCACCCTCACCGATTTGTAAAAGCTATAATATGTGGCTCTATAGCTCAGCAGGTTAGAGCGCGCCTCTCATAAGGGCGAGGTCGGTGGTTCGAGTCTACCTAGAGCCAAATTTATGATCATCTACGTCATTCAAATATTTTATTTGTATTTCTTATGTAAATTATGGCAAAGAAAAAGTGAGGAGTTATTACTGTTGCATTGGTTTGTCCTGAGTGTAAAGCGACAAATTTTTTCACATCTTTGAATAAGGCAACAACTCCAAAATTATCTGTGAGCAAGTACTGTAAACATTGCAAAAAACACACAGAGCATACATCTAGAGAAAAATTAAAGTAAAATCAGATTTTTATTTTTTTGTGTTTAAAAACTAATGTTAGCTATTAGACTTTCTAGACAAGGAAGATCAAAGAGACCTTTTTATAGAGTAGTTCTTACTGAACATACAAAACCAGCACAATGTGGACATTTAGAAGTTTTGGGTTCATATGATCCTATAAAACATATATTTGAAGCAGATATCGATGCAATTAAGACTTGGATAGAGAAATGAGCAAAACCATCTGAAAGAGTTGCAAAATTACTTTTCAAATCAACAAATGATGCTATGTTCAAAAAATTCTATAAAGAAATAGAGAGAAAAGCTCTTCCTAAAAATGAGAAATCAGAATCATAATTTATAATAAATTTGTGTTATAACCCCATTTTCCATGGAAAATGCATGTAGTAATATAATTACAGCAAATCCAGCAGATGTAATTCTGTTTATTTTTGCTTTGATAGTATTGGTTGTTTTGGTTTGATGTATTTGGGCATTTTTTTATGCTGTATTTTTGTTTATATTTTCTAGATGAGATGATTCTAAAGTGAAGTCAGCATGGAATGGTATAAGGTACATGATTATAGGATTATTTATGACAGTTATGCTTTTGTTTATGTGACCTACATTGTTGAGAGTATTTAGAATGCAGAATTCCGATATGTATTCCGCAAAATCTATATTTGTTAAGGTTGGTAATATTGTAACTTGTATATGAACGTGATTGGTCGCTGTGGTAAAAGATTATCCTAATAATAATCCTTTTGGGTCAACTTCAGATCCGTTTTGAACTACTCAATCGATATGAGACTATAGCACAAATTGAATGACAGTGTATCAATTATAATGAAAAATTTGTAATTATTGCTTGAATAAAATAAAAAAACTAATAATTTATTGTTAGTTTTTTTAAATTCAGAAATAATTATGAATACATTTCATCTTGTAGAACCGTCACGATGAATGGATATCTTAAATCGATGACTAAATATTCAAAATAAATATGAATGGATAGCAAATTTGGCTCCAACTTTTGCTGATGTATTTGTGGTAGTGTATCCGATTTTTCTTGTTTGTATTTATATATATGCAATTATAAAAAACAAACCAGTAGTAAAACAAGGAGCTCTTTATGTGTTTTGGGCAACTTTTATAGCTGTATTGATTAATATATGAATACAGACATTCTTTTATAAAGAGAGACCAATTGTAGCATTGAACCAGGTTGGAGTGGAGGAAACATTGTTGCATGATATTTTGCCGACTAGTTCATTTCCATCAGATCATGCTGTAGTTTCTATGGCTGTTGCAATATCTACGCTATTACGATGATTGCACAACAGGAGGAAATTTTTTACTCGAAGTGGAATCTTCTTCATAATAGTTTCACTTGTAATGACATTGTGTAGAATTTTGACATTAGTTCATTGGCCAAGCGATATTCTTGCCGGATTATGATTATGATTGATTGTTCCTTTAATTCTGATGATTAGACCAATAAGGTATATGCTGCTGAAATATCTTATCAATCCAATAATTCGTTTGGAGCAGTGGATAATGAAAATGATATTTGGTTATGATCAGTGAAAAATTTAATTATAGATTTGATAAACATGATTGATCCTCAGATTGAATCAAGCTGGAAAGAAGTACTTCGAGATGAATTTCAAAAACCATATTTCATAGAAATAAAGAATTTTTTACAAAAAGAAAAATCTGAATGAAAAATAATTTATCCAGCAGGAAATCAGATTTTTAATGCTTTTGATAAAACACCTTTTGATAAGGTAAAAGTTGTGATAATTTGACAGGATCCATATCATTGAGAATGAGAGGCTCATTGATTATGTTTTTCTGTGCAGGATTGAGTAAATATCCCCCCATCACTCAGGAATATTTACAAAGAAATGTACTCTGATTTATGATTAACTCCACCAAAATCTGGTAATTTGACTAAATGGACACAGGAATGAGTATTCCTTTTGAATGCAACATTGACGGTTAGAAAAGATACTCCAAATTCACATAAAGATATTGGTTGGCAGACTTTTACAGATGCAGTAATTAAAATTTTATCAGAAAAAAAAGAACACCTAGTGTTCATTTTATGGTGAGCATTTGCACAACAAAAAAAGGCTCTTATTGATGAAAATAAACATTACGTAATTTGTTCGGCGCATCCCTCTCCATTTTCGGCAGATCGTTGATTTTTTTGAAGCAAACCTTTTTCAAAGGCTAATAAATATTTGGAAGAAAATGGAATAACTCCGATTAATTGGGATTTAAATTAGCTGTGGATTTGAAATAATTACATTGTTTTTTTAGTATACAGTTGTCACATTTAGGTTTTTTTGCTGTACAATAATATCTTCAAAATAGGATTAATGAATGGTGTGCAATTCTTTTCCATTTTTTTGGAACAGCTTTTTCTATCTCTTTGGATGTTTCTAGTGGTTCATTTGTTTTTACGATTCATAAACGATTTGCTACTCTGTGTACATGGGTATCTACAGCAATTAAATCGTGTTTATATCGTACATATAAAATTACTTTTGCGGTTTTTTCTCATACTCATGGTAATTTAGTTAGTCATTCGATACTTTCTGGTAAATAATATCAATATAAATCTAAACATTCTTTTTCATTTTTAGTTAATTTGCCATTTTTATTTTCAGCTAATTCAATTAGTTTTTGTGCGGTTTGTCTAATATGTTTAGCTTTCATTTTGTAGTAATTTACCGATGAAACTTGTTTTGCAAGTTGTTCTTCAGAAAGATTCAAAATGTCATTTGGATTTTTAACTTTCAAAAATAGTTTATCTGTAACGACATTTACTTGTTTATCTGTGGTTTGAGCAGATAGCATTACTGCAACGAGTAGTTGAAACGGAGTCTTAAAATTTAATTCAGTGTCAGGATTTGGAAAAAGTTCTAAAAGTTTGGTAAAAATTTCGTCGTAATTTTTCTTAGTCATATTATTTATTATTATTTTCTAAATTTTCTTTTGGAAGATGGTTTAAATAGACAGTTATGATGATTCATATTATAATAAATATTACGAAAAATCGTTGGCTTTTTGTAAATATTCAAATAAATTCTGATTGTGAATCTTGTCTAACATATTCTAAAATAAATCTGATTATACTATATCGTAATAGAAAAATCATGGATATTTTTCAAAGCTTTCGTTTTTTGTTTTTGATCTGGATTCGGGAGACAGAAATTAAGGTAATAAAAAGTAATAATCCTTCAAAAATTATTGAGAGTAGATTGGTATTAATTCTTAGTGATGAATCGATTTTATCATAGATATGTAGAAATCATAGAGAGGTTAGGGTTGATGTTATTGACTGAGATAGTCATAATTGGTTTTGGAAGATGATTCAGTATAGTTCTTGGTTTAAGAAGTTTCATAATCTTCATAGGGCGATACATAATGGGAGTATACAGGCTAGTAAGTCTAATAAAATTATAAATTCTTTTCGTGAAAATTTTCTTTTATGCAAAAGTAGAGATACTCAAATTATAACTCACAATAATCATCAGATGAAAGACATTCATCATTGCCAGACTTTTATTATATCTATAGGATTATTTAGAAAATATTGAAGGTCGTATATTATTACATGTCAGAGTCTTCATCATATTAAAACTCATAAAATGAGTATTATGAATAATGTTTCTAGGTCTTTTTCTAATAGTGTTTGTAAGTTTGAAAATTTATGAAAAATCCTTTTCTTTCAGATTATGTACAAAAATATATAGGCTAATATGAATCCTATAAGATAAAATATTCAATATCGATATATATTTCGTCCAAATATTGAAAATGCAATCATAAGACAAATTAGATTTTATCTAAAGAATATTTTTTTATAAATCATATTTTTAGCGATAGTGAATGCATTGCTAATTTTTTGTCATTTAGCTATAGAATGTTTGGAATAG
>JAEEGF012514348.1_pt1 | contig 12040 bp, 8 predicted proteins | sample 9134171 | NCBI WGS metagenome assembly JAEEGF01 (sample SAMN16246542, study PRJNA631951) | gut metagenome | biome: gut microbiome; feature: rumen; material: AP-attached | host: Bos | place: Iran: Karaj | collected 2018-10 | reverse complement strand
TACCGGCGGCAAGAAGGCCACCGAGTATGAGATCCTTTACATGGACGGTTCCCTCCTGACGCTCATCTGCCGCAACGGGCAGGACGTCTGGGGTTGGGGTGAAGCCACCTGGTGGAGATTCCAGCCCAAGAAGTAAGCAGTCATGATTCCCCGAGAGGGCGGCCGCTTCCCGGCGGCTGCCCTCTTTCTCACAAAAAGTCCCGATGGACAGAAGTTACAGAATCGCATTGACAGCCCTGCTGGGTGCAGCCGTCTTCTCTTTCTGGATGTGGCTGTACCCGCAGGCGCTTAATTATCAGGAGCAGAACCAGCTGTTCCTCTTCACCTGGGGGTATCTCGGCGAGCGCCTGGCGCTGCCGGGAGGCTTCGCCGACTGGGTGTCGGAGTTCCTCGTGCAACTGTTCTATGTCCGCTGGGCCGGCGCCCTGGTCCATGCCTTGCTGGCCGTATTGCTGCAACTTTCCGTCTGGAGGGCTGCGCGCTGTGTCGGAAAGGAGGGAAACCGGGGCCTGTATGCCTTGAGTTTCCTCCCGTCCCTGCTGATGCTTGTCCATCTGGGGGACGTGGACGCGATCATGAGCTATCCGGTCGCCTTACTGATCGCCGTGTCCCTGTGCCCGCTCTTCGCCAAGGCGGGCTGGCACCGGCTCTGGCTCATCCCGCTGGGCTGGTGGCTCGTGGGGCCGGTCATCGTCGTTCCCGTCCTGTTCTCCTGCCTCCGGGGGAGGAGATGGGCTGACTGGGCGATGCTGGCCTGGCTGGTACCGGTGTTTTTCGCGCAGTACCGGCTTCTGGCGGCGCAGTATCCTCTGCGCGACGCGCTGTTCGGGCTCAATTACTATCGGCTGGTGGAATCCCTGCCGGCCTTGCAGGTCGTCATTCCGGCGGTGACGCTCCTGTGCATCTTCCTCTGCGGCCTGGCGGCCCGGTGGCGGTTCCCGCGGCTTGCGGATGCCGTCCTGGCCGTGGCCCTGGCCGCCGGAACCTGGATCGGGGTATCCCTTTCCTATGACAAAGACACCTACGAAGTCCTGGCCTACGACTGGCTCATCCGGAACGAGCGCTACCAGGACGTCATCAAGCGGGCCGAAAAGTATCAGCCCCGCAACGAGGTGAGCGCCTGTTCCGTCAATTTCTGCCTGTTCATGAACGGCGAACTCGGGTCGCGCCTGACGCAGTTCTACCAGTGCGGAACGCGGGGACTGGTCCTTCCCAGCATCCGGGACAACCTGTCCGACATCACCTCTTCGGAGCTGCTGTGGATGATGGGCATGCCCAACATCACGCTCCAGTATTCCTTCGACTTGCAGGAATCCATCCAGAACGGGCGGAAGAGCGGGCGCTTCATGTCCCGCATCGCCCAGTGCAATATCGTGAACGGCTGGTACGAACGGGCCGTGAGATATCTGGACATGCTGGAACACAGCCTTTTCTATCGCAAATGGGCCCGGGAACAGAAGGCCATGATCCAGGACGAGAGCCGCGTGGCGGCCGATCCGGTCTATGCCTACATCCGCCAGGTCCGTTTCAAGGACGACTTCATCACCGTCTATGGCGCACTGGACCTGATGATGGCCATCCTGTACAACCAGAACCGGAACAACTTCATGGCGGCCGAGTACTACAGTGCCTGGCGCCGCCTCAAGCAATGGGAGGGTGAGCAATGAGAAAATGGTTGCTAGTCGCCGCCGCCGTCCTCGCGGCCGCGTGCTCCCGGGAAACGGCCTATACGGATTTCCTTCCCGATATCTATCCCGACTACATCGGCGTTACCGTCCCCGCCGGCATCGCTCCGATGAACTTCAACCTGCCGGAAGAATACGACCGCGTGTTCGTCCGCGTGACCGGCAGCAAGGGCGGGGAAATCAAGACGCAGGGCCGCTGGGCTTCCTTCCCGGCCCGCGCCTGGCGCAAGTTGACGGAGCAGAACGCCGGCGGGCAGCTCCAGTTCACGGTCCTGGGCCGGAAGGACGGGCGGTGGACGCAGTGGAGGGACTTCATCATGTACGTGAGCGACGCGCCGCTTACGGATTACGGTATCACTTACCGGAAGATAGCCCCCGGTTACACGACATACAGCCGCATCGGCCTCTATCAGCGTGACTTGCACGGTTTCCGGGAGGATCCCATCATCGAGAGTACCCTCGCGCCCGGCCAGTGCATGGGCTGCCATACGGCCAACGCCACGGATCCGTCGCAGTTCCTGTTCCACCTCCGTGGAAAGCACGGTGCCACGTACTTCCAGCAAGACGGTGAGCGGGAGTGGGTGACGACCAAGACCGACAGCACCATCGGCAACATGGCCTATTGCTACTGGCATCCCGAGGGACGCTGGGTGGCGGGTTCCATCAATCCCGTGCGCCAGTCCTTCTGGACGGGGGACCACCGCACCATTGAGGTGTTCGACCTGGCGTCGGACCTGGTGGTGATGGACATGAAGGACCATTCCCTCATTGTGGACCCCAGGTTCACGAGGAAAGATACGCTGGAAACCTCTCCCGCCTTCTCCCCGGACGGGAAGACGCTGTACTTCTGCCGGGCGAAGGCTTACGATGTCCCGCAGAACGTGGAGAAGATCCAGTATGATCTGGTGAGTGCCGGCTTTGACGCCGAAAAGGGCGTCCTCGGCGACGTCCGGACGTTGATTCCCGCCAGTAAGGAAGGAAAGAGCATCAGTTTCCCGCGTCCTTCCTATGACGGGCGCTGGCTGATGTACAACAAGGCCGATTTCAGCGTGTTCCCCATCGACCACGAGGAAGCGGACCTGTGGCTGATGGACGTGGAAACCGGCGAATCCCGGCCCCTGGACGAGGTGAACAGCCCCTTCTCCGAGAGTTTCCACAACTGGAGTTCCGACAGCCGCTGGTTCCTGTTCGCCAGCCGGCGGGATGACGGCCTGTACGTCCAGGTCTATTTCGCGTCCATCGATGAAAACGGCCATTGCACAAAGCCTTTCGTGCTTCCGCAGAAGAATCCCCGAGAATACTATCACAATACGCTCTATTCGTACAACGTCCCCGATTTCACCAAGTCCAAGGTGGATTTCCGCACGGGCGGAACCTATCGGGAGGTTTTCTCCGACGAGCGTATCCAAGCTACGGTGAAAGAATGAAAAAAGCGTTTGTACTGACTGCCCTCCTGGGCCTCCTCCTGTTTTCCTGCAGCAGTCCGGACCGGTATCGGATCCACGGCCGCGTCACGTCCAACGACCTGGAAGGCATCCAGGTTTTCCTGGTCCCGCTCGGGCACGAGGAGCCGGAGAATGTCGATTCGGTAGTCATCCGCAACCACGAGTTCGCCTTCAAGGGCGACCGGCACTGGATGTGCGACATCCGCCTGGACCGTTACCATCGCGACAAGGGCCAGAACCTGCTGGTCGTGACGGAGCCCGGCGATATCTATGTGACCATCGGCCCTGAAAGCACCGGCGGCGGAACGCCCCAGAACGACAGCCTCCAGGTATGGAAGAACCTGACCGTCGCCAGCAACAAGGAGTGGGCGGAGATGATGAACGCCGGCCGTAAGGATTTGGCCGATTCTTCCCGCGCCGCGTACCGGGACCGTACCCGGGCGCTGGCTCTTGCCGTCGGGAAGGAGAGCATCCTGGGCGAGTTCCTGCTGAACATGTTCCCTTTGCCCAAGGAGTAGGAGATGAAAGTCAAGGCCCGGCGCATACTCTGGATCGTCCTTGCCGTGGCGGCGCTGGCCGCCGGGGCGAGCCAGGTGATGTTCCTGGTCCGTTATCCCTATTTCCGGAAATATGCCGCCCAGAACGGCGTTTCGCTGTGGAAGGCCCGGAAAGTCTGGGGACATCCTGACGAGCGGTCGGAAACGGCGATGGGCATGGCCGTGGAAGCCTCGCTGGAGAATTGGGAGGCGGTGGCCGCCCTGGCAAAGGAGGACCGCAAGTCGGAAGTGGGCACGTACTATTACAATCTCTCCAACGCGATGCGGGGTCAGCTGGCGGACAAGTTGCTGGACTATTACCAGCCTTTCGAGCGCGGTCTGTTCCTCCCGGTCGGCGCGCAGTCCTCTCCTTTCGTGATCGGCTGCGCAGGCGACGTCTGGTTCGCCTTGGGAGACATGACGATGGCCGAGCGCGACGCCATGCTGGGGATGCTGTTTTCCCCGGCGCACACCGGTTCCCGGTATCTGCGCCGCCTGGCGGAGACGAACCTGGTCACCGGCGACTACGAGGCTGCGTCCAAGTATCTGCGCATGCTTCTTAACTCCCCGCGCGACCGGGAATGGGCGCGTGTGCGGCTTCCCGACGCCTGGAATCCGGGTTACCGGATGTATATCGAAGAAAAGCGCGCCAAGCTGCCGCGCTTCGACCTGGTGCACGGCATGGACCAGGTCCAGTACACCCTCCGCGTCCTGCTCAACTCCAACTCTTCCAACAAGATGGCGCTGGATTATCTGCTGTGTTACGACCTGCTGACCAAGGACCTGGACGCGTTCGTGGCGGACTACGTCCCGTCCCTGACGCACTCGAGGCTGTACGAGGAGGCGATGCTCATTTTCCTTGCCGCCAAGGGCGGCATGGACCCCGACAATTTCACCCATTACCAGATTTCGCAGGAAACCCTTTCCCGTTTCGACCGTTTCGTGACCATCTACAAGCGGGACGGCGGGTCGGGGAAGAACCTGACGGAGGAATTCGGGAAAACCTATTGGTATTATTTCTACTATGCTGTGCGGAACGAGAATCATTGACCGTGCCTGGATGGCGGTCTGTGCGCTCCTCCTGCTCCTCGGGTGCGGGAGGACGCCCGATCTGCGTCCCGTCGGGGCGGGAACCGACCGCACGGCGCCCGTTTTCCCGGACTACCGGGACGTCACCGTTCCCTGCAACATCGCACCGCTCAACTTCTACTACACGGATCCGGAAGCCTCCCGCTTCGTGACCACCTTCACGTCGGCCGGAACCACCGTGAAGGTCCGGGGCCGGGATGTGGTCTGGAAGAAACAGGCATGGGCCCGGATCCTGTCGACGGGAGCGGACGTGGAGGTCCTTTCCGAGTACAGGACCCCTTCGGGGCCGAAGTCTTTCCGTTGGACCGTCCATGTGAGCGGGGATCCTGTCGATGCCTACCTGACCTACCGCCTCATCGAGCCCGGCTTCGAAGTCTGGGACGACCTGGAGATTATGGAACGGCATCTGGAAAGCTTCGACGCCAAGCCCATTTCCGACTGGCGGAACACGAAGAACAAGTGCATGAACTGCCATATCCACGCCCAGGGCAGGGGAGACCTGTCGATGTTCTATCTCCGGGGCGAGGGCGGCGGCGCCATCCTCAACCGCGGCGGGACTCTGCGCAAGCTCACTCTCAAGGATTCGTCGATGATTTCTCCCACCGTGTACGGCGAAATCCATCCGGAAGGCCGATTCGGCGTCTTCTCGACCAACATCATCATTCCCGCGATGCATCCCTACGGAAACCGCCGCATGGAGGTCTATGACACGGCCTCGGACCTGTGCGTCGCGGATTTCGACGAAAACAAGATGACGACCTTCCCGGAGTTCGCCCGGAAGGACGTGTTCGAGACCTTCCCGGTCTTTTCCGCGGACGGGAAGTATGTCTATTATTGCGCCGCCCCGGCGAAAAATCTGCCCGCGGAGATTGAAAACATCGGCTATTCCCTCGTCCGGATTCCCTTCGACGCCGAGACGGGAGCACTTGTGAATCAGGTCGATACGCTCTGGAGCTTCAGCGAGCGTGGCCTATCGGTCTGCCACCCCAAGGCATCGCCCGACGGCCGCTGGCTGCTATTCACCGTCGCGGACTACGGCACCTTCCCGATCAACCACCGCGAGTGCGACCTCCGCATGATGGACCTCCGCACCGGAGAAGTCCACACTTTGGATGAGGTCAATGCGGATAAGTCCGATACCTACCATAGCTGGTCCTCCGATTCCAAGTGGTTCGTCTTCGCCTCCAAGCGAGGCGACGGCATGTTCGGCAAACCCTGGTTCAGCCACGTCTCGGAGGACGGCAGCGTCACCAAGCCTTTCCTGCTCCCGCAGAAGGACCCCCATTTCTACGATTCCATGACCCGGTCCTTCAACGTCCCGGACCTCGGCAATGCGTCCGTCGGCTTCGACGCCGCGGAAATCGGCCGTGTCTGGCGGGAAGTGCCGGCAGAACAGTTTGATTGACCTATGAAAAACTGGAAATATATCTTCGCGGCCTTAGCCGCCCTGACTCTCGTCGCCTGCGGCGGGAATACGCCCGAACCTGATCCCGTGCGGCTGTCTGTCACCCCAGATTTCCTGGCCTTCACCGCGGAGGGGGGTTCCCAGGAGGTCACCATCACCACCGACGTCAAGCCCGAAGTCTCCGCCCTGGATTCCTGGATCAGCCTGAAGGAAGGTTCCTTCTCGGCCAATACCTTCAAGCTTACGGTGACGGCCCCGGCTTACGACGGAACACAGGAACGACGTACCTCCATCCGCGTCATCGGCAATAAAATGAGCCTGATGATTCCCGTGAAGCAGGCGATGCCCCCCATCAGACTGGCCGTGGACCAGGACAAATTGTCCTTCGACCGTTTCGGCGGCAGGGCGAGTATCATAGTCACGTCTGCAACGCAGCCCACGATTTCCGCAGACGCTTCCTGGTGCGGGTTGGAGGTCGGGACGATTTCTGCGTCCCACGAAACGGCCGTGTCCGTCCTGGCCGGCGCCAACCGGACTTTCTCGCCGCGGACCGGCACCGTCACGATTGCCTGCGGCGATGAAACGGTGACGGTGAGCGTCTCGGAGGAGGCCGGCAGCATCACCACGGTCACGACGACGGCCCTCACGCCGGAGGAAGTGTTCCGGGCCATGGCGCCCGGCTGGAATCTGGGCAACCAGATGGACGCTATCAGCAACGGCGTCGCCTCGGAGACGGTCTGGGGCAATCCCAAATGCACGCAGGCCACCATGGACGGTGCCAAGGCGGCCGGATTCAAGGCTGTTCGCATCTGCGTGACCTGGGAGGGCCATATCGGCCCTGCTCCTTGCTACAAGGTTGAGGATAAATGGCTGGACCGCGTGGCGGAAATCGTCGGCTATGCGGAAAAGGCCGGCCTGGTCGCCATCGTGAACACACATCATGACGAGTCCTATTGGCAGGATATCAAGAACGCCTATAACAATACCGTCCAGAATGAGAAGGTGAAGGACGAAATGTTCTGCCTCTGGACGCAGATCGCCCGGCGTTTTGCCGACAAGGGAGAATGGCTGGTCTTTGAGTCTTTCAACGAGATTCAGGACGGCGGCTGGGGCTGGAGCCAGGCTTTCCAGCAAGACAAGCAGGCGCAATACAAGGTGCTGAACGAGTGGAATCAGGCGTTTGTCGATGCCGTCCGTTCCACCGGCGGGAATAACGCCACCCGTTGGCTGGGTTGCTCGGGCTATGCCTCCAACCCCGCGTTCACCATTGAGGGCCTGGTTCTTCCGAAGGATTATACCACCGAGAACCGCCTGATGGTGGCGGTCCATGATTACGACCCGTACAACTATACCCTGAACGATCCGATGGTTCGCCAGTGGGGCCATACGGCGGATCCGAGCCTCCGCGTCAGCGGCAACAACGAGGCGGACGTCGTGGCCGTTTTCGACAATCTGAAGGCCGCCTATTTGGATAAGGGTATTCCCGTGTATCTGGGCGAAATGGGCTGTTCCCGTCATGAGGACGCGGATTTCCCTTACCAGAAGTATTACATGGAGTATTTCTGCAAGGCGGCCGCGGACCGGCTTCTGCCGATGTACGTATGGGACAACGGCGGCGTGGGCATCGGCCCCGAAAAGCACGGCTATATCGACCACGGAAGCGGGGAGGTCGTGGATAAGAAGGCGGCAACCTTGATTGAAACGATGGTGAAGGCCGTCACCGAAACGGATCCGGCCTATACGCTGGAAAGCGTCTATAATTTAGCGCCTTAATCGGACCAGCGGAAACCGAACGGAACGCGCTCAGGAGAGTTGATGACCTTCTGGGCGCTTCTTCTGTCCAGGGAAACCGGTCCGGTCACGAATTCCGGAACGTTGTACGAGCGGAAAAGCGCGTCGTAATATTCCTTCGGATCCCGCTGGGGCAGCATGAAGGGCTTCCCGGCCCGGCCGTTTGCGTCGATGTGCGCGATATACAGGCGGGTGAACAGGCCGTCGTCGCGCCGGCTCGAGAAGACGAACCAGCGGGAATTGGAACTCCAGTCGTGGTAACTGTCCGTATCGGGGCTGTTGACCTCGTCCATCGGACGGGTCTCTCCGGTCTCCAGATCCAGCAGCCAGAGGTCGGACTCGTGGTGCCAGATCGGGAAAGTCCCGTAGTCGCACAGCGTGTACATGAGGAACCGGCCGTCAAAGGACGGTTTCGGGAAGGCGACGCTCTTGGAGAGGGAGGCTGCATCGACAACCATTTCCACGTCCTGCCCGATGGTGCCGGTCTCGGGGTCGAAACCGACCTTCATCAGGTTATAGCGCGATTCCGTCAGACCGCCGGGAATCTCCACCGCCGCGGCGGCCGTGAAATACAGCGTCCGTCCGTCCGGGGAGAAGGCGGGGAAACTCTCCCAAATGCCTTCCTGCTTGACCTGCGGGGCGGTAATGATCTGGTTATGAACGATATCGTAGATCTGAAGGTCCGACGCGAGGTCATAGACTTCAATGAGTTTGTCCTGCTGGACATGGAAACCCTGGCGGGTGCTGTTGGTCGAATAGGCGATATAGTTTCCGGAGGGATGCCAATAGGGATAGACGCAGAATCCGAGCGTGGAATCGGTCTTGGTATTGTAAGCCGTCAGTTCACCGTCCCTTTGGAGGAGCGTGGCTCCGTGCTGGCCGCGGATGTGCAGGGAGAAGGCCGACGGGTCGTTACGGTTGGTGGAATGGCAGTTCACGCAGCCGTCGAACTGCGTGTTCTCCAGCAGGGCCCGCTGCCGGAAGGATCCCAGCTCGCGTTCGTAAATGCCCATGTGGCTATAAACCTCATAGCCGGGCTCGAGCAGCCGGTAGGTGATTCCGTGGTCGATAGGATCCGGCGACACGAAGATGACGAACGGCTCGAAGGACCGCCACTTTCCGTCGAACAGGGCGGAAACGGTCACCGTCAGGGAATCCCCGACGCTCCTCTCGAGCAGATCCGCCCAACGCCTGGCGGAAAAGCGGGTGCCCGACCGGCCGCCGGAACGCATCGCTTTCCCGTCCGGCGCCGCCAACCTTACATCGACCGCCTCGGCCCCTTTCACCGTGAAATCCAGCGGCGCAATCCCGGCCGGCCCCGTCACGCCCGCATAATCGGGATAAATCTCCGGCCGGCAGCCGGCGCTTACGGCATCATGCGCCTTCGGCTGGCACGCTTCCAACACGAGCAGCGCCACCAAGACAATTGTCATTTCGAGCTTGTCGAGAAATCTAATCATAACGCGTCTTGCCGGTAATAATAGTAGAACCAATACGTATCACCGTACTGCCGATACATGTAATCTTCGGATTTCCCGGCCTGGAAGTCCTGGATGAACTGGCCGATCCGCTGCACGTGGGTGCGGAACAGATAGGTCGGGAGTCCTTCGAAGTCGTTGTGTGTCAATACCCACCGGAGCAGCAGGGCCTCCTGGCAGGACTTGGGGAGGGCGGGCGTATCGACCATGCCGATGCATTCCACGAACCGGTCCAGGTCCTTCCGCAGCAGGCACCAGGACAGCAGGTAGTCGAGGGCGAGGGTGTTGGCCGGATTCTCGACCTTCAGCAGACCCAGCATCGAGTCCATCTCCGTGTCGCTGAACAGGAATTCATGCTCTTTCAGTCGGAGGTCGCGGGCCTGCGCCAGCTCCGGCCGGTCAAAGACGGTGCCGCCCTCGAGCGCCGCCAGCGTCTCATCCGCCCATCGACGGTAAAAGACGGCGTTGTGCAGGGCTTTCAGGTATTTGCGGGCGACGTCCCAGTCGCCGTTGACGATGTTGGTCTGGGCGAGGCGCTTATAGCAGCGGGCGCTTTTCTGGAAATCGGGGATGGCCTCCTGCGCCTCGAAGGTGAAACGCTGGGCGGTATTGACCATGCCGAGATGCCAGAAGATTTCGCCGGTGGAAACGGGGCCGGTGAAGTCGTTGACAAAAGCCGGAATCAGCCCTTCCGATCCGTTCTGCCAGTACTCGAACTGATGGTCGCCCATCCGTCCGGTCTTGGCCAAAGCCAGGTTGAGGCAGGAGAGGGAGGCGGGATCCTGCGGATTCTTCTCATCCGCCCGCATCATGATCCGGTTCCACATCTCCATCCGGGCCATGAAGTCATATCGCATGGCCTCTTCCCGTGCCCGGTCCGCGGTCTTACGGACAGAGACGACGCCCAAGGCGGCGAAAAGGACGAAAAGGCCCATGCCGACGGCCCATTGCCACCCGGCCGATATCTCCCGGGATTTGAAGGAACAGATTCCGGTCACGAGGACCGAGCAGAGGGCGGAAACCCAGAGCAACCCGGGTATGACGTTGTGGAAACGGTAATAATGAATGCCGTAGCAGAGACGGTCCAGGGGATAGGGAAAGGCCCGCGCGGCGATGACGGGGCAGAGGACGGCCAGGACGGTCAGGACCGCGGCGACAAGCCAGGCCTTGATGCCGCACCGGGCAAATTCCCGGATGAGGCAGGCCAGCACGAAGACGACGGCCAGTCCGCCGCAGACCACATAGGCCGATGGTACCAGGATGGCTTCGAGGATCCACCGGGCCTTGTCGGATCTGACGAGCGTGCAAAGGGCGGCGCAGGCAAGCGCCAGAATGAGGGCGACCGTTCCGCCGGCAAGCGCGCTTTCGTCGCAATGGAACGCCAGCAGCGCGATGACGGGAAGGAAACTCAGCGCATAGGAAGTGAACGTTCGCCGACGGCACAAGGCCCATGTGAGCAGCTGCACGGCGCAGACCAGGAATGCCATGATGGCGGCGCCGGCCGGAGCGTAGTAGCAGAACTGCGTCAGGAAACGGCCGGCCCAGTCCGCCAGCCCTCCGGGGACGGAGGCGACGCCGGAGAAGTACGCCCATGTGGACTCGAAAAGCTGGTATTGCTCCTGAAAATGAAGGTGATACGGATAGCGGAAGGCGAAGAAGCAGTAAACGGCGATGCCGGTCAATGCCGTCAAGGTCGCACTGAGAAACTGCTGCGGTCGGGTCATGGGGACGCGTTCAATTGGTTATCATAACAAAGATAACAAATGTTTTGCATTAATGGTACTTTTTTGAGGTTGTTTATTTGGAAAGACCGCTTAAAAAGTGTAAATTTCGGCCAGAATGAATACTAAAACAAAGACCACTGTTTTCGTTCCCCGGAAGGGAGGCACCGCCGAGTTCCATGTGATGATTGTCGTTACGGACCCTTCCCTGGGATATAAAGATCAATTGAACGCTGTAATCGAGGCTTGCGCGGCTGCTTCCGAAGGACGCACCGTGCATTTCCGCCGATTTTTCCTCAGCGACGCTTCCAATCAGGCCCCGCAGCTGCAGGAGGCCCTTCTCTCTTTGCCGGATGCCGTGACGTCCGTTGTTCAGCAGCCGCCCCTTGACGGCACCCGCATCGCTCTGTGGATGTACTGCACCTCTCCGATGGAGGGGAGCGACGGTTTCTTCACCCACGAGGGTTACGAGCACCATTGGGCCGGTTCCATGACCGCCGCCGGTGTCGATTCCTACGAGCAGATGGCCGGCATCTTCCTGGACCTGGACGGAAAACTCGGCCGGCGGGGACTCTCCGTCGCCGCCAACACGGTCCGTACCTGGATCTTCGCCCGGGATGTCGATGTCAACTATAACGGGGTCGTCGTGGCCCGGCGGCAGTATTTCGAGCGCATCGGCCTGACCGCCAAGTCGCATTTCATCGCCAGCACCGGCATCGAAGGCCGGCACCCGGATCCCCGGATGCTGGTGGAGACGGATGCCTACAGCGTCGGAGGCCTGGCTTCCGAGCAGGTCCGTTTCCTGTATGCGAAGGACCACCTCAGCCCCACGATGGACTACGGCGTGACCTTCGAGCGCGGTACGGCCGTGACCTACGGCGACCGTCGGC
>JAEEGF011540056.1_pt1 | contig 12040 bp, 11 predicted proteins | sample 9134171 | NCBI WGS metagenome assembly JAEEGF01 (sample SAMN16246542, study PRJNA631951) | gut metagenome | biome: gut microbiome; feature: rumen; material: AP-attached | host: Bos | place: Iran: Karaj | collected 2018-10 | reverse complement strand
ATGGAACGATGGTTCCTCTTTGGTTTATAAGAAAAAAATATAAAGGCGGAAAGATTGTTCGCATAGGACTTTCGGGATTGCCACTTATAGACCATTATAGGCTTGGACAGATGATAAAAGAGGCTGTGGATAATGTAAACAGAAGAGTTGTTGTAATCGCCAGCGGAGACTTATCCCACAAGCTTCAGGAATACGGACCATATGGATTTGCTCCGGAAGGACCTGTATATGATCAGAAAATCATGGATGTATGCGAGAGAGCATCATTTGGTGAACTATTCGATTTTGATGAATCTTTTTGTGAAAAAGCGGCTGAGTGTGGGCACAGGTCTTTTGTTATAATGGCTGGAATACTTGATGGTAAGAGAGTTGTGGCAACAAGGCTTTCACATCAGGATATTACAGGCGTAGGATATGGCATATGCACCTTTTATCCTAAGGGAGATGATGAAAGCAGGAAATTTTTGGACAGATATACGGACGAGCAGCTTAAAAGGCTAGAGGAACAAAGAGAAAATGCGGATGAATATGTAAAGCTTGCTTATAAGTCCCTTGAAAGCTATATTTTAAAAAGAAAAGTGATTTCTGAGCCTGAAAATCTGCCTGCGGAAATGACAAATAAAAAAGCAGGTGTTTTTGTATCAATCCACTCCCATGGCAGACTGAGAGGATGTATAGGAACCATTGGCCCCACTATGGACAATATTGCACTTGAGATTATTAACAACGCAATAAGTGCATCAACAAGGGATCCGAGGTTTGATCCCATAAAGCCTGATGAGCTTCAGTGGCTTGAAGTAAACGTGGATGTGCTGACTGAGCCGGAGGATATAGCTTCTACTGATGAGCTTGATGTGAAAAAATATGGTGTCATAGTTTCAAGTGGTAGAAAGAGGGGACTTCTTTTACCTGATCTGGATGGTGTTGACAGCGTTGCTCAGCAGGTGGAGATTGCCATGCAAAAGGGCGGAATTACGGAAGATGATGACATACATCTTCAGAGATTTGAGGTAATCCGGCATATATAATCAAGAAAAAAGGCTGAACGCATTGTGCGTCAGCCTTGATTTTTACGTCAAAGGAATATTATTATTCCGGCAAATGCAGCGGCTCCGATTATGGCAACTGCAGATATTATGCGCTTTTTGATTATTTCCACATCGACGTATTTTCCATTGTATTTTACGGTATCAATGATTGTTTTATTCTTTTTATAATTGAAATTATCCTTATTTTCCATGATTACTTACCTCCCCGTTAGTAATGTAACCGGTTTCAACTATTTAAAATTCATCATACTACATGATTATTTATTTTTTATTTTTAATATATAAAAAAACTATTAATTTTCTAAAAAGTTGTAAGAAAGCATGGAAAAGGTTACACTGATACTATTATGAATAACTATTTTTGAAAAAATGAGGAGCATTTTTATTTATGGTTATTGCTCAATATTTTGTTGAATTTATATTCTATAGCTTTTTAGGATGGGTATGGGAATCAATTTATTGTACAGCCAAGGAAAAGAAGTGGGCTGACAGAGGATTTTTGTTTGGACCCATCTGTCCGATATATGGCTCTTGTGTAGTTGCAACATCTATAGTATTTAGTGTCTTTGATGAACTGTCATCACCTGATTTTCCAATATGGGGCATTTTTATCATATGCTATATAGGCAGCGCTGTTGCGGAATTTGGCACTTCATGGGTCCTGGAGAAAAGATTTAACGCAAGATGGTGGGATTACAGCACAATACCTTTAAATATTCAAGGAAGGATCTGTGTTCCCGTAAGCATTGCCTTTGGTGTGGCAGGAGTACTTGTTGTGAAATTTCTTTTGCCTGCAGTTGAGGGATTTCACGGAGCAATAAATCCTGCTGTTTATGAAGTATTAGCAATCATATTTGCAGCCATGTTTGGCGCGGATTATGCGCTGACTGAGGCGAGTTTGTCAGCTCTTTTATCAAATGTTGAAGATATGCACAATGAATTCAATGAAAAAGCTCAGGAAAGATATGAAAAGGTTGCTTCTGCTCCAAAGGTAATAAGTCAGAAAATAGCAGAGGAGAAAGAAAGTCTTGAGGAAAAGAGCGAGAGGCTGGTTAAGATTTATTCAGAAAAGCTTAGTTTAAATCAGAGAAGAGTTCTTTTGAGTATTAAGAAGTTTACGCCTAAGGTTGGTGCAGGAATTGAGATGAACAAGCTTCGCACCCAGTTAAATGAGAGACTTAAAAAGAAAATGTATGACTTAAGAAATAAATAAAATATATTTTGCAAAAACAGCAAGATATATAAAATTTTTTTTCGTAACAAAATGTGTACTGATGGGTTATAAGAGTCTATACTAATCCTATAAAACAAATTTGATATAGATGTTATATAAAACAGGAGGTAATGGGTAATGGAAAAGAAGAAACTTTACAGAAGTAACGATAGAAAACTTTTTGGTGTGTGTGGTGGAATCGCTGAGTACTTTGGTTTTGATCCTACAATAGTAAGAGTTATCTGGGCTGTACTTACAGTATCAGGCGGAAGCGGAATCATTCTTTACCTGATCGCAGCGCTGCTCATGGAGAATAGACCTGATTACGTAAGCCCATATGATCACGAATAAAACATAAAAATGCTTAAAAATCACGTTGTGCAGATGAAAAAGCACAACGTGATTTTTTTATGCTGAAAGCTTACGAAATGCGGGAAATGCAATAGTCAGAGCTCCTTTGGTTTAAAGTATTAAATGTACATAGATAGGTTAGCGCCGGCTAACTTGATTGTCAACAGAATGTGTAAGGTTTATTATATTGTGAGTAATGTGATAGAAAATCAATTAAATTGTAAGGGTTAAAAGATAGGAGATAATAGAATGACCAGAAGAGAAGCGGCAATGGCTAACTTTTTAAATGGATACAACTGTTCTCAGTCAATTATACTTGCATTTGAGGACATGCTTCCCATCGATAGAGATACTTTGTCCAAGATGGCATCTTCATTTGGCGGAGGAATGGGAAGACTTCGTGAGGTATGCGGCAGTGTCAGCGGAATGTTTATGATAGTAGGGCTTCTATATGGCTATGAAGGTCCGGAAACCGGTCAGGTTAAGGCTGATCACTACGCCAGAATACAGGAACTTGCGCATAGATTTGAGGAAAAGCATGGTTCTATAGTTTGTAGAGAGATGCTTGGCCTTAGTGTTCGTCACGACGTTCCTGTTCCGGAGGCGCGTACCAGTGAGTATTACAAAAAACGTCCCTGCGCAGAGATTATCGGGGATGCTGCTGAAATTCTCGAGCAGTATATCAAAGAAAATCCTGTTGAGTAGGAAATGAACCTAGGGGACTTGGTTTGTGGGCAAAAAATGACCCACAAACCACGTCCCCTAAACTTATTTGCGTTGGAAGGTTTTCCTGTATGCCAAGGGCAACAGTCCTTTGGTGGAGCTAAAAAGGTCAGCAAAATGGCCGGGGGAAACATATCCTACAGCCTTGGCAACTTCGGAAATGGGAAGATCAGTATAGGCAAGCAGGTGCTCTGCATGGTCGATTCGAACCTTCTGAATATAGTCTGCGACTGTCATGCCATAATAAACCTTGAATGACGTTTTTAGCTTGGTGGTTCCCATACATGCGATTTTGGCTAAAGACTCTATTGAGATGCGGTCTGCATAATGATCATTTATATAATGGCCAAGACTAGAAAGCAATTCTTCATCTTTGGAAGAAAGCTTAGGGCCAACCGTTTTGTTTAAATTCCTGTGACGTTCAAATACAAGAGCAAGAGCTTCTCTGACCTTTGCATCATAATACAAAGCAGCACAGGATGGGGAACCATCATAATTCCATATATCCCAGAGTAGTTTTTTCATTTCCGGGAAATCAGTGGTTTCATCTATACTTCTAAATGCTGATTTGGGATCCTGATAGGATTCACCAAAACAATCTTTTAAAATCTGATGAAAGAAATCCGGCCGATACTCAATCCCTATTGAACGGATGGGGATGTTGCGATGAATCATGGCACGATAAGGCTCATATCCGCCAAGAAAGCTTTTTATAACATTACAGTTAAGGCTTCTGTAGGGCTGTAACTCTTCTCCTGAGATGGATTCATACCATGTGACACTTAAACATTCGGGAAGATCCATATTCAAAAGGGTATCCTCTGCAAAAGAGAAATCATGAATCTTAATATTGTATTGGCTAGGCATTTCATAAAACCAATAGTAACCCTTTCCATAGTTTGGAGAGAACTCAAAGCATTCTCCTAAAGGAGGAAAGCCCTTTGGAGACTTGCAGGGGTAGAAATTGGCTTTTTCAAACAGTTCTTTATAATCTTTTTTCTTTTCACTCATATTTGTTCCAATCGGACGAAACGTCATCAAAATAAGACAATAAAAATCAAAAACTATTGTAGCATTCTTGCTATCTCACTACAATGTGCAATTGAAAAATACAAATAGAAAGCAGGTGAGATGTAGGAGTATGAAAAAAGAGAATGATAAAAAGGGCTTTGCACTTTTAATGCAATGGGCTGGAAATAACAAGTATTTAATTTATCTATCCGTCTTTTTTGCACTTTTATCAAGCCTATGTGGAATAGTACCATATGCAGTTTTTTATCAGCTGATTGATGCATCGGCTACAGGAAATCTAAGCTTATCATATGGTGCAAAACTGGCTATGGTACTTATTGGTTTTACCGCTGTTAGAGTAACTTGCAATATGGGAGCATCACTACTATCTCATAGGGGCGCGTACAACACCCTTTATGAAGTTCGATGCATGGTTACGCAGCATATGGCAAGAATGCCCATGGGCGCCCTTGGAGAAAGAAGCCTTGGTGAAATAAAGTGCATCATGAATGAAAGCATAGAGAAGCTTGAGTTGTTCCTTGCTCATAATCTTCCTGAACTTGTTCTGTATCTTACGGGACCGATCGTCATGTTTTTCTGGCTTTTTAGCATAAACCATACATTGGCGCTTTTAAGCATTATTCCTCTTGTTTTTGTAATTCTGGTGATGGGAATCATGTTTGCCAGATTTTTCAAGTTTATGGACAGAATAAATGCTTCCGGAAGTGAACTGTCAGGAACAATCTCAGAATATGTATCAGGTATGAGACTTATAAAAGCTTATAACATGAGCGTCAGATCTTTTAGGAAATATTCCGAAGCAATCGAGGGGCAGTTCTCCATGTGGAAGGATATTTCAGTAGCAACAGGACCGCTTTATGCGATATATGTAGTTCTTCTCGAATGTGGGATTCTCTTTCTTGTTCCTGCGGGAGGATGGATGTTTGTTAATGGGAAGATCACAGCCGGAGTGTTATTGGTATTTAGCTTTATCGGAACTCAGTATCTTACGGATATAAGGCCCCTGCAGGAGCTTTCAAATAATCTTTCCTTTTCACTTAATGCGGTTAATCAGGTAAAAGACATACTTGATAGCCCTGTTTTTGAAGGAACTGAAAGCTTCCCGGAAAAACACGATATATCAGTTGAAAATGTAAGTTTTTCCTATGATGGAAAGGTGAAGGTCCTGGAAAATGTAAATCTGAACATTAAAGAAGGTGAGCAGATAGCTGTTATCGGGGAGTCGGGCGAAGGAAAAACCACACTTGTTCAGTTGCTTGCAAGATTCTATGACGTGAATGAAGGCAGCATCAAAATAGGTGGAGTGGATGTAAGAAACATCATGTATGAGGAACTTCTAAGCAATATTTCTGTTATTTTCCAAAACGCTTTTTTAACAAGAGGGACCTTGTTTGAAAATATAGCGATGGGTAAAAAAGCCAGTCTTGAAGAAGTTAGAAATGCTGCAAAAGCCGCACAGATTGACGATTTTATCATGTCACTTCCTGACAAATACGAAACAAAGGTGGGTAATTTCGGCGGACGTTTTTCAGGAGGGCAAAAGCAGAGAATATGCATTGCCAGAGCCATTCTTAAAAATGCACCTATTCTTATACTGGATGAGGCCACAAGCGCCGCTGATCCGGAAAATCAGGTGGAGATTGATAAAGCGATTTCAAATCTTTGCAAAGGAAAAACAGTAATCATTGTTGCTCACAGGCTTGGAATAACAAGGCTATGCGACAGAATAGCAGTTGTAGAAAAGGGAACCGTTACGGATATAGAACACATGGATATTCTTTTAGAGAAAAACGAATACTTTAAGAAAAGCTGGGAGAGCTACCTGCTGGCCAGAAGTATCAAATACACTGCTTAGGGAGGTTATTATTGTGAATCGAAATATATTTAAGCCCGGGATGCGTTTAAATGCGGCTGTAGCCGGAGTTGTTCTGGAGGGAATTGTTTCCGGGTGCAATTTTTTGGTGCTGTTTAAGGTACTGGAGATGATATTTGGAAATACCATAAATTATAAGGATATAGTGCAGGCAACGATTTTTCTTGGAATCATCTTTGTCATAAGACTTGTCCTTTACGCAGTATCTTACACGGAAAGTCAGATTGGAGGAGCGATTGTCAGTAAAAAGCTGAGAATTGCGTTGGGAGATAAGCTGCGGCGTATTCCTCTGGGGGCTTTTACCGGACAGAGGCTTGGATACTACATAAACGCTGCCACAAGTGAGGTTGCTGATTACGAACAGATTCTGACTCATAAGCTTGCAGATATAACGAAGTACTGGATTCTTTTGGTAATGCTTTCTGTTTATGCAGGTTATTTGAATATTTTTGTGGGTCTCATTATGTTTTTTACATTGCTACTTCTATTTCCGGCAATGAAATTTTCGATAAGACAGGTTAATAAGTATGGAAAAGCCAAGAATCTTGCAAGAGAGGAAAATGTAAGCGCCATAGCGGAATATCTTACAGGAAGTCAAACCCTTAGATCTTATGGTCTTGCAGGAGAAAAGAATGAGACGCTGAAAAGCTCCATGAAGTATTTTTCAAATGTCAGTTACTCCTACGAGCGTGCAATGCTTCCTATTGGCTTTGCCTTTATGTTTCTTGCTTATACCGGGGCAGCGGCATCAATATATGTTTCCGTGAACGCTTATTCCCAGGGAAAACTGACTGTACCTGCGCTTATTATTCTTGCTATGCTCGTCCTGTTTTCGTGTAAGGTGGAAGCTACGCTTTATGTGAGTATGGTTGCTTATCGAAATCTTATGATTTCAAAAGGCAAAATCTCCGGAATTATGGAAGAAAAAGAGGAAGAAAAAACTGCGGAAAACTACTCGCCTGAAAGGTTTGATATTACTTTCAAGAATGTCGGATTTTCTTATAAACCAGGAGAAATTGTACTGCAAAATATGAGCTTTACGATTCCGGAAAACAAGATTACAGCGATAGTAGGTGAGTCGGGATCCGGGAAATCTACTATTTTCAATCTTCTGTCAAAGTATTATGAACCGGATGAAGGGGAAATATTTGTGGGAGGTTCAAAGCTGTCGGAAGCCTCTACTGAGGAGGCTCTTTCTTACATCAGTCTCGTTGATCAGGACGTATTTCTTTTTAATGATACCATAAAAAATAATCTGCTCTTTGCAGCGCCAAATTCTACCGATGAGGAAGTGTCACAGGCATTGAAGCAGGCAAATTGTAACTTTGTGGATGAACTTGAAAATGGCGCAGACACGCTTGTGGGTGAGAATGGGAACAGGCTTTCCGGTGGTGAAAAGCAAAGACTTTCTATAGCAAGAGCAATTCTTAGAAAAAGTCGCATAGTTCTTTTAGATGAGGCAACTTCATCCCTTGATATAGAGAACGAGCTTTTAGTAAAACAAGCCATACTAAATCTTCTTAAGGCAAGGAAAACTGTGGTGATGATCGCACATACACTTCCAATAATTCAATCCGCAGATCAGATTCTTGTTGTTGATGGAGGCCAAATTGCAGAGCATGGAACTCATGAAGAGCTGATTACCAGAAACGGAAAGTATTGTGCTATGTGGAAGGCATCAATGGAAGTATATTAGTTCCTTTTGGACATAAAAATAGAAAAATCAGACGAATTATCTGAATACCGCTTGAAAGGGCGATATCTAGATGGTATATGGTTAGAATATGCTAACTAAGATAGAGAGTACAAATGAGGAAAAGGATGGGGATTATTAATGAACATTAAGAAAAAAGGATTAACAGCAAAGGATCTGATTGTTACAGGAATTTTTTCGGTATTATTACTATTTGCAGCTATGTTTGGTGGTGGACCTTTTGCAACAATACCTACACTGACATTCTATTTTCCAATAGGAGCAGCGGTACTTGCAGGACCAATATTTATGCTTTTTGTTTCGAAGGTACCCAAGCAGGGAGCGCTTGCAATAGTTGGTGCGCTGCTTTGTGCCTTGGGAACACTTACCGGTATGCATTGGGGAATGAATTTCGGATTCCTGATATGTGCAATAGTTGCCGGAATTATAGCTGGTATAGGAAATTTTCAAAACCCTATATTTAACCTTTTGGCGTATATTACATATTGCATCGGGCCAATGGGTACATATTTTGTTTTCTTCTTTAATCGGGAGTCATGGATTTCTTTTATGTTAAAAAAAGGAACGGAGCAGGAATATATCGACAAGATGAGCGAAGTAGCATCAGGCGGAATTATATTGATAATGGTTGTGGGGACAGTGATTGTGGCAACCTTAAGCGGACTTTTGGGGCTACGCCTTATGCGCAAACAGTTTAAAAAGGCTGGGATAGCAGCATGATCCGATTAGATCCCAGAACAAAAATATTACTTATATTTTTAACGGTTATTTTGAGTGCGACTGTTCCAAGCGGTGTATTTACCTGCGTTTGGATAGCATTTAGCACACTGCTTGGCTTTTTGCTGGGGAGAATAGGGAAAACATTAAGGGCCGCAATAGTTTTTGCGGCTCTTTGGATGTTTGCCATATTTATACTGCCTTTACTTGGAGGAACGCTTCATACAACACTTTTAGTCTGGCTGGGGCTGGTGTTTAAGTGTTATCCATGCTGCATGATGGCTGGAATAGTTATTGGAACGACAAAAATAAGTGAATTCATGGCAGCAATGGCAAAATGGAATGTGCCAAGGTCTTTCGTAATTCCCATGGCTATCATGTTTAGATATTTCCCAACGGTAAAAGAAGATTGGGGGAATATCAAAAATGCCATGGCACTACGGCAAATCACACTTTCTCCCGCATGCTTTATAAAGAATCCGGCTGTTGTTATAGACGCAATTTATCTGCCACTACTTGTAACTGCATCCAAGACCGCTGATGAGCTGTCGGCGTCTGCTATAGCCAGAGGAATAGAAAATCCCGGGAAAAGAACAAGCAGGCTGGATATAAAAATACGGGGCATGGATATCAGCATTTTGGTTATGTTTGGTTTATTACTTATATTTGGAATTCTGTTTTATATGGGAGGAAAACCGTGAGAATTGAGATGAAGGATTTAAGCTATACATATCCTGATACAGCCTCGGGAGCATTACACGGAATTAATTTAAACATTGATCAGGGAGAGTTTGTATTACTGACGGGTGAATCCGGGTGTGGGAAATCCACTGTAACCAGGGTTATAAATGGTCTAATCCCCGGATTTTATGGAGGAAAGCTTGACGGACAGGCCTTGATCAGTGGGAAGGCTATAAAATCTTACAGTAGTTATGAGCTGGCTGCTTTGGTAGGGAGCGTTTTTCAGAATCCAAGAACACAGTTTTTTAATGTGGATACTGATAGTGAAATCGTCTTTGGTCTTGAAAATGCCGGAGAATCAACAGCTAAAATAAACAAAGCCATTGAAGATGTAACGAATGAATTGAAATTGAAAGATCTCAGGGGAAGGGATATCTTCAAATTGTCAGGAGGTGAAAAGCAGAAAATTGCATTTGCCAGTGTATATGCAACAAATCCGCAAATATATCTGCTGGATGAGCCCTCCGCAAATCTGGATACTGCAGGGATAGAGGATTTAAAGGAATGTCTTAAGAGACTAAAAAGTATGGGCAAGACCGTTGTTATAGCAGAACATCGCCTGTATTACCTGTCAGAACTTGTGGATAGGGTCATTTTAATGAAAGACGGAATGATTGAGCGTGAAATAGACGGGGATACTTTCAGAGCTATGGAAGCAGAAACGCTTAACGAAATGGGGCTTAGGACTAACAGGTTATGCTGTTTTGATAATAATAAAACATGGCCTGATATAGAAAAAGGACATGAGGGAAGACTTAACCTTAAAAATATTTCAGTAATACGCGGGAAAAAACGAGTTTTAAATAATTTAAATTTGGAGTTTGAAGCAGGAGAGATTTATTGCGTCATGGGACATAATGGCGTTGGGAAAAGTACTTTGCTGGGAACAATCTGCGGACTGCTTAAAATCAACGAAGGGAAAATCACATGGAACGCTAATTCTATTTCATCAAAAGGATTGAAGAAAAAATCTTTTCTTGTTATGCAGGACGTAAATTACCAGCTTTTCGCGGATTCTGTGCTAAATGAATGTTTGCTTGGAACTAAAGGAAAGCATATCGAGGATGCGAGCAGGACTCTTAAAGAGATGGGACTATCTAAATTTGTAGACAGGCACCCCAACACTTTATCAGGAGGACAGAAGCAGAGACTTGCCATAGCTGTAAGCCTTTTAATGGATAAAGAGATTCTTTTATTTGATGAGCCCACCAGTGGCCTGGACTACAGCAGTATGCTTTTATGCGCGGATTTCATGAAAAAACTTGCGGATAAAGGGAAAATCGTGATAATCGTTACCCATGATGAAGAGTTCACCGGATATATCCCATGTGAAAAAGTAGTATTAGATAATATGCAATAGGACTGATTGTGCGTTGCATTTTAATAGACTAAGGGTTATTAATGATATTAAGAGAAATAAAAGAAAACGAAACCGAGATATTGAAAGGTTTTCTGTATGAGGCAATCTTTATTCCAGAGGGTATGGGCTGCCTCCCAGAGAAATTATAGAGCAGCCGGAGTTGAAACTTGGATCAGTACTACAAGTGTATAGATCTTGAAACAGGTGAAACTTTTGGACTCTGGCTCTGCATTCATTATGACATTGATTGCTATTCACAATGACATACCTTTCGAGCGATCGCATACTATAGCAGTCGACAATGCATCACCAATAGAATTCAGTATTGATGAGCTGTATATAATCAAAAGCAAGGGTTTTGCCAGGGGACAACAAACAGGATAATAAATGGGCAATAATCGTGAAAAAAGTATAGAGAGATGAGGAAGAAGCCAATGGAATATCGTAAGGTGTTTGACACAATTCCAGAGCAGTTTGATAAGTTCAGACCTCGTTACAGCCCTGAGCTGTTCGAATTTTTCATCAAGGAAGCCAACATTGGAGTTCAGACTAAGGTGCTGGAAATAGGTCCGGGAACTGGTCAGGCGACGGATCCGATTCTGGATACCGGCTGCGATTATAATGCCATTGAGCTCGGGGAGCATCTTTATGAAAAGATGAAAGAAAAATACGGAGCAAGACCGAATTTCCATATCGTGAACGATGACTTCATTACACACGATTTTGGGGAGCAGAAATATGATGTGATATATTCTGCTGCAACGATCCAGTGGATTCCGGAGACGGTCGCTTTTCCCAAGACGTTTGAACTGTTAAAGCCTGGCGGAACGTTGGCGATGATGTTTCTGATTGGGGATTATAAGACGCCCAATGAGGAGTTGTACAGCAATATCCAGAAGGTTTACGACGAATATTATAAGCCGGTGACGGAATACAAGAACATGAAGGAGCCATTTGACTATCATCATGCGACCGACTATGGCTATGTAGATCTGACGCGCAATGATTTCTATGGGAAACGCACTTTTTCTGCGGATGAATATGTGATGTATTGCGGCACGCACAGTGATCACATTTTAATCCCGGAACCTTATAAAACGAAGTTTTTCGAAGGGCTTCGGAGCGCGGCGCTTGCGGGCGGAGATAAAGTCGAGTTTTGGGATACCTATGTGTTGTATCTGACGAAGAAACCGGCGTAAGCGGATGAAAAATCATCTCGGAATTTACCGAAAAATATTGGAGTGAAAAACAGACTTAAATCCGTGCA
>JAEEGF011247659.1_pt1 | contig 12041 bp, 10 predicted proteins | sample 9134171 | NCBI WGS metagenome assembly JAEEGF01 (sample SAMN16246542, study PRJNA631951) | gut metagenome | biome: gut microbiome; feature: rumen; material: AP-attached | host: Bos | place: Iran: Karaj | collected 2018-10 | reverse complement strand
ATGTGACCTATTCCTATAAAAACAATGTCATTGACCAGTACTATCTGGGACAGCCCATCGAAAAAGGCACCGAATTGGTGAAAGGCAGCAAAATCACCTTGCATGTGGGCATTGGCGATGACAAATCCAACATAAAAGTGCCCAACCTCATTGGAAAATCCGCCGAAGAAGTGAAACGTCTGCTCAACTTGGCCGGCCTCAATCTCGGAAAGGAAGAAAGAGAAGACAATGACAGCATCCAATATATGTGCGTCAGAAGAATGACTCCGGGGCCCAGCTCGGGTGCCGTCAAGCCAGGCACATACGTCGATGTTTGCTACCACTCAAGCCGCACCTTGGACTTCAAGAAAGAGATGAAAGAGCTGTTGCACGAAGATTCCTTAGCCAATGTTCCACAACCTACGATTAAAATAGATACGATTACAGAAACCATAGAGACCACCGACTATGAAGAGGAAAATGAATTTGAAGACGAGTTTTAAGGCACTTGCCCTGATGATGGCCATAGGCCTCATGGCCAGCTCTGCCCATGCTCAAGAAATATTGACTCCATTTGGCAATACAGAGAAAGCGCCCATCAGAAAAGGAGTCGCCGAAGCGCGTTTCCTGCCTTTCTTCGATGACTTCAGTCAGTCTAACACCTATCCCGACTCAACGAAGTGGACCGACAACAACGTACTGATGAATGCCGGTTTCCCCGTATGTCCCCCCAACCGCAAAGGTGCCACCTTCGACGTCCTCGATGCCGATGGCAAGGTGTACAGCTATGCCATAAGCAATGCCTTCGTGGCCGAATACCTCACCTCGGTGCGTATCCGTCTCGACTCTATCATGGAGCCCGAACCACGCGCTCTCACCCCTGCCGATTCGGTGTACCTAAGCTTCTACTACCAGCCACAAGGCAACGGCAACCCGCCCGAGGCGCAAGACTCACTTGTGCTGCAATTTGGAACGACCACCGAACGACAGGAATTCCTGTTCCTTGACTACCAAAACTATGAGATCGCCGACATCTTAGCAGAAATGCAAGTCGACACGCTGTTCCCTGGTGACACTGTTTGGGCGTCGACTGGTTGCCAACCTGGATTGTACACCCTTATCACCGACACACTGACCTCAATGTATCAAGACCCCATCGCAGTGCCTTGCGATTCAGTCTTCATCACCGTGGCCGACACCACTTGGTACCACATCTGGAGCGTTCCTGGGCAGACCTTGGAAGACTTCATGGATGAGAACGACGGACAGTACTTCAAACAAGTGATGATACCCATCACCGACTTGAAATTCTTCCGCGAAGACTTCTATTTCCGCTTCTATAACTACGCCAGCATTGTCAGCAGTTCGTTGCCCAGCAACCGCAGCAACGAGGATAACTGGAGCATCGATTTCGTTTACCTGAACATCAACCGCACGATCGATGACACCGACTATCCCATGCTGACTTTCTCAGGCCAACAGCCTTCGTTCTTCAACCGCTACCAATCGATTCCCTACCGTCAATACCGCATCAATCCTTATACCCTTACACGAGAGTACTTGGATATTGACGTTGCCAACCTTGACGGCATCGACCATGAGGCCAACTATTATTATAACGTACAGCAAATCGGTGGAGGACAACACTATACGCGTACTGTGAGACCAACCACCATACCCCCATATAAAACCAATGGCTATCTGCAATGCTCCGAATACGAGTCGCCCGCCTGCCCAAATGTTGGCGAGCTCTTTGCCATCAGTTTGGATTATGATTCGGTATCCTATCAAATCAGCCATTACCTTTACGACTCCACTGCCAATCCGCCCCTGGTCGATTCGATGGTGTACCGCATAGGCATGTACAACTACTACGCCTACGATGACGGCATTCCTGAGTTAGGCTTTGGCGTGCGTCCTGCCGGTGGTCGCTTTGCCGTGCGCTTCGACGTGGCCGACTTCGACACCATCCAAGGCGTGCAGCTGCTGTTTAACCACACCCTCAACGATGCCAATAACAAATATTTCGACATCGTGGTTTGGAAAGATGCCAACGGCAAGCCCGGTGAAGAGCTATACCGCCTTGAAAACCAGCGTCCGCAATGGCAGGACCAGATTTACCGTTTCAGCTATTACAGATTCGACAAGACCGTCGCCCTTGCAGGGGCCTTCTATATCGGCATCGAGCAACGCAGCGACGACCTCATCAACATTGGTTTCGACACTTCCATCGACAATATCGATTACAACTTCATCAACACCAACGGCTCGTGGCAGCAAAGCAGCAAGCATGGTTCGCTGATGATACGTCCTGTGGTAGGTGCATCTTATTTCATTGGCGTGGAAGAGAATGGCCCTTCGACAGGCTCAGGGACCTTTGTAGTCTATCCGAACCCCGTCAGCAATATATTGCATATCGAAGGCGACATCGATGGTGGACAACTGAACATCTACGACCTTATGGGAAGAATGGTATATCAAAGCGAATATCATACCGAAATCCCTGTCAGTCAACTGAATGACGGATTGTATTTCCTCAGCATCACCACGAACGATGGCCAAGTCATCAACCAAAAATTCATCATCCGCAAATGAACGACGACCTGATCGAAAGCATGGAAAAAAAGCTGGCTCCAGAAAGCGAAGATCCCATCCCACCCTATGCCCAGCGCGGGAAATGCTCTACATTCGACGGAGTCAATGACATGCTTTCTGAAAACGAAGAAAGCACCGAGCTATACGAGCATATACGCATGACCGTCGACCCTGGTCAGCAGCCTGAGCGTATCGACACCTATCTCACCAACCACCTTTCCAACATCTCGCGCAACCGTGTGCAGAACGCAGCCAAGGCGGGCAACATCTTGGTGAATGAAAAAGTTGTCAAGCAAAACTATAAGGTGAAGCCTAACGATGTGATTTCCATCGTGTTCACCTACCCACCTCGGGAGACCGACATCAAGCCAGAGCCGATTCCGCTGAACATTGTCTACGAAGACGATGACGTCATTGTCATCAACAAGCAGGCTGGCCTGGTGGTGCATCCCGGCCACGGCAACTTTGAGCACACGCTATTGCACGGCTTAGCCTATTATTTCGAGCAGACTCACCAAAACATCGAAAATCGTTTTGGTTACCTTGTCCACCGTATCGACAAGGACACCACTGGCTTGATGATTGTTGCCAAGAACGAGGCCGCACAGGCAGTTTTGGCGCATCAGTTCTTTGTACACAGCATCCACCGTCGTTACTATGCTTTGGTTTGGGGAGATTTCGATGAAAATGAAGGCATTATCGAAGGCAACATTGGACGCAGCACCAGCGACCGTCGCAAGATGACCGTCTACCCCAATGGCGACTATGGCAAAGATGCCATCACCCACTGGAAAGTGCTGGAGCGCTTTGGTTACGTGACTTTGAACGAATACCGATTGGAGACGGGGCGCACGCACCAAATCCGTGTGCATTCGCAATACATTGGGCATCCCTTGTTCAACGATACGATGTATGGGGGCGATGTCATCCTAAAAGGCACCACCTTCTCGAAATACAAGCAATTCATCGACAACTGCTTCAAAATCATGCCACGCCATGCATTGCACGCCAAGGAGCTGGGCTTCGTGCATCCTACTACTGGCAAGCAGATGATGTTCACCTCAGAGCTGCCTGATGACATGAAGCAGGTGCTGGAGAAATGGAGAGTTTATCTGAAAGCGAGGAATTTATTGGAAGAATGAACAAATAGGCTTTCAGCTGTCAGCCATCAGCTATCAGCTTTAGTGCTACCAAGCTGATAGCTGACGGCTGATTGCTTATAGCCAATAAAGCTTTATGCCTTTTTCTGTTTCTCCGCCAAAGCCTTATCCAAGTCGAGGAGGAAATTGCGGGTTTTGTCCAAAGTTTCGAGCATGATGATGCGTTCCTCATAGTCGCTGAAACGTTCCTTGAGGGCTTGCTTGGCACCTGCCAAAGTGTAGCCTTTCACCTTGAGCAACTGATAAATAACGTGCACATAACGCACGTCACGCTCGGTGAAGAGACGGTTCCCTTTCTTGTTCTTGCGTGGACGCAACACATCGAATTCTTTCTCCCAGTAACGGATCATGGAGGTGTTGACATTGAACATGGCGGCCACTTCGCCGATGCTGTAGTAGTATTTTCCGGTGTTGTTTGTATCTTCCATGATTTGTATTTCTATCGCCCCTACTGGGCTTGGGTTGGTACTCTTTTTCTCAGGCAGGGACTAACGTCGCCTGTTTACTGGTATGTCGTCCCTACGGGACTAACTGACAACCGAACAACTGCTAACTGACAACTAACATTAGTCCATTGTTTGGGTTGGTAAGGTTGACTGTTGCAAGATCAGGTCGTACTCATCCGGCGTAAGGTCTTGGTAGAAGAAATTGATGGGGTCGATTTGGTCATCATTCTTCAGCACCTCATAATGCAGGTGTACACCCGTGGCCTTGCCTGTGCTGCCGATATAGCCAATGACCTGACCTCTCTTCACTTTCTGTCCTTTGCGCACAGCTGGTTTCAGCAAATGAGCGTAACGGGTCTTATACCCATAGCCGTGGTCGAGAATCACCATATTGCCGTATCCCCATTCATTACGCTCCACATCAAACACCACTCCATCACCCGTCGCATACGCCTCAGTACCTAAATTGGCCGAAAAGTCCATACCGCTATGGAATTTCTCAATCTTGTAAATCGGGTCGGGGCGATATCCAAAATAGGAGGAAATGTATTTGACTTCAGTCTCTTTCAAAGGAAAAATAGCGGGAATGTGCGCCAGCATGTCCGACTTGTTGCGTGCCATCACAAACAAGGAATCGTACGAAACAGATTGGTTATAGAGCTGACTGGCAATGACATCCATCTTTCGGGCCGCACTCACCACAAGATCCGAGTTCATGTAACCGTACAAGTCAGCATAGCGGTCGGCATCGGAGAAACCCGAACGGCGTACTTGGTAAGGAATCGGATCCGCCTCAAACATCACGCGGTAGAGGTTGTTGTCGCGCTGTTCCATGTCGGTCATCAAAGCCTCAAGGTCATCCAAGCGGTCGTTCATAATCTCATATTTCAGTTTCATATACTCCAACTCGCGCGCTTGAGCCTTTTCTTTGGGCGATTTGATAAAGGTGAACAGCAGGATGGCAAACAGGAAAGCGACACCCAACACTGAAAGCGAAATCAATAGAATACGCATGAAAGTCCTCGACTTGGGAGTCTCAAGCACCTCAAAATCCTGGGTTAATTGATTGAATATGTAACGCTTCTGTTTTGCCATTGTTCCAATTCTTTGAGCCATAAATAACGCCCAAAATCAGAAATCATGGTGCAAAAATAGAAATTTTACCGTAAATTTGCACGTTTTTTTGAATCAATTTTTGAAGTATTATCACATAACTCTCTATAAATGAACGCTTACGAGATCAGAAATAGCTTTTTGGACTTCTTCCGCTCCAAGGAACACACCATCGTGCCTTCGGCACCTATTGTCGTCAAGAACGACCCTACACTTATGTTCACTAACGCTGGCATGAACCAGTTCAAGGACATCTTCTTGGGCAATCAGCCTTCGAAATGGAAACGTGCCGCCGACTCGCAGAAATGCCTGCGTGTGTCGGGCAAGCACAACGACCTTGAGGAAGTGGGCCACGACACCTACCACCACACCATGTTCGAGATGTTGGGCAACTGGTCGTTTGGCGACTACTTCAAGAAAGAGGCCATCGCCTACGCCTGGGAATACCTCACCGAGGTAGTGAAGATCGACAAGGACAGACTCTATGTCACCGTCTTTGGAGGCGATGAGAACGACGGACAACCTGCCGATATGGAAGCCTATGGCTACTGGAAGGACCACGTCAGCGAAGACCGTATCATATACGGCAACAAGAAGGACAATTTCTGGGAGATGGGCGAGACGGGTCCCTGCGGTCCTTGCTCCGAAATCCACATCGATCTGCGTGATGATGAAGCCAGAAAACAGATTGCCGGTCGCGACCTCGTCAACATGGATGACCCGCAGGTGATTGAGATCTGGAACCTCGTGTTCATGCAATACAACCGTATGGCTGATGGTCATCTGGTGGAACTCCCTGCCAAGCACGTCGACACAGGCATGGGTTTCGAGCGCCTTGTCCGCGTATTGCAAGGCAAGACCTCTAACTACGACACCGACGTGTTCCAACCCATCATCCAAGCCATCGCCAAGATGTCGGGCATCGAATATGGCAAGGCCGAGAAGACCGATGTGGCCATGCGTGTCATCGCCGACCACCTGCGTGCCGTGAGCTTCGCCATCGCCGACGGACAGCTGCCCTCCAACAACGGTGCTGGCTATGTCATCCGCCGCGTGTTGCGTCGCGCCGTGCGCTATGGTTTCACCTTCCTCGGCTTCGAAGAGCCGTTCGTGTGCCAACTCCTGCCCATCCTGGTGCAGCAGATGGAACACAACTATCCTGAAATCAAGTCACAGCAAGAGTTGGTCAGTAAGGTCATCCGCGAGGAAGAAGCCTCGTTCTTGCGCACCTTGGCACAAGGCATCAAGCGTTTCGAGGGTTATGTGGAGCAGCATCCACAGCAGGATATCGACGGCAACTTCGCCTTCGAGTTGTTCGACACTTTCGGTTTCCCCATCGACCTCACCCAACTGATGGCCTCCGAAAAGGGCATCAATGTCGACATGGAAGGCTTCAAGGCCAACCTCGAAGAGCAGAAAAACCGTTCACGCAAGGCTGCCGAAAAAGCTAACGGCGACTGGGTGGTGGTGAACGAGAGCGAGCAGCCCACCGAATTCGTTGGCTACACCGACATGAGCTGCGAGAGCCATATCCTCCGTTTCCGTGAGGTGGTGGCCAAGAAGAAGACCCACTTCGAGATTGTCCTCGACAAAACCCCGTTCTACGCCGAGATGGGCGGTGAGGTGGGCGACACCGGCACCTTGACCTCAGAAAACGAGACCATCAAGATACTGAACACGGTGAAGGAGAACAACCTTGTCATCCACATTACCGAGCAGCTGCCGCAAAATCCCGAGACGGCTTTCAACGCCGCCATCGATGTGGAACGCCGTCAGCGTATCGCCAACAACCACAGCGCGACACACCTTATGCATGCCGCTTTGAGACAAGTCCTTGGAACGCATGTGGAACAAAAGGGCTCGTTGGTCGACGACCAGCGTCTGCGCTTCGACTTCAGCCACTTTGCCAAGATGACGCCTGAAGAGATCCAAAAGGTGGAGAAGATTGTCAACCAGAAAATCCGCGAGAACATCCCAAATGTGACCTACGCCGAAATCCCGATTGACGAGGCTAAAGCCATGGGTGCCACGGCTTTGTTTGGTGAGAAATACGGCGACAAGGTGCGCGTGGTGGTCTTCGACAAGGACTACTCCATGGAGCTTTGTGGCGGTTGCCACACCAGTGCTACGGGCAATATCGGCATGTTCAAGATCGTCAGTGAAGGCGCCATTGCCGCTGGCATCCGCCGCATCGAGGCCATCACGGGCGAGGCTGTGGAACAATACCTCGACGAGCAGCTCGACCTCATCGGTCGTCTGCGCGAGTGCGTCAAGTCGCCCGACCTGGTGAAAGCCGTCACTTCGCTCAACGAGCAGAACTCCGCCTTGAAGAAAGAGTTGGAGCATCTGATGCAGGAGAAGGCCCAAGCCATGGCCGAGAGATTGCATGAGAAGGCTCTTGACCACGAAGGCTACAAACTCATTATGGATACCCTGCCCTGCGGTGGCGACCAGCTGCGCAACATCGCAATGATGCTCAAACAGATGAACGAAAGCACTATTGCCATACTGGGTTCTGTGTCGGACGGCAAGCCTTCGCTTTGCTTGTTGTTGCCCGAGGCCTTCGCCGACACCAAAGGTTTGGATGCCACCAAGCTCATCCGCGAGGTAGCCAAGGAGATCCAAGGCGGTGGCGGCGGACAGAAGACCCTCTGCGTGGCCGGCGGCCGCAATGCTGACGGATTGCCGAAGGCTATGCAGATGCTGAGGGAGAGGATTTGATTTTTTGGAAACAAATCTGACACCAATCTAACATAAATGATTGTAGGGCTGCCACGATGTGACAGCCCTACATATTTTCAACCCAAATTTTTTAAAAACGCTATCAGTTTCTGCGTGGCGCGGCCACGGTGGCTGATGGCGTTTTTCACTTCATGTCCCAGCTCGGCGAAGGTCTGGTCATAGCCGTCGGGCTGGAAGATGGGGTCGTAGCCGAAGCCTTCGGTGCCACGCTGCACCTCGGCAATTTGTCCATCGCAACGGCCTTCGAAATAATACGATTTCCAATCAAGGTTCAGTGCGATGCAGGTGCGGAAAGCCGCCTTGCGGTTGGTCTGGCCTTTCATGGCAGCAAGCATCTTGTCCACGTTGTCCTGATAGCTGCAATGCTCGCCGGCATAACGCGCCGAATACACACCCGGCGCACCGCCCAATGCCTCCACCTCGAGGCCCGTGTCGTCAGCGAAGCAGTCCACGTGGAACTTGTTTGTGACAAAATCCGCCTTGATTTTGGCGTTGCCTTCGATGGTGTCGGCATCCTCGATGATATCCTCATGGCATCCGATGTCTTCAAGACTCAAAACCACATAAAGGCCTTCCATGATTTCGCGCATCTCGCGCAGTTTGTTTTTGTTATTGGTGGCAAATACGATTTGTTTCATTATTGTATTGTTTATGCTTTTGCTTTTATTCTATGGGCTAAGAAACACCACACTTACGCTACACCCTCATGGCGGAGGAACCATCATTCCGCGAAAGCGGAACGCCATCCCTCATGCCAAAGGGTGTCCCTTTCAGTACGAGGGATTGCGGGTCAAGCCCGCAATGAGGGTTATGCGGAGTGTAGTATCCCTCAGTGAGACCATCATCATGGCAAAGACCAATCAATCGGTTCAATACCATGTTCTACCAAATAACGGTTCGTTTGCGAGAAATGATGACAACCAAAGAAACCGCGGCTGGCCGACAGAGGCGATGGGTGCACCGATTTCAGTATCAGATGCTTGAACGGGTCAATCAAGGCCTGCTTAGCAATGGCGTAGTTGCCCCAAAGGATGAAGACAAGGTGTTCGCGTTGCTCCGAGAGGGCTCGGATGGCAGCATCGGTGAACTGTTCCCATCCGTGATGTGAGTGCGAGGCTGCCTGACCTGCACGCACCGTCAATGAGGCGTTGAGTAGCAGAACCCCTTCCCTCGCCCACTTCTCAAGGTTGCCTGAGCGCGCCATGGAAACGCCAAGATCATCGTGCAACTCCTTGAAGATGTTCTGCAAGCTGGGCGGAAAGGGCACGCCATCGGGTACCGAGAACGAAAGACCGTGCGCCTGTCCTGGGCCATGGTAGGGATCCTGTCCCAAGATGACCACCTTCACCTTGTCGAAAGGGGTAAGGTTGAAGGCGTTGAAAATCAACGGACCAGGCGGATAGACGGCATATTGTCGCTTCTCGCTCACCAAGAACGTTTTCAAGTCAGCGAAATAAGACGCCTCGAACTGCGGACGCAGCACTTGGTACCAACTTTCATCGATATTGGGTTTCTTTACTTCCATCTTTTTTAGTTGTCAGTTGTTCAAATATTCAGTTGTCCAGTTAGGGTGGCCTTTCGACAGGCTCAAGGACCTTGGCTTTTACGAAGGGTTAAGATGCCTGAGTTTGTCGAAGGCCAGTTTTATCACAAAAAGTTGTGCAAATATGGCAATTTTTCGGAGAAAAATGCGTTACTTTGCAAATCAAATTTGATTTCTATGAAGAGAAAACTTGTCATCGCCCTGTTAATTGCCTTTGTTTCAGGCATTATTATGACTTCATGCGGGTCAAACAAAAGCTGTCCTGCTTACGGTGAGTCGCAAAACTTTGTCAAGGAGACGCGTTATTAATAACTAGGTGTTGGGAGGCATTGCCATGACTGCCCTCAAACAACATCTATTACGCATTTTTATGCTCACGCTTTTCGGAGTGTGCGCTTTTTTATTGCCAGCCCAAAACATTGACATTCAAAGCGATGACGACAAACCTTTAGAGGAAAAGCTGGTCTACAACTATCAGAACACCTATAACGTGGCCATCCACACTCGGGGATTTGGTGCAGGATTCAAAATTGGCAAAATCAAAACCATAAACCTCACACGCAACTGGGAGGCTGAGGTGGTGTCGCTACATTCGCTCAAGGAAATCAAGACCTTGAACATTTCCACCTACAACATGCGCCCCTTTGTCTACGGCAAGCTAAACTATGCTTATGTAGCCCGTTTCGGTTATGGCGAAGAGCGACGCATCTTCGGCAAGCCCTACTGGGGCGGCATCGAGACCCGCTGGACCTACGAGTTTGGTGCCTCGTTAGCCCTGCTGAAGCCTTACTATTACTATGTCACCATCTACAAGCAACTCGACGACGGTACTTTCTGGGAAACTTACGATGAGCAGACCTTCGACAATAAAGACCAATGGGTCGACGTGCTCGGCCGTTCTTCGTTCACCAAAGGCATTGCCGAGACCAAACTCTCGCCTGGTTTTCATGCTTCATTAGGACTCAGCTTCGACTTCGCCAAGTCGCGAACCAAGGTGCAAGCCATCAACGTGGATGTCAAGGCGGAGTGTTTCCCTATGGGCATCTCCTTGATGGACTCGGAGCGCGGCAGATGGCTTTTCATCACCTTCATGTTGTCATACAACTGGGGATCGCGATTCAACAACTACTGAGAACGTGTCGTTTGCAAAAAATCCGAAAATTTTTTCCTCTTTTTACTTGCAGCATTCAAAAAAAGCGTATTTTTGCAGCCGATAACGATGCCCAATGGTGTAATTGGCAACACGACTGACTCTGGATCAGTAAAGTCCAGGTTCGAACCCTGGTTGGGCAACTTAAAACCAAAACCGCTGTAACCTATCTTATGGCGGTTTATTTGTTTTAAATGATCTGAAATCATAAAACATAAAAACTAACACCATGAAAAAACTAATTATGTTTATTTGTTGCGTCATCTTCGGACTTCAGTTCTGCCATGCGCAATACACTACTAAAAAATACACTGTCGCCGTCGCCGACTTCACTGGCAACTACGCTGATGAAATGTTTAATGCCTGCCTCGCTACCATGCCGATTTGTCGCGTGACGGTGGTCAATTGGAACGATGTGGCCGAAACCGACTTAGCCGATAATGTGGACTTCATCGTTACAGGTAACATAGGTGAAATCACCTCAGAGCCAAAGACAGGTAAACAAATACTCACTGGAACGGAATACACCTACTACTCTTGCAAGGTCAATTTCACCCTCGTAATGACCGATGCCAACACAGGCACCGTAGTGGCTACACGCACCAGTTATTACACCAATACCGACCAAGACCCAGATAAAGCCATCAGCGATTGCCTCAAATTCTCAGACCAAGACCTACGCCGACTGGTTGACAATGGTTGCATCATCAAAGTACCTATCCCGACAATACAGGAGGTGAAAAAGAACAAAGCCCAAACAGCCATCATTGATGCAGGGCCCAACATCGGCATTTGCGAAGGGCTCTATTTCGACATACAAGTGGAATCGGAAATCTCTGGCCGCACTTTTTACAAAACCATCGGAGCAGCCAAAGTCAAGGAAGTACTCAGCGATGAACTTACCCTTTGCGAAATCACCAAGGGAGGCAAGGACGTCATGACTTATTTCAGCGAAGGTAGCACCTTAATCCTCAAGTCCAAGGAAGAACCCCTAATACATTTCTAAAGGTAATGGAATAACCTTCCAAGAGATAGCGTGTGATATCACAGCATAGCAAAGGGGCGGTCTAAAAGGCCGTCCCACTTGTTTTTGATATGCCGGATTTTCACCAATGCCTTAAAAAAACTAGCGTCATCCGGTCGGTCGACTTGGCGTGATCCTCTTGGTTTTGTTGTCCCTTTCTCTGGTATAATAGACAAAAATGGTTGGTGAGATATAATGTAAATCACTGACAATAAGACGCATAAAAGCGATAAAAAGCAGTTAGATGAAAGCGTTTTCATCTAATTGCTTTTTTTATGCCAAAAACTAG
>JAEEGF011380069.1_pt1 | contig 12044 bp, 12 predicted proteins | sample 9134171 | NCBI WGS metagenome assembly JAEEGF01 (sample SAMN16246542, study PRJNA631951) | gut metagenome | biome: gut microbiome; feature: rumen; material: AP-attached | host: Bos | place: Iran: Karaj | collected 2018-10 | reverse complement strand
ACATCAGCACCATCAGAGTGGTCCGGAAAACATTGGTGCCCGCAGCTCCCGGATTCTGCACCGCATAAAGGGATGCCGCGATCTCCAATGCCCAGGCTAAGATAAATGTGATCAGCAGGAATATCGTAACTTTTTTCTTATCCATATGAAGCTCCTTTCCGTAGCTTTCCGTGAATTACAGGTTGTCTGTTCCGTTTGCGCGCGTTGTATGTTTTGTATTAGTTGGTGTAATACAATATATACACTGTTTCATTGACCGTGTCAACACCCCAAATGTAAATCCTTGTGATATATTGTATTTAGGGTATTTACAGCACGTTATTCCTGCGTGCCTGCATATATTATTTCAGGGGGGACATACGAAAATGGAAGCAACGAACGAAAGTTATATTGCCCGCACCAGCGGACTGAAAGGAAAGGATTATCTGGGCTATGCCATGGGAGATGCCGCCGGCTGTCTCGTCTTCAGCCTGGTGACTTCCATCCTGCAAAAGTACTACACGGATGTTTTTCACTTAAGCCCGCTGTTCATCATGTTTATGTTCATCGGTGCCAGAGTCTGGGATGCCATCAACGATCCCATCATGGGTCGGATCTGCGATACCGTAAAGCCTACGAGATTCGGCCGCTACCGCCAGTGGTTCCTTTACGTGGCCGCGCCCCTTTGCGTCCTGACGATCCACATGTTCCTGAAATTTCCCGGGCTGGGCGGTGAGAACAATTACGTCGGCACCTGCATTTACGCCACCGTAACTTATATCCTCTGGGGCATGTGCTATACCGTTTTGCAGATCCCCTATGGATCTCTTGCCTCCGTTGTAACAACAGACGTTACGGAGCGGAACAAGCTTTCCGTCTTCCGTTCCATCGGTGCGGCTGTTGGCTCCATCCCCGTTTTTGTCCTTGTATCCTTTATTTACAAAAAGCGCACGGATGCTACCGGTGCCTTCGTTTACGGCGAAAACGGCAAAATCATCACGGACATGCAGTACACTCCCGTGATCATCGGCGTCACCATCATGTCGGTGATCTCCGCCCTGCTCCTTCTTTTGACCTTTACCTTGAATAAGGAGCGCGTTATCACAAAGCCCGCTCCCAAGGAAAAGGGGGCCGCCGCAAAAGCCATCCGGATCCTGCTTCATAACCGGGCCTTCCTTGCGGTGTCGCTGACGGCCATGCTGCTCCTTGCCGGCCAGATGTTTACCCAGAGTTTTTATCTCTACCTGTTCAATGATTACTTCAATGCCAACTGGATGAACCTCGCCAGCCAGGCCTGCACCTACTCTCCCATGATCATCTTCATGTTCTTCCTGCCCGGGCTTGCAAAAAAGCTTGGGAAGAAGGAGATCTGTTCCGTGGGTGTTGCTCTGGCGGCCCTTGCAAATTTCGCCCTGTTTTTGCTTAGGGGCATGGATCCCGGGAAGCTCATGTACCTCTTCCTCGCTCTCTGCTTTGTCAGCGGCATGGGTCTTACTACCATCGTGATGCAGCTTTGGGCCATGGCTACGGATGCCATTGACGACATCGAAGTTACCACCGGTTCCAGAGATGACGGTACTGCCTATTCCTTCTTCAATTTCTTTAGAAAGCTTGGTCAGGTCATCGCCGCCATCTGCGTCAACGGTGCCCTCCTGAACATGAATTACAAGTATGAAAAGGGTGCTGTCCAGACCCTGGAGAACTTAAAGAAGATGTACGATCTTGCCACCCTGATCCCCGCCGTTTTATTCGGGCTCATGGCACTGATCCTGTTCGTTTTCAAACCCCTTTCCAAAAAGCGGGTGGATGCACTGCAGGTGGAAAAAGAAGCGAAGTTAAAAGAGTCTTATGAGAATAAGACCATCGATATTGCGTAAGATCGGATTTGTAAGTTCGGATTTGAAAAAAGGTAATCGATATGAGTAAAACAGTAACACTGAAAACCGGATACGGGATCTTAAAGGGAAATGATCGGGAATTCTGCAATGAATTCCTCGGGATCCGTTATGCCCGGGCAGGCCGCTTTGAGTACGCAGTGCCCGTGGATAAGGCCGATACGGAAGAATACGATGCCACTGCCTTCGGCGGCGTATGCCCCCAGACAAGGACCTACTATGAACATCTGGAGATCCCGGAGCGCATGTTTTATCACAGGGAATTTCGGGACGGCATCACCTATGATTACGATGAAGACTGCCTGAATCTGAACGTTTATGCACCGAAGAAGGCGGATCGCGCTCCCGTCATCGTCTTTATCCACGGCGGAGGCTTTAACTCCGGTTCCGTGAAGGACAATAGTTTTGACGGCGAAGCCTATGCAAAGCGGGGCATTGTCCTTGTGACCCTGAACTACCGGGTAGGCGTCCTCGGATACTTTGCCCATGAAAAGGTCCTCGGAAGATACGGCCATGACGGAAACTTTGGGCTCCATGACCAGCTCACCGCTATCCAATGGGTCAAGCGCCACATCGCCGATTTCGGCGGAGACCCTGATAACATCACGTTGATGGGCCAGAGCGCAGGTGCCATTTCTATTCAATACCTTTGCCTGATGCCGGATAATAGAGATCTTTTTAAACGTGCCATCATGATGTCCGGTGGTGGAATGTTTCCCAAATTTGCCTTGCCAAGACCCGTGGCTCAGACCAGGGAATACTGGAAAAACCTGATGGAGATCGCGGGCTGCGAAAGTTTTGAAGAGATCCGGGACCTTGATCTGAAGGCTCTGTTCACCGCCATCGAAGAAATCAAGAAAGTTCGGAAGGACAATACCTATAACACCATGCCCGTCATCGACGGCTATCTCCTGCCTGCTCCCGTGGATACCCTGATCACGAAGCCCCTGAAGATCGATTACATGATCGGCTACACCAACAACGACATGTACGCACCCATCATGGCCCACATCGGCAACGTGTTTGCTAACGCCAACAACGGCTACGTTTATTATTTCGATATCGATGCTCCGGGCCCCGACAAAAACGGTGCCTTCCATTCCGCTGACCTGCGGTATGTCTTCCATACCCTTTCATCCAGCCACCGGCCTTATACGAAGCATGATGAAGAAGTATCGGAACTTATGGTGGACTATATCTCTGCTTTTGCATCCTGCGGAGATCCCAACGGGGACGGGCGGCCTCTGTGGAAACGAGCTTCCGGAAAGGCCCTGTGCTTCCGGAAAAAATCCGTGAAGTTTGCCCGTCCCGGATGGTGCAAACTCGTATGGAACATGATAACAAAAGGAGATCCCAAGTAGGGATCTCCTTTTCTCGTCGTATGAACTTGTCTGATCATCTAAGGATCTTCTCGATCTGCTTTTCGTCCGCATCCGGCAGGATCTTCCGGAAATGCGCCACCAGTCTTTCATAGGACTCTTCGGGAGTTTTTTCGTAAACTCTCTTTCTGAAATCCTCTCCCATAAACTTCTCGGGGGTTGAGTACTCGGCGATGCCCCAGCCGTATTCGTTTCCGAACTTGTCCGTGGCATACCTGAAATCACTGACGATAACATAGCACTGCTTCTGCAGCCTTGTGACAGAGGTGTCAAAACCTTTCTTTCCGCCCTTTTTGTAATTCCCCATTGCCTTTAAAGGCTTGGAGAGGATGGGAGCGTTTTCATCCAAAAGATCAAACAGGATCTTGTCATCTCTGGATGCAAGTCCGTCGTCGTACCTTGCATCAAAGTCGTACCCGTCTCTTCGGTAATTGGCAAAGTCGGGAAACCATTCGGGGCTGATGTAGACTGCCTTGTTTCCAAGGAATTTCCCGTAGGCACAGCGGGTCTTTTTGATCACAGGTCCTTTCCATTCCCAGGCGGGCCAAAATCCGTTGTCCCCGTCGTTATACCAACAGCCGGGGCCGATGTGCTCCTCTATGGAAAATCCCTCGATGGGATTAACAAAAAAGGGCACAAAGCCAAAGTCCCTGATGGCCTTGATCAGGTCATCTTCCGAACCGATCCTGAAGTTATCCGAGTACGTCCTGTTTTTCATGTTTAAAACCCAAAGTTTCTTCCACGCTTGTTTCCACCACGGAAACATTTCAATTATGTATTTACGAAAGTACAAAAGGCGGCTCAGATCAAGAACCGCTTCGTTTTTTCCATAACATCTTTCAGGGTATCCAAATCTTTCAGGGTATCTCCGGTTTCCAATGAGTGGTTTGCGCCCTCGTAAAGGTACATGGGAATATCCAGTTCTTTGGCTAACGGCAGAACCTCCTCCGAAGGACTCCAGTTATCCGCCATTCCGAAAAAGCCGATGGCGTTCTTCGGTTTCTGCTCAAAGGTATACTTCAAAGGCGTATACAGTACATGGCGAATGGGAACATCTCCGAGAGTCTTTGCATAGGCCGATGCGATGATGGTCCCGATGCTCTTGGAAACAAAGATCACCTCCTCATACTGCGACCAGTCCACATCCGCAAGGCACTCTTCTGCCCTGGCATACAGGGTCCGAAACGCCTCTTCCATTTTCTCCAGGTTACCCCGGATCTTATGATCTCCCGGCAGGACATAACTAACCTTCAAACGTTCATAACCCGCATTGGCCGCAAGATCATCCGCGTAATACAATAACGGTTTATCGCAGGTGTACCCGATGCCCGGGAACAGTACAACAAGTTTCTTCATCTGATCTCCCATCGCTAAATCTCTTTCTCACAAAAAACTTCCGTCAGGAATGTTTTGTATCCCAGTTTCGCATACCAGGGCGCAACGCCGGTATAAAAGATGAAGGAAACATCCATGCCGATCTCTTTCAGGTACTGAGTTGCCAGCGCGATCATCTCCAGTGCGATCCCCTTATTCCGAAACTTCGGCACGGTGCCGACGCAGCCCGGCATCCCGACTCTGCCGCAGCTTTCCGTCAGGTAATTCCTTGCATCCGCCTCCACCATGCAAAAGCATGCGATCTCGCCATCCACCCGGCCGACAAAGACCTTCGTGTCCTCTTTATAAAGAGAAACCCAGCTCTCATCCACGGTGGCAACCGCCTCCCGGATCTCCTCAAGGCTTCCGTCAAACCAGCCGTATTCCGCGATGTCGTGTCCATGAAGCTTACAGTCTTCCAATGAAAAATCACTTAGCTTCATCAGCATCTCTTCATACTGGTTCGTCCGCAGATAACCACATTTTTCAAAAAAACCAAAACTGTCGCTGACGGCTCCGATGAACAATCGCGAATTCGAACCGCCCACTATGACCTTGTCAAAACCATTCTTTTTGATGCATGCTTCTGCCTCAGCCAGCAGCTTTTTTCCGATGCCTGCTGCCCTGCTGCCGGGTTCCACACAGATGAGCCGCAGATACTGATCCTCCACCGCTGCAAAGCCGACGATCTTATCTCCTTCGAGCTTTTCAATGAACTCGGTCTTATTTGTTTGCAGCAGCTCCGAAAATAACTCCGGCCCCATCCGGAACGGCGGGAAACATGCATTAAATATCTCGCAATACTCTTTTTTCATATAGCTCTCCTATTATCGTCCGTTTCATCCCAAAAGAAAATGCGCAAACCCTTTGGCCATGCGAAGATCCGGCTCTTTAAAGTGATTGCCCTCGTTCCATTCAAGAACGGAGCTGACCCCCCGCGACCTAAACAGATCCTGCGCCCACCGGATCCGGTTCCCGACTTCCGCCATCACCGGATTTTTCGTTCTCTCTTCTTTATCTCCGAGACTTAAATACACGTTTCCGCACAGGATCTCATGATCCTTTAGATACGTGTCAAAATCCGGAAACCACACGGAAGGCGATATCGCTGCCACTCCCGCAAACCGGTCCGTCTGATGCACGGCCCAAAGCGCGAAAAGTCCCGCCAACGAATATCCGCCGATGTAATACGTCTTTGCAGGGTCCACGCAGTACTTCAGGATCTCCCGAAGAGTATCCCCGGCTCCCTCTCCAAAATCTTCTTTTCCAAACACCGCCGGTGCTTTCCAGGGCGAGAGTTCTTTATTCCAATCCTGTACGGGAAATGCGGCAAGACAAAAATCTTTTCCGGTGATCTCCCTGATCTTTGTCGCCTCGGTTTCTGCGGAATCCGTATCCCGCGCATCCACCGGCTGGACGAGGACGATCTTTGCCGCCTTGTTTCCAATTTCATAGAAATCCATTTTATTCGACCTCAATTTCAAGTCTCACTGCTGCACCGAACTGCAAAACCTCTCCCGGAACGGATAGCATCTCCGTGGATCGATCACATTCTCCACGATGTCTTCGGCATCCGAACCTCTTTCCAGGGTTCCTTCACGGCCTCCTGCACCAGCAGCCAAAACACTGCATCATCCAGCGCTTCTATTATGGGATAGGGCGACTCCCCGCCGGCAATGTAATCCTTCATATCCAAAAGGATCGTTGCAATGGCATATTCATCCTGCAGCGTATCCAGCTGCAGTTCCGGCTCCCAGGTCCTGCGGATATCCCGAAGAGACTGGGTATCCAGCACCCGATATTTCTCCGGAAGTTCCTCCATCAAAGGACAGCGCTTGGGATCCCCCTTTTCATCAAGATAATACAGCATCCTGTCATTCCACTCGCCTTTTTCGCAGCGAACTGTGATATGCCGGGAACGCAAATACGTCCGGTATTCCGTAGGTGCAAAATCATATATCGCGGTCTTTCCGGAAGCGTAGGAAACGTGGATAATATCCCGCACTTCCTGACCGATCCGACCGTCATAAAAAGCCCCGTAACGGGAATCGGTCTCCACAACGGGCGAGGTCTTCCGCTCCCCATGCAAAACGTACTCTTCTCCGTCGGTCAGCATCATTCGCCGGAGGATGCTTGCCCCGTGGTAATCATGGACCAGGGATAAATATCCGGTCTGAGGCGCTCCCAACAGGCCTTCTTCAATAGAGGCAAGGCCCCGCGCCAGCACGGGATGTCTGTGATACTGTTCGCAGCACACGATCTTGGCACCTTTGGTCTCTGAGAGTTCCCACAGCCGCTCTAACTTCTCCATGGAAGAACCCACCGGGGTTTCCGTAACAACGGGAAAGCCTTTGAGTACCCAGGTTTCCGCCACATCGGCAACGTGCTCCCTGTCCACTGCCACAACAACAAAATCCGGCCCGAACCCCAAGGCCTTCTTTTCATCCGTTGTTGCCGGGATCCCCGTGTGCTTTGTCACAAGTTCCGCCTTTTCTTCGGAGCGGCACAAAAACAGAGCCCGGAACAGTTCCGGGTGGTCGGCGGCAACACGGCCATAGTATTCCGAACGATAGCCCGATCCAGCGATCAAGAACGAGATCATGTTTTACCTCCCAATACCAAAACCCTCACTCCGTTTTTTCGGTTTCCGGCTTCTCCCGGCCCCACAAAAACGTTAGCCCAAATCCGATCACAAACGAGATGGGCATTGCCAGCAAAAACGCCCCAAATCCGTGTCCCGTATAAGCAAGACAGGTTACGATACTGGGGAACGCAAAGGCATTACAAACTGAACCCGAAAATCCGACGATCCCGCCTCCCACGGCACCTGCAATGCAGGCAAAAAGCATGGCCCGGGGACGAGCCAGCATCAGTCCGAACAGCGCCGGTTCCGTTACACCCAGTGCGCAGGAAAAGGATGCCTGATAAGCGATCCGCTTTTTCTCCTTGTCCCGGAAGGATAATCCAAGGGCAAGGGATGCGCCGCACTGACCGTAAACCGCACCCACAATAAGTGGCATGATCACATCAAACCCGTTTGCCGCGATGGCGGCAATGGCCACGGGAACAAGGCTCCAGTGGGCTCCCACCGCCACCATGGGCTGGATCACAAAGCCCATAAAAGCGCCTGCGATCACGGGATTTAAGGTATACAGGGAATGAAAGATCAACATCAGCCCGTCGCCGATCCAGGTCCCAAACGGCCCCAGAACAAGAAATGTAACGGGCAGGACGATGAGGCAGCAGATCATCGGCTTCAGGATCCCTTTGACAGCCTCCGGGATGGGCTCACAGAGTTTCTCCACAAAGTGAAGAAGCCCGATGGACAATAACACCGGGATCACACTGGAATGGTAAATGGATGCCTGAACCGGCAATCCGAAAAAGGACAGATTTCGGCCGTTTTCCAGAATCTCAACAAGCGAAGGATACAGCATGGCAACAGGGATCATCAATGAAATAAACAGATCCGTGTGCCACTGTTTGGATGCCGTAATGGCAAGAAACAGGGGCAGGAAATAAAAGAACCCGTCGGATGCAGCATAAAAGATCATGTACACACCGCTCTCCGGTGTCAGGATCTGAAACTCCGAAAGCAGGATGAGCACGCTTTTCATGATACTTGCCGCCGTCAGTACGTTTATGATGGGCAGAAAGATCCCGGAGATCTGCTCCATGGCGGATTGAAAGATGTTCTTTTTCTCAGTCTTCACGATTAGGGCCCCCATACCCTGTTATAGCTCGTGAGCATGCTCTTGTAATAAGCGATCTGCCGCTCACGAACCGCCCATTTTATGGCAGCATCCGTATCAGTCCGTGTCTTGTAATGATCCAGGCTCAGTTCTTCCCTCAGATATTGCAGATAAAAAAGCTGTGGATGCATGTCAAAAAAATAGGCCGGCATATCCGCCTTTGCATAGATCGTTGTCCAATCGTTCCAATCTTTTGCATACCAGTAAGACTTTCCGAATTTGTCCCACTGTTTGCCGTTTTCGCTCGAAGAATTAAATCGAGGAACCCAGGTCACGATATCGTTCACGTTTCCGATATTAAAGATCATGGGATAGGAAGCGACCTGCGAGCTTGTCAGTTTTCCAACATCCGGACAGGCAAAGGTATATGCATAGATCTTATCCTGCGGGATACCGGCATCCGCCAGTTCCGCTGCCAGGATATTGATCGCCGCGGCCCCACGGCTATGTCCGGTGAGGACAAAGATCTTATTGTCATAGTTGTTATCCAGATAAGCATCCAGTTTTGCTTTGAGATCCGTTGCAGCTTCCTTAAAGCCTTCGTGGAAACCATCCGGCGTCTGGATATCGATATTACTCTTCCATTCTTCGAGGTCTTCCGTTCCCCTTCCCACAATCAGGACCAGCGTTTCCCCGCTGTCCAGCTTTTTATGTGCAAAGCCGTATCCCAGAAGCATGTCATCCAGTTCAAGATCCACTTCATAATCCGTAAATCCCAAACTCAGGAAGGAGTTATCCATGGCTACTTTATTATGCACCGAATTACACAGAGTGATCAGGAGATGTGCAAATTGGGGATTGTATTCCGTGGAGGCTGTCTGTTCGATCAGATCCTCGATCCAACAGTCAAAAACTTCCGTACCGAGATCCCGGTCGTTTTTCTCTCCATAGTCAAGCTTGGCTTTATGCTCCACCTCCTGCATGTCCGTCACCACATGCTCATCGATGGCAAGAGGTGTCCAGGGGATGTCATGAGGATAGGGAGAGATATTGGCGTAAACCTTGAAGTCCTTGATCAGGTTGTAATTTCCGTTTACATACTGAAATGCAAAACTTGCCCCACTGTTCCAGTTTTTCGGTACCACGGTCTTGGACAATACAACACGGCCCACGCCCTTATTGACCACAATGTGATCCGTTTCCACCTCATCCACTTCATAATAATCCGGCCTGTCCGTATTAAATCCAAGATAGATGATCCCCTGGTCCTGAGAATACAGGGAATAATCGATCACCGCAGTAAAGGTCACGGGATCGGTGTAATTGTCATAATGATTGGGCGTCAGCGTTGTGATCTGGACCCAGTCCATCTCCCCCGCAGTTGCTTCAGCGGTGATGGGCGCCTTATTCCAGATAAGAAACGGCAGCAGCAAACCCACCACCGTTAAAGTAATGATGCGTAAGATTGTTCGTGTGTTATAGTGTCTCATCTTCGTCCCCCCCTGTGATGAAAAACTATATCAATCCTCTCCCACCAGATGGACCGTCTTGTAATCATGGCCCACCGCGGGCAGGAATTTATTGATCACATCCTCCGTGCGGAGTTTCAGACTGGATGTGTTGACGCAGGGATGGCATCCGAGATACTCATCCTTCAGCACATCCTCGTCAATGAGGAGCTGCACCGCGTGGTCCTTGTCATTCATCAACCCCATGATGCTGACGGATCCCGGTTCGATGTCCAGGTACTTCAGCATGTCCTCCGGCTCCGCAAAGGAAAGCCTTGCGGAATTGATCTGTGCCGATAACTCCTTTGTTTTAAACTTCTTATCGCCGGGCATCATCAGCAGGTAAAATGCCGTTTTCTGCCGGTTGCAGAGAAACAGGTTTTTGCAGATGACGACACCCAGGATCCCATCCACCTGATTACAGGCTTCCATGGTATCCGTCCGCTCGTGATCCGTTCGTTTATATTCCATTCCCAAAGAATCCAGGAGGTCGTAGGTCCGCACCTCTCGCGGCAGGCGGCCCTCCATATTCTCCGGTCTTCCGTCTAACAGCTCCATCTAAATCCAACCTCCATCTGTTCCACCATATCGCCCAGTTCTTCTTTCAGGATCCCATAGGCCCTGTCCTTGGTGCAATGTCCGGTGCAGATGAATTCGATCCCGGTCTCTTTGATCTTGGCCGCCAGGGATCTGATCTCCGCCTCCGATTTGTTGAACAGATGAAATCCGCCGATGAGGCCGTATACCTTCTTATCAGTGAATGTGGCTTTGATCTCATTGATGATATTGGCTGCCCCGCCATGGGAGCAGGAGTTTAAGATCACCAGTCCCTTGTCCGTATCCAGGACAAGACTCTGCTCGTGGGCAAAGTCATCCGGCCGCCAGTTCCACTTTTGTTTCCGGAACATCAGCTCCCGCTTTCCGATGTTCTCCAGCCCGGGGGTTTTATGAGGGATCAGCCATACCCCTTCCATGACCTGGTAATCCCCGGTTACTTTCTCGATCCTGTCGGCATACTTTGCCAGCATTTTCCGGGGAATACCGATGTACTTCCGGAAAAAGGATTTCTTTTTATAACAGTCCGCTGCGGTGTCTTCTCTGATGTAGAGTTTTGCTTTCTCATTGTGTTCAAAAAAGGCCGGAAATCCGTTTGCGTGATCGTAGTGGGCGTGGCTTAAGGCGGCAACATCAATGTCTGCCACTTCCACCCCAAGCTTTTTCATATTCTCCAGAAATAAGTTTGAAGATCCGGCATCCAGAAGGATCTGCTTCCCCGCGTACTGTATGAGCACGCACAGTCCCCATTCTCCCTGTATCCCTTCAACCGATTTATTGTCAACTATGACTGTTATCTTCGTTTCCACCTTGCTCCGCCTCTTTTCATTCCGGGCTGTATCAGCCCCATACAGCAAGTATAAACGATTTAAACCCCGAAACGGTACTCTTTTTCGTCCTTTTCGTTGGCAACAAGACCAAATTCTTTGATGACAAGATCCGCTACCTGATCCGGCGTCAGATTTGTGTTGTCGATCTTCAAGTGATGGGAAAACCAGGTCTCGCCCTCGTCGGAATTGAGTCTGTGACGCTCCGTATCCCGCAGCAGGTTTGCCCTGCTCCATTCAAGGTCCTTTTTGGATGCCTTTCTCTCCATCCGGTAGGGCGTCTCGTTTCGTGCGATCCGTGTCTCAAGATCCGCGCTGAGTTCTACAAAGTAAAATTCCCCGCCGGCCTTTGTAAACAGATCCTGGAGCCCCGTCAGGTAATCCCGCTCCTCCTGCATCTCAAAGGCACAAACATAGGTAAACACAAGATCAACATCATGCTTTACCGCAAGATCAAACGCCATCCCGCGAAAGGCCTCGTTGAATTCTCTCTGGGCCGGAGTATCGAACCCAAAGATCTTGTCGGAGATCTCGATGCTGTCATGATTCATCATCATGTTATATTTCAATTTGTCTCGAAGGCTCTCAGCCACCACCATTTTTCCCACGGCCTGAGGGCCGCATACGACGATCAAATTTGCCATAATGTCACCTCGCTCAAATTTGCCGTAAAGCTTACCGCTCGCTTCTTAAGATGGAATGATAGACCATGTTGCAGATCCCCTGATTGTTCTTCCCGGAAGCCCGAAGGATCCCTTCCTGTTTCATTCCCGCTTTGTCCATAACCCTTCCGGATTTGGGATTGTTCTCATCATGGGCAGCAGCGATGCGGTTC
>JAEEGF011323579.1_pt1 | contig 12044 bp, 10 predicted proteins | sample 9134171 | NCBI WGS metagenome assembly JAEEGF01 (sample SAMN16246542, study PRJNA631951) | gut metagenome | biome: gut microbiome; feature: rumen; material: AP-attached | host: Bos | place: Iran: Karaj | collected 2018-10 | reverse complement strand
CTGACACCGTGTAGGAGATTGAACGCATCTACGACAACGTGATGGCAACTCTCGAGAAGAAAGTAAAGCCTGTTCCCGAGGGTGAGGCCCCCATCTGCGACTGCGTCAGCGAGACCATTCCGGCCATCAGGACCTTCCTGAGCCGTTCCGGTCGTGGACTCAAGACCTTGAAAGTCACCAACAACGCACTCATCAGCAAGTTCGTGGAGAGCAAAGAGGCGGCTGCCGCCGTTATGAAACCCTTCACTCCTGACGGTATCGTCTATTGCAAGAGCGAGTTCATCTACATCGACCACAAGGGTCCCGAGGATCTCGTGAAACAGGCAGAAAAGAAGATCGAGGCCTATGTCGAGAAGCGTGGCCACACTCCGAAGGTGTTGCTTATCAAGGGAATAGGTCTTGTCGCCGTCGGATCTAACGCCAAAGAGGCAAAGACTGTGACTGAGGTCTTCGAGGATTCCATGAAAGTCGCATGGTACGCTTCCTTCTTTGGAGGAGAGCACCCCATGACAGCCCGCCAGATCAGCTTCATCGACAACTGGGAGGTTGAGAACTATCGCCGTAAGGTCGCTTCCAGCGCCTCAAAAGGCAGGGTTGAAGGCAAGACCATCATCGTGACCGGTGCCGCCCAGGGATTCGGCGAGGGAATCGCCAGGGAGCTCATCAAGCAAGGAGCCAACATCGTGGTCGCCGACCTCAACGAGGTGACCGGAGAGAAGACAGCCGCCAGCTTCAATGAGATAGCGAAAGCCAACAAAGCTATATTCGTAAAAACCAATGTGGCCGACATGGACAGCCTGCGGAACCTCATCAAGGAGACCATCGTCAATTTCGGAGCCCTTGACACCTTCGTCAGCAACGCTGGAGTCGTGCGCGCCGGAGACCTCGAGGCTATGACACCCGAGAACTTCGAATTCGTCACCAACATCAACTACAAGGCCTACTTCTTCTGCGCCAAAGTCGCCAGCCATGTGATGAAGATCGAGACCGCCAATGACCCTGAGTATTTCGCCGACATCGTCCAGATCAACTCCAAGAGCGGTCTGGTCGGCAGCAAGGCCAATTTCGCCTATGCAGGCGGCAAGTTCGGAGGTATCGGACTGACACAGTCCTTCGCCCTAGAGCTCGCCCCGTTCAGGATCAAAGTCAACTCCATCTGCCCTGGCAACTACTACGACGGACCGCTCTGGAGCGACCCCGAGAGAGGACTGTTCATCCAGTACCTCAAAGCCGGGAAGGCTCCTGGTGCCAAGACAGTGCAAGACGTGAAAGACTACTATCTCTCCAAAGTCCCCATGCGCAAGGGCTGCAACCCCGAAGACGTGTGCAAGGCCATCATGTATGCCATCGAGCAGACTGGAGAGACCGGGCAGGCCATCCCTGTGACAGGTGGCCAGGTTATGCTAGCGTAATATATGAAACAACTGGATATCAAATTGATGCATCCCGCCGAGCAGATCGCCATCATAATCGGCAGGATCTATCGGAGCGGGATGACCACCACATCCGGTGGCAATCTCTCCATCATGGATGACAACGGGGATCTTTGGATCACTCCAGCCGGAATCGACAAAGGATCCCTCACTCCTTCCGACATCATGTGCGTCAAAGCTGACGGCACGATTGTCGGCCCCCACAGGCCTTCTTCGGAATATCCCTTCCACAAGGCCATCTACAAGATGAACCCCAAGGCCCGTTCGGTCATCCACGCCCATCCTCCGGGACTCGTGACTTTCAGTGTCGTCCACAAAGTGCCCGACACCAGCATAATCCCTCAGGCGAGGGCTGTTTGCGGACCTGTCGGTTTCGCTGAATATGCCCTCCCGGGCAGCGAGCTTCTCGGAGAGAAGATCGTCACCGAGTTCAAGAGGAATCCCGAGTTCAAGGCTGTAATCATGGAGAACCATGGTGTGGTCCTGTACGGAGAGGACATCGCCGACGCTTACCAGCGTTTCGAGACCCTTGAGCTCTGCGCCAGAACAATCCTCAACGCCAAAACACTCGGCGAGCCTAATTATCTGACAGAAGAGCAGATAAACAAGCATGAGATGGCCGTCAACACCCCTTTCGAGCACTTCATGAATGTAAGCCACCCTTCAGACGAGAGGGCGATCCGGACCGAGATCTGCCAAATCGTCCGCAGGGCCTGCTCACAAGGACTGATGTGCAGCTCCTACGGGACTGCCTCTGTCAGGTGGAAAGGCAATGACTTCCTGATCACCCCCTCCAACGTCCAGCGCTGGGACATTGATCCTGAGGACATTGTGCAGATTAAGGACGGAATGGTCGAGGCCGGGAAGATGGCCAGCCGCTCGGTGGCTCTCCACTACGAGATCTACCGCAGGAACCCTAAAGTCAACTCAATTATCCTGACCCAGTCACCCGCTCTTATGGGCTTCTGTGTCAGCGGAGTGAAGTTCGATGTCAGAACCATTCCCGAGAGCTGGATATTCCTGCAGGACATCCCCACCTTCCCGTTCGGAAGCCAGTACGACGAGCATTTGTCCGATCTGGCTGACGAGTTCCGGCAGAGGCCATTCGTGATGCTTGAGAACGATTCCGTCGTGGTCACCGGAGACAAACTCATCAACACCTTCGACCGTCTCGAGGTCGCTGATTTCAGTGCGAGGTCGCTTATCCTGGCAGCACCGATCGGTGATTTGAAACCGATCACAGATGCCGAGATCGAGGACCTCAGGGTAGCATTCCACGTCGGGGAATAATGAACTCTACACATTCTTTAGGAGCCAAAGTCGTGATAACTCTCGCGGCTTTGGCTTTCTCGTTATCCTGCTCATCACCAGAGGGTAACAACGGTTCCGGAAGAGTAAAGACCACTTTCCAGACCTCAAGGGCATGGAGCCCGGCCATCGACACCAGGGCGGATGCCGTGATGGTCTATGGGACAGGGAAAAGCCTGGCGGAAGATGGTCCCGACGGCAGCTCGGCCGTAGAAAACCGCATCCGCTCATGGAAAGAGCGAGGCTACCGTGTCGATTTCATGACCGGAATAGCCTGGGGCGGCTACAATGACTACTTCACGGGCAAGTGGGACGGTGCCACCCATCTTGACGAGGGTCAAAGGCAAGCTGACGGAGACACCATCTGGCACGGGAAAATGGTCCCCTACATTGTCCCGACAAGACATTATCTGGAATATTTCAAAGAAAGCCAGGTCAAGCGTGTCATCGACGCCGGAATCGAGTCGCTTTATTTCGAAGAGCCGGAGTTCTGGAACCGAGGAGGCTACAGCGACGCTTTCAAGCAGGAGTGGGAAGACTACTACGGCGAGCCTTGGAGGCCACAGGACGAATCACCCGAGGCGACTTATCTGTCCAACAAACTAAAGTACCATCTCTACTACAGGGCACTGGACGAGGTCACGACTTATGCGAAGGAATATGGCCGGAGCAAAGGCCTGGAAGTGAAATGCTACGTTCCTACACACTCGCTGGTCAACTACTCCCAATGGGAGATTGTCAGCCCCGAGGCAAGCCTGGCCTCCATGAAAGGCATCGACGGCTACATCGCTCAGGTCTGGACAGGAACCTCAAGGGTGCCCAATTACTTGGACGGCGTGTTCAAGGAGCGCACTTTCGAGACCGCCTATCTGGAATATGCCTGCATGGCCTCGATGACCGCTCCGACCGGACGCAGGGTGTGGTTCCTGACAGACCCTATTGAAGATGGAACCAGAGACTGGAATGACTACAAGAAGAACTATCACGCCACCTTCACCGCCCAGCTTCTTCATCCGGAAATAGCTGATTATGAGGTCATGCCATGGCCGGAGCGAATTTATGGGAGACTCTATCCGAAGAGCGCGGGAAGCGACGAGATGATCAAAATCCCTTCCGACTACTCCACGATGATGCAGGTGATGACGGGAAGCCTCGGGAATATTCCTGTATCAGACAACAAGGTCTCCGGGAGCCAAGGAATCAGCGTTCTTATGGGCAACTCGCTGATGTTCCAGCGTTTCCCTATTCACGAAGGATATGATGACCCCGCCTTGTCCGACTTTTTCGGGATGGTTATGCCTCTTCTCAAAAGAGGAGTTCCCGTCGGAATAACCCACATCGAGAATGTCGGCTACGAGAACACCTTGAAGGATGTTAAAGTACTGGTTATGACCTACTCCAACATGAAGCCGATGGACCCTCAGGCCCACAATCACATAGCCTCATGGGTGGAGCGAGGCGGAAGACTCGTGTACTGCGGAAAAGACACCGATCCCTTCCAGAATGTGAAGGAATGGTGGAATACTGGGGAAAACAGTTACAAAGCCCCTTCTGACCATCTGTTCTCACTCATGGGAATAGATGCGGAAGCACCTGAGGGTGAATATGTTTTCGGTTCCGGATCCGTCATGATCATAAGAAAGGATCCCAAGGAGTTTGTCCTTGAAGGAGGTTCCGGCAACGGCATCATTGAGGCTGTAGCGGGGATGTATTCCAAAAGTGGAGAAGAACTTGTTTTCAAGAATAACCTTATGCTGACCAGAGGCCCTTACGAGCTGATAGCGGTGATGGATGAGAGCGTGAGTGATGAGCCCCTCACTCTGACAGGCCGCCTGATAGACCTCTATGACCCGACCCTCCCTGTACTCACCAGCAAAACAGTCAAGCCGGGAGAACAAGGCTTTCTCTACAACATCGACAATGCCCCGAAAGCGCCTTCAATCCTCGCAATAGCCGGACGGGCATATGAGGCGAAAAAGGAAAGACGGTCTTTCTCCTGGGTGGCGAAAGGTCCGGCGGAGACAGTTTGCGCTACCAGGGTGCTGTTACCAAAAAAGCCGTCAAGCGTGATTGTGGATGGGGAAGAAACATTCGACCCCGCCCTTTGGGACGAGGTCGGAAAAACTTATCTTGTCAGTCATCCGAACAACCCGGACGGAGTCCAGGTCAAGATCGGATGGTAAGCGGCCTAATAGGTCACGCTGATGTGGACCAGATAATCATCGAAACAGAAGCAAGGCTCAATGAACGAGCCCTGGATCTCAAAACGGATCTTAGTCTTGTCGAAAGAAGCGATGTAGGCCTTTTCGGCTTGTAACTCGCCGGCCATGTCCCATTCTTTCCACTCATTGATCATCTTCAGTTCGGCTCCGGTGTAGTCAATCAGATACTTGCTGATAGAACCGACAGATGTGTCGCCATTGAAAAACTCAAACGTGACCTTGAGGTAATCTCCGGGCTCTATCAGCCCCTGCTCTGCAAGGCGGCTGTTGTACAACGTGTTGCACACGCAGCAGCCAAGAATCTGAGTCTCAGCGCTGTAATAGTTGTCCAGAATGTATTCTATGTCATATCCCGACATAAAAGGAGCCTGATTGAATGTCATGTAAAACATGCTTCCCGACATCCCCTGGCGAGGATCCGCCGAAGCGTAACGAGCCATCTCATCAGAAGTCTCCTTCCCGCCGAAGAGGGTGGAGACCTTGAATCCTCCGATAAAGCCCCTGTTCAAGTTGTCACACGCTGTGTTGAAAACAATCACATCATCAAGTGAGAACTTTGTGGTGTACATGAGACTATCTTGGAAATACTTCTCATACGCCAACTCATTCATCTCGAAATTCACATTCTGGTTGACTGATGCTGATGAACGTTCGTGCTTGAAGCAGGACGTCAAAGACAGAGCGACTGCAAACGCAAGTGAAAGTTTAGTTGAAATTTTCATAATTCTTATTATATCATATAAAACATTCCATTGTCCCGACAAAAACAGCCGGGCCGGTCAACCATATGTCTTTGGCCTTAAAGCCGGTACCCTTCCCCTCAGGGATAAAGTCGACAGCAAGGTCAGAAATCGCGGCCTTGATGTCGTAAGAGACCCTTCCATCGGGCAGATTCTTTCCCTCTATTCCCTTGAAGCAGGCCGCGATGGCAGACGCGACTATCCCGGTCCCGCATGCCAAGGTCTCGCCCTCAACTCCTTTCTCGAAGGTGCGGATGCGCAATGCCGATTCCTGGGCTTGTCGAAGGACCGGCTCCACAAAATCCACATTTGTCCCTTCCGGGGCGAAACGACTGTCCATGCGGAGAGTCCTTCCCTCCTCCAAGACAGGATAGCTTTCCAATCCTGACACAAAGCGCACAAGGTGCCTGGTGCCAGTGTCCAAAAAACATGCCTTTTCTTCAGGATAGATGGTCACCCCTGAAACATCGTTCATTTTGAGCCGGATAGTCCTTTGCTCGGGTTTCCCGCCCATGATGACCGCCGTGTGGGGACCGTCGGGGGCTTCAAACTCAATAGGGAAATTTCCCGACACGACACCAAGGTCCGCCGCGAAAGCGACTATGCATCTCGCCCCATTTCCACACATCATTCCACCACTCCCATCCGGATTATAATAGACCATACGGAAGTCCTTGGTCTCGGATTTTTCAAGAAGCATCAACCCGTCAGCGCCGAATCCCGTATGCCGGTCGCAGATATGCGTTACCTGCTTCGGAGAAAGGCTTAGGCGCCCGTCCCTGTTGTCTATCAGAAGGAAGTCGTTGCCGGCTCCATGGTATTTGAATATTTTTTGCAGCATCCTATCTTACAGCAGTTTCAAGAGTAACAGAAGCATCCGTCCGGCTATCCCTATACTTGACGATGATAGGGGTGCTCACATGGATCCCCGCCTCCGCCGCAGGTCCCTTGGTCAAGGGGCGACTGCCAGGAACGACCACCGCTCCGGGAGGGACGACTGTCCGTCCGTCAGGCGTTTTAGGCACAAATTCCCCGGCCACCGCATCATATAAGGCAGTGCCGCGGGTAAGGATGACACCGGAGCCAATCACGGAGGCCTCTCCCACTATTGTGCCTTCATAGATGCCGCAGTTGCCGCCGATGAAGGCGTTATCCTCAATTATGACGGGCAGCGCACCCTTCGGTTCGATGACTCCTCCCAACTGGACAGCGGATGACAAGTGGACGTGCTTTCCCACCTGCGCGCAGGTACCCACCAAGACATGGGAGTCTACCATAGTGCCTTCATCAACATAGGCACCTATGTTCACATAGGAAGGTGGCATCACAATTACCGAAGGAGCCAGGTATGCTCCACGCCGGATACCAGTGCCTCCGGGCACTATACGAACTTTGTCCTCGATGGAAAAATGACGAAGCGGAAGTGTATGCTTGTCATAAAATGGAAACTGCCCCAATGACATGTCAGTCAGTTTTCCTTCCCTAAAGGCTTCCAAAATAGCATCCTTAATCCATGAATTGACTTTCCAACCGTCAGAGACTTTTTCGGCAACCCTTATGGAGCCAGTCTCCAACTCTTTAAAGATTCGATCCAAATCCATAACAAATGATATTAATTAAAAATGGCTAGTTATCTATTAGTTTTAGAGCCGCGAGGACTTCCCTCATTGCCTCGAAAGTGGAAGGCACCGCAGTGGTGAGAGGCAGACGCATGTCCGGCTCACAAAGGCCTAAGATGGAAAGGGCGGCCTTGGCGGGGATAGGATTGCTTTCAACGAAGCACGCATCGTAGAGGTGCGCGAGGGAGGTGTTGATTTCCCGGGCTTTCGCAAAATCCCCTGCTGCGGCGGCCTCAACAAGGGAGACCATCAGCTCAGGAGCCACATTCGACGCCACACTGATGACACCCTCGCCACCATATCCCATAATCTCGAAAGTCTGGTCGTCATTACCGCTCAGTACATTGAATCCTTCGGGGCGATTTCTCACTATTTCCTCAATCTGGTCAAGCTTGCCGGAGGCTTCCTTGACAGCGATCACTCCTGGAATCTCAGCCACCCGGAGAGTCGTCTCAGCGGTCATGTTCGTTCCGGTCCTGCCGGGCACGTTATAGGCGACAATGGGTTTGTCTGTCGACTCTGCGATGGCTTTGAAATACTCATACAGACCTTGCTGGGTGGGCTTGTTGTAGTAAGGCACCACGACCAGCCAAGCATCCGCACCATATTGCTCCAAGAGCCTGATATTGCGAATAGTAGCCACCGGGGAATTGGTGCCCACACCGGCCACGAGAGGCCTGTCGGGACAAAGCTCCCTGGTTATCTTCAGCAACTCGACTTTCTCGTCATCCTCCAAGCATGGAGTCTCGGCAGTGGAGCCGAGAGGAACGAGGAAATGTATGCCCGCCTCAACCTGCCTGGTGACGAGCCTTCTATATGCTTCAAAATCGACCTTGCCGTTCTTGAACGGGGTCGCGAGGGCTGTTCCGCATCCTGAGAGTATCATATGATTCCACCTTTAAAAAGTAAATCCTTAAATTCGTGAACCCCCGTCAGATTCTCAATCATCGTTACGGCAAGGACCGCACCTTCGGCGAAAATCTTACGGGAGAAAGCTTCATGGCTGATAGTAATCCGGTCATTCGCTCCCTCGAAACCAATCGTGTGTATTCCGATGATCTCACCTACACGGACGGATGCCACATCAGGAGCCGCTCCCATACCTTCACGAATCAAATCGGCAAGTGATAATGCAGTCCCGCTAGGCGCGTCCTTCTTATGGATGTGCGCCTGATCAAACACATAAGTGGAATAGCCACCGACACTTCCAAGAAACTTGGAGACTAGTCCAACCGCCGCGAAGAGGAGATTCACCCCCACCGAATAATTTGATGAATATATCATCGGAGTACCTTTAGACTCGAAGTACCCTATCACCTTATCCTTGATGTCGTTCCATCCTGTAGTACCGACCACCACAGCTTTGAAATTGTCTGCCAAAGTCTTGTAGTTGGCACGGAACGCATCAGGTGTAGTAAAATCAACACAGACACACTCTTTAGCTAACTCTTTGTCAAAAGATGCTATGTCCTCGGTTGTCCCGGCACACTCAATTCCCTTGGTCTTTAGAATCTCTTCGACCATATGTCCCATGCGGCCGTAACCGCTTATTATAACTTTCATAATCAATTATTTCCGTTAAAAATGTAATCATGTAAACTTTTCAGGGTAACCTGAAGACCGTCGGAGTCAATCACGAAATTCTCGCTCATCATGTTGGCGCTGACATTGGCGAGGTAAACCTTTCCCGACACGCTTATCACCTTGTCCCCAAGTCCCTCAAAACCAACAATATTGCGCCCAACGACAGAGATAAGAGCCTTGTCACGATAGACGGTCACATCAGCCCACTTCCCGATCTCCTCCAAGGCTTCCTGAAGGGCATCCCTCTCCTCGGGGACAACCAGATAGACCTCAGACTCGGTGGCCTTCGCCAGAGTCACGGGAATCCTGCGGGGATAGAGCGCGGCGAACACCTTCCAGAACATCCTGGTGACACCGTCCAACTTGGGAGAGGTCACTTTGATGAACAGGATATCATTCTTGGCGGCCACTGACTTGGGGCCGTCCGGAGCTTGGTCGCCCCTGACCACGAGGGTTCCTTCGCAAGAGGGATTGGTGGAATTGAGCACCTTGATGGGAATATTCTTCTTCCTTGCAGGCTCTATCGTGAGAGGATGGAGAACCCTGGCGCCCATAGCGGCCATCTCAGCTGCCTCCTCGTAGGAGATCATATCGATTTTGCGGGTGTCCTTAACGACCCTCGGGTCCGCGGAACGAATGCCGTCCACATCGGTCCATATCTCCACTCTTTCCGCGCCCAAAGCCATTCCGAATATGGCTGCTGAGTAGTCCGAGCCTTCAAAACCGAGCACTGAGGTTGCTCCCTTGGGGGTGGAGGCCACGAAGCCTTGAGTCAGGACGAGGTCCGCTCCCCTGTATTCAAGGCCGACTATACGCTTGATGTTGGCCTCAGTGACTTCCATGTCAGGACGGGCGCTGAGGTAATTGTCATCGGTCGTGATCATCCTGCGGGCGTCGATCCAGTGGCAGGATATGTCATTTGCGTTGAACGCATAGGAGATGATCGTGGATGATAGAAGTTCGCCTGTGGAGATGATTCTTGCCTCGCTCCTTGAGGACAATTCGCCTATAAGGCAAACTCCGCCGACAAAAGCCTCGAGATCAGCGATGCGCTCCTCGATCTTGGCAAGACATTCCTCCAGAAGGTCGGGCCTTGAGGCAAGCAGATTCTTTGCAAGGTTGAAATGCCTCTCTCTCAACTGTTTGAGAAGATCCTTGACATTGTCTTCACGTTGGGTCTCCGCCTCTTCGGCCAAGGAGCACAGCAACCTGGTCACCCTGGCAAGAGCGGAGACAACCACAAGAGGTTTCTCTCTCAGTCTCCCTTTCACGATCGAGATGACTCTCCCGATCGCCGCTTCGTCCTGGACGGACGTTCCTCCGAATTTGATAATGATCATTTTGTGAAATATTAATTAAGTTCGTTATACATTTTCTTTTGTTACCGTCTTGAATATCTTGATGTCTCGCTCAACTGCCAACATGAGGTCACTGACGAGGACATATTCATTGGGAGTGTGGGCGACAAGGATGGATCCCGGGCCACAAATGGCTTTGCGGGCAAACTTGACGAGCCTTGGAGCGTCGCTCCCAAAAGATACTGGCTTGGATGGTATATCGTCAACTTCAGAGAAAGACATCAACGGTGTGTCACCCCCGAAAGCTTGAATCACGGTCCCAGGGGGAGCGGCTTCAAGGAGTTTTTGCTGGACCATGTCGTCCGTGGCGAAGGTGGTTCTGAAATAAATCCTGAAACGAGTCTCTGGACTTAGTATGTTCTGAGGGTTGGAACTGAGCAGGTCCCCTACGTTCCATGTAGTGGGCCCTAGGATGGGATCTTTAGGGAAATCTGTCTGTCTCAATGAGTTCATCATATCCACGAACCCATCCACGGCACTCAAGCCGCACTCGGGATAGCCGGAGTGACAGGGCTTCCCGGGGATTGTCACCTCAAACGCCTTGGTGCCCTTGTTTGCTGATGACAGGCAATTGTCGGTCGGTTCGCCGACAAGGACAAAATCGCCGCCTGGGTTATTCTTCGTGTAAGCCTTAGCTCCATGGGATCCCGTCTCCTCACCAGCGAGAAGCAGCAAGCCGAAATCCCGGTACCCTTCCTCGCTAAGGCGAAGACAGGCATTGTACATGGAGAATATCTGTCCCTTGGCGTCGCAACTGCCCCTGCCTTTAATGATGGTGTCGTCCTGAGCAGCGATTCTCCCATCAGGGAGAGTGTCACCCTTTTTTACCAAGTCCACGCTTGGCGCTATGTACGGAGGGACGGTGTCGAGATGGGTGCAGAAGACGAAGGACGGCTTGCCTGTCCCGGACCAGTCCAGCAACAAATTGACAGTCCCGTCCCCAACCTCAAACTCGAAGGCCTCCGGCCCCTGTGGTTCGACAGGCGGTCCCTGAGCCGCCATTTCCGGTCCCTGAGCTTGTCGAAGGGCCAGCCGCTCCTTCAGGAAATCAGCAAGACGTCTCTCCTCCCCCGAAGTCGAGGGAATACCAAGAATCTCGAGGAATAATTCCAGATCCATCACCATAATCGCATAATCGTTCAAATATAATGAATATAATCCATAATTCAAGCGTAACAAGGAATAATCCCTATTATTGCGATTCTTGAAAAAAAAGTGTAAATTGCGGGTTACAAACAAACTGCGAATTAATAATCAATAATCTTAATATCATGAAAAAACATCCTTCCCTCTTTTTCAGCCTGATTCTCACAATAGCCGCGGCGCTATCGCTGGCATCTTGCCAGAGGGCTGAGTTTGACATTCAGGAGCCTCAGGCGGCCGACCGGCAAAAAGAGATCCGCGAGGTGATCATCACCGCCAGCATCGCTGACCCCTCCAGTGAGACAAGGACCTCCTACAACGAGACCGAGTCCAAGAACTACTGGACCCCAGGGGATAAGATCAAGATCTTCAGCGCGGGTGAGTCAAGCGAGTTCACTTCCATAAACACCGTCCCCGAGACCATGGTGAAGTTCAGGGGACTGATATCCTTCATCACCGGAACAAGCAATGATGACGAGGACTCTAAGGACTATGTCTGGGGCTTGTACCCTTACAGCACAGGGGCGACCTACGCCGAGCCCGACGGGATCTCACGCACCGCGAGAATCACGACAACCATTCCGGACACGCAGACCGGAGTTGCGGGCACCTTCGGCGACAACCTCGCCGTGATGAT
>JAEEGF010336261.1_pt1 | contig 12044 bp, 9 predicted proteins | sample 9134171 | NCBI WGS metagenome assembly JAEEGF01 (sample SAMN16246542, study PRJNA631951) | gut metagenome | biome: gut microbiome; feature: rumen; material: AP-attached | host: Bos | place: Iran: Karaj | collected 2018-10 | reverse complement strand
TTCCAGGTTGCCTTTTTTAATACGAAGTATTTTCCTGCTTCTTCAGCGAGAGCAACTACACAGAACATCTCGAAGAAAGTATAAAGACCATTTGCTGAATTGAAGAATATAGATAAAACAAAAATACCAAGTTCTTCAAGAATCGAAGCACTGATAGTTGTAAGTGCACCAAGACCAAACACCTTTGCCATAAGAGAAACAGGCTCTTTCTCAATGTTATCAGCCTTGTAGATTACAACCAGTAAAACTATTGCAGGTAGTACTGCAAGTAAAGCTAGTAATGACATATTTTTCCCCTTTTTAACTTTTTTTCATATGTTTTTGCGTAAAATTCATTACTTGGTTAAAGTATTATATTTCATGAAAAATGTCAACTAAATACTGGCAGATGAAAGCATATAGAAGTTCTAAATCATGGAATCCTGCATAGCTATATGTGTATCATAAAATGTGATATACTCAATATATCAACAATATTTTATGAGGATAACGTATATGGCGGTTGATTTGACCAATGAAAATGTCAAATTATCTGAATATGTGATCAGCAATATTGATGAAGCTGTTAAGAATGAGTGGATAAAGGTGTATTATCAGCCGGTTATCAGGTCTCTGACTAACAGGCTTTGTGGCTGTGAGTCTTTGGCTAGATGGATTGATCCCGTACACGGTTTTCTGCCACCCGGAAAATTTATCGGTGCTTTGGAAAAGAGCCGCCAGATTCATAAGCTTGACTGTTTTATTATTGAGAAAGCTTGTGAAGACATTTCTTACAGACTAAAAAATAATCTTCCTGTAGTTCCTGTTTCTATTAATTTTTCCAGGCTTGATTTCGAGACAGTTGATATGCTGGATGTCTTGGAAGGGGTTGTAGAGAAATATGATATTCCCAGAGATTTTATTCATATAGAGATAACAGAGAGCATGATCGTATCCGATGCGGAACTCATGCGTTCTGAAATTGAGCGCTTTAGAAATGCAGGCTATGAAGTATGGATGGACGATTTCGGAAGCGCCTATTCGTCGTTAAATCTTTTGAAGGATTATACATTTGATACCCTTAAACTTGATATGGGCTTTTTGTCATCATTTACAGATAAATCCAAGGCTATAGTGACTTCAATAATTACCATGGCCAAAAATATCGGTGTAAAGACTTTGGCGGAAGGTGTAGAGACAGAGGAACAGGCGGCTTTTTTGAAAAAGATTGGCTGTGCCAGACTACAGGGATATTTTTATGGGAAGCCTATGCCTGTTTCAGAACTGTTTTCTTCCATGGAAGAAAAGAATATTGAAGTTGAAGAAAGACAGTGGAGACATTACTATGATGTGGCAAGCTTTAATGCCATAGAATCAGATGAATCATTGGAACTTTTGGAACATGAAGGCTCTAAATTCCATACTCTTTTCATGAATGATATCTTCAAGGAACAGATTTTGGATCAGGAGCATCCGCTTGAAGAGATTGATCGTATTCTCTACAATGAAGGTTCGCCTTTAACCCAAAAACACCGTGAGTTTGCAAAGGTTATAGAAAAAACAAAGAATCTTGAGACCTTCTATTATACATATAACGGCAATATATTGTGTCTGAAGGCAAAAGAGCTGGCGGTTCACAAGGAAAGACATCTTTTAAAAGGTTCTTTGATAAATATTTCAATGGATCAGAAACTGATGAAGAGAAACCATCTCAACTACAGATTAAAAGAGATAAATCATCTGTTTGATGTGGTAATTCAGATAAATCCCGGCAATAATACTGCTGTGCCTCTTCTTGGAAAAGTCAAATACAATATAGGGACAGTATGTGATGATAGTGCAGATTATCAGAACCAGTTAACATTGTTTAAAAAGCTCTATCTTTTCCCTGAGGACAGAGAAAAATTTGATGAGTTCTCAGAGATAAAAAATTTAAAAGAAAGAGTAGAAGCGTCCTCAAAGGGATATGTGGATGCTACGTTCAGGCTAAAACAGGAGGATGGAAATTATAAGTGGAAGGAATTCTATCTTATGATGATTCCCGGAACGTCAGGGAATGAATATCTTGTATGCATAAAATCCCTACCTGAAAATGTGGCAAATGTTGTGTCAGATACTTTCAGACAAAAATCGGAAGAAAATGCATCAGATGCCGGGGGCAGCGAAGCTTTATATCCTCTTATCTGGAAAAACATAGTTCATAATTCCAACATTATGTATTTTTGGAAGGATAAGGAAAGAAGATTTTTAGGTGCAAACAAGTCCTTCCTCGAGTTTTATGGCTTTGATTCCCTGGAGGATATTTTGGGTAAGACTGATGAGGACCTTCACTGGAATGTAGATGAAACAGCTTATAAAAGCGATGAAGTCGATGTAATAGAAAAGGGCACTATAGTTAGAAATGCTCCGGGACAATGCATAGTGAACGGCGTTGTTCACAATATTGTCTGCAATAAGATACCATTTTATAAAGATGAAAAGATAATAGGTCTGATAGGTTACTTTATGGACTGCGATGAGGAATACGACAAGTCTGTAGCGTCCAACAGCAACAGAAAAACCGACCCTATTACCGGAATAATGAACGCAAGGACTTTTGTGGACACCATGATAGACTATGCTCAGGAATATCATGACAACAATAAGGATTATGGTCTTATCATTTTCAGAAATACGAAGTATGAGAGGATAGTAGAAGAATTTGGTATAGAATGTGGGCATGCTCTGCTTAAAAAAATAGCCCAGGAGATAATTGCTGTTACCGGTCAGAGCTGTGCTGTTGCCAGAACGAAGGAAGCCGATTTTGCGCTTCTTATTTCTACTAATAATGAAAAGGTCCTAATTGATCTGGCAAAAGAGATAACGACTAAAGTAGAGAGTATCAGACAGATTGATGGAAACAGTATAACAATAAGGTTTAAGTCTGCTACAGTCCTGAGGTCACTGGTAGAGTTCGATGATGAGAATATTTACCAGTACACACTTAATATGCTTGATTCTTGAATTTAAGTTAAAAGAACATATATAATCATGAGTATGATGAAGAAAACTTTTTTTATAACAAATTTCATACTCATGATTTTTTTGTGTGGTTGCAGTTTCTCAGTGGAAAAGAATGATAATTCGAATCTGGAGCTTAGTATAACTTATTTTGGCGAGTCGGAAGGTGAGAGTGACTCAGCAGAAATGGACAGTACAGAGATAGAAGTGCCTGAAGAAAAGACGGAAGAAAGTAGCAGTAGCGAAGATGCGACTGATGAAAAAGATGATTCCAAAGGCGGAATACTCTCTGATATTTCTGATATCAATTTAAGAGATACAGATGGAAATGGGAAGAAATATCTTTTTACCTATAATGGTAAAGACTATTCGGCTGTATACACTAAAGATAACTGGAGAATCTATGATTCCTGTGAAATCAACAATACTGAGGATATTACAATAATCTGTGAGGCACTTATAAGTGTTCATCAGATTCACGGAAGTGACATGGAATCCTACAGAACAGCTGAAGATATGGCATACGAATGGCTGCAGCACAATCTGGCATATATGTTTCTTTCTGACGATAACCCGTGGAAAGTACATGCACAGAATGTAGACCTTGATCCCAAGGACCAGGGAAAGAGCTTTGATGAAATCTATGAGGACAGAACAGGCAAAGAGTTTAATCTCGGGGACTTTTTCAAGACTCCGTGATCACAACTCATATTTGGATTTCTTTCGCCCGATCTCTTCCATATAGGCAGCGGTAATGATACCTGTAGGGAGAGCAATTACTGCCATTCCCACAAGGGCAGAGAGCATGGTGATAAGTCTTCCGACGGTAGTTACAGGAGAGATGTCACCATAGCCGATAGTAGTTATGGATATCGTAGCCCAGTACAAAGAATCCAGAAATGTGTTAAACAAGTTGGGTTCAAGCTGGAAAATAAGCATAGCTGAGATAAAAATGTAAATGACGATAAGAATAAGTACAGCGAGAAGTTGTTTTCTTACCTTCCTTATAACATTTGAAATGACAATCATGGTCTTTGAATAACGCACAAGCTTTATAACTCTGAATGCTCTGAACAGACGAAGAAGCCTTAATGATGTTTTTACCGGCCATATTACATAAAGAATAGGGATAAGTGACAGAAAATCAAAGATAGCAAGGGGAGATAGAAGATAAGCGATATATGCGCTTATGCTTTTATAGCCCATTTTGTAATCGGCAGTATAGAGTCTTGCTGCGTAGTCAATTAAGAAAATCACAAATGTTGATATATCAATATACTTTGTATAAATATTTCCATTTTTTAAGGTCAAGGGAATAAGACCTACGATAACAGCTGTAGTCATAAGCATGTCGTAGGCTTTCGAGGACTTATCTCCCATGCGGGATACTTCTATTACTTCATACATTCTTTTCTTGAATTCTTCCATGGCGCACCGCTTTCTATTTATTTATCAAAGCCAGAATTCCTAGACATATAAGACCGATCGATATTAGCTGGCATAGAGCTATAAATATTCGTGATCTGCGAATTTTATGATTTTTGATTATGCCGGAATCATCTATAAGTGCTTCGTTTTCTGTGTTTTTTCTTGTCTTGACCATATTTTATCCTTTTTTACTAAACGATGTTATATAATAATGTTATCGTAATAACATACACTAATCAAGAAAATAAAATGCAGTTAAAAAATATCAATTTGGTATTGATAAAATGCATCAAGTGTATTATTATTTATTCATAAATGATGCATAAAAATACAGAAAAACAGTTTTAAATGCATAAAAGAACAGTATTATGCATACAAGGAGGGAAATATTATGAAAAAGAAATTAATTTCAATGATGTTAATGGCTACAATGGCTCTTTCACTTGCTGCATGCGGCTCTTCATCTGCTGATAATGCAGGTCAGACAGCAGAGACTACTACACAGACAAATGCTTCTGAAGGCGAAGAAAAGAAGGCAGCAGATATCCCAACTGTTTCAGCAGGAAAGCTTACAGTAGCAACTTCACCTGACTTTGCTCCTTATGAATTCTATGCTGTAGATGAGTCAGGTACTCCACAGCTTGCAGGTTTTGATATTGCTCTTGCTCAGTACATTGCAGATTATATCGGACTTGAGCTTGAAGTTGTTCCGGTTGATTTCGACGGCGTTCTGATGGAGCTTCAGACCAAAGCTGTTGACCTTGGAGTTGCAGGTCTTTCTCCTGATCCAAAGCGTGAATCAATCATGGACTTCTCAGACATCTATTATGAAGGTGGTCAGTCTTTTGTCTGCACACAGGCAAACAAGGACAAATTCGCAAGCCTTGCTGATGTAAATGTTGCCGGTCTTGAAATCGGTGCACAGACTGGTTCAATCCAGGTTGACCTTGCTCAGACAAACAGCCCTGACACAGATATCATTCAGCTTACAAAGGTAACAGATATTGTTGCTGAGCTTCTTGCAGGAAAGCTTGATGGAGCTTATATCGAGACAGCAGTTGCTGAGAGCTATGCCAAGAATTATCCTGACCTTTGCGTAGTACTTGATGTTCCATATGATGGAGCAGAAGGTTCTGCAATCGGCGTTTCAAAGGGTAACGATGCTCTTAAGGCAGCAGTAAATGAAGCAATTAAGAGTGCAATTGAAAGCGGCAAGATGGCTGAGTTCGTAGCTACAGCTAATGAGCAGGCAAGCGGAGAGATCATTGAAGGCTTACTTGACAACTAAAATTCGCTACAAGCGAAAATAAAGACGCTGCAGGAAAGGTTACTTATAATAAGTAATCTGACCTGCAGGTCGAATATAAAGGATGGATATGGATAGTTTTATTAAAGCGGAAAATTTTACTAAGATTGTACCTTATGCCAGCTTATTCTGGCAGGGACTTGTAGTCACTGTATTGCTTTCATTTTTTACAGTGGCTATTGGTTTTGTATTGGCACTTATTTTATCAAGTATGAGAATGTCAAAGATTTGTCCTTTTGCATTTCTAGGACTTGATAAAGACGGACGCCAAAGAGAAAATGGATTTCTGGCAGCAGTTGGTAAGTTTAACCCACTTAGCTTTCTTGCAACTGCATATGTAGAGATTCTCAGATCCACACCGGTAATTGTTCAGGTTGCGATCATTTATTACGGCGTTTTTGGTTCACTTATTGAACTTCCTAATTTCACATTTTTAGGATTTGTTAAGTTCAACAGATTTGTACCTGGCGTTGTCGCACTTGGAATGAACTCCGGAGCATATCTTTGTGAGATCATGAGATCAGGTATTCAGTCAATTGACAGAGGTCAGACTGAGGCTGCAAGATCTCTTGGTATGAGCCAGTTCCAGAACATGAAGTATATTATTTTACCGCAGGCTATCAAGAATATTCTTCCTGCTATTGCCAATGAATTCGTAGTAATCATAAAAGAATCTGCTATTACCTATACAATAGGTGTTCAGGACATTATGTCCGCTGTCAACGCGGTAAGAGGTGCTACTTTCATTATTATCGAGCCACTTTTGGTAGCAACAGCCATTTATTTCTGCCTGTGCTTCCCTACAAGTAAGCTCATTGCATATTTTGAGAGGAGGATGAGCCGTGGAGACAAGAGATAAGCTTATTCAGATAAAAAACTTAGAAAAACATTATAATAACGGAGCAATCAAGGCTCTTGACGGAGTTACTGTAGATATCGACAAGGGTGATGTTATGGTTGTTATAGGACCATCGGGAAGTGGAAAGTCAACTTTCCTTCGTTCACTTAACTTATTGGAAGAACCAACCGGTGGCGAGATTATTTTTGACAATATCGATATCACCAAAAAGAAATATAAAGACAGCAACGGCAAGTGGGTTAAGGTAAACATGGACCTTCACAGGCAGAAGATGGGAATGGTTTTCCAGCATTTCAATCTTTTCCCTCATAAGACAATTATGGAGAATATGATTCTTGCTCCTATGAAGGTAAAAAATGTTCCTGAGGAAGAAGCCAAAAAGAAAGCGTTGGAGCTTCTCTCACGTGTTGGTCTTGGAGATAGAGCAGATGCTTATCCTATACAGCTTTCAGGCGGACAGAAGCAGCGTATTGCAATTGTCAGAGCACTCATGATGGAGCCTGAGGTAATGCTCTTTGATGAACCTACTTCAGCCCTGGACCCTGAAATGGTTGGCGAAGTACTTGATGTTATGAAGCAGCTTGCAGCAGAAGGCATGACCATGGTAGTTGTAACTCATGAGATGGGATTTGCCAGAGAAGTTGGTAACAGGGTGTTATTCATGGCGGAAGGCAAGCTCCTTGAGCAGGGAACCCCTGAGGATATATTCGAACATCCCAAGCACGAGAGACTTCAGGAATTCCTCGGAAAGGTACTTTGATCCTTACATTATAAGCAGACACTATTTTAGCATGGACATAATTATGAATGAATTCAAAGTTATTGCAGTAAAAGAGATTGAGAAAAAAGAAAATCTAATTTGTGACGTGGCAGATAAAATCTGGGACTATGCAGAGCTTTCATTAAAGGAATACAAGTCCTGTGATTTATACTGCGAGGTCATGACAAAGGAAGGCTTTGAGGTTGAAAAAGGCATCTGTGGTATTCCCACAGCTTTTTCAGCCTCTTTTGGTAGTGGAAAGCCTGTCATAGGTCTTTTGGCTGAGTATGATGCACTATCCGGACTACCCAAATTAAAGGCAAAAGACATCATTGATGCCTCATCAGTTCTGGAAAGCGTTTCCTCTGATAGTTCCGGTCATGGTTGCGGACACAATCTGCTGGGAGCAGGAGCTATGGCTGCAGCAATTGGTCTTAAAGAGTATTTACAAAAATCAGGGCGAGAGGGCACTGTAGTACTGTATGGATGTCCCGGAGAAGAGGGCTGTGCATCAAAAGCCTTTATGGCTAGAGACGGAGAATGGAAAAAGCTAGATGCAGCTCTAACATGGCACCCTGCTGATTGCAATGAGGTTGTTACAGGCTCATCCAACTCCTGTATTCAGGTTCAGTATACTTTTAACGGCATTTCATCCCATGCAGCAGGAGCACCGGACAAGGGAAGAAGCGCGCTGGATGCAGTTGAAATTATGAATATCGGCGTTCAGTTTTTGCGAGAGCACATGAGTTCAAAAGCTCGTGTTCACTATGCGATAACAGATGCCGGAGGAGTCAGCCCCAATGTGGTTCAGTCCAGAGCTACCGTACTGTATATGGTTCGTTCCAATCATGTAAAAGAAGCTTTGGAACTTCAAAAGAGAGTTGATAAAATCGCTGAGGGCGCCGCTCTTATGACAGAGACCACCTTTGAGAGAAGATTCATAGACGGAATGTCTGATACAGTTACCAATCGTACTCTGGAAGAAGTAGCTTTTAATAACTTTAAGGAACTTGGAGTGCCTTCTCATACCAAAGAAGAACTTGAGCTGGCAAAAGAAATAGCACTTACTTATGAATCCAGAGAAAAGAATCCGGGAATCGGTTCTGACTTTGACGAAATGTATGCGCATAACGCTGCTGAACTTAAGAATACCAATGGTTCTTATATGAACGATTTCTTACTTCCACACTATATGGGAGATGCTTTTGAGCCCTCATCTACTGATGTGGGAGATGTCAGCTACAATTGTCCGACATTGCAGATTCATGTGGCTGCCTGGCCAAACGGTTGCCCCGGTCATAGCTGGCAGAATGTTTCATCAGCAGGCTCAAGCATTGGACATAAAGCTGCTGTTCATGCAGGCAAGGTTCTTGCGGCAACAGCCATAGATCTTTTTGAAGATGACAGCATTCTGACAAAGTGCCTGGAAGAGTTTAATATCAGAACAAAGGATGGATATTCATGTCCTATTCCTGATGGAGCAGTAGCTGAAATTTAAGAAAAAATGATACACCTGAAATAATCAATAATGCAACAAAGTTGCGAAAATGCGGGTGTTTGTGAACGAAGTTTGAATAAATTATAAAATAACCTTCATTGCATTGAATTGCATACAACTTTATGATATTTTGTTTGTTGCAATTTGCTATGGAGGTAATTTTATATGTGGAAAAAGATAAGTGCAGTTTTTACTGCTGCATTGTTACTTGCTACAGTATCAATGACCGGTTGTGGAAACAGTGCAGTAGAAGTCAATAATGCCACTACAGAAAGTAGTGAGGATAATGCTCTTCCTTCAGGAAAGGTTGACCTCAGAGTCTGGGGCGCCGAAGAAGATGAGGAGCTTGTTAATCAGATCATAAGCAGCTTTGTTTCTGAATATCAGGGACAGGCTGATTTCAACATCACATTTGAAGCTCACAGCGAAGCTAACTGCAAGGACGACATTCTTGGAGATGTATTAAATGCTCCTGACGTATTTACTTTTGCAGATGACCAGCTCATGGCTTTTGTAGCTTCAGGTGTTCTTAAGAAAGTTTCTAACGACTCAGTTATCTCAAGTCGCAATATCCCCGCATCAACTGATGCAGCATCATTAAATGGAGTGCTCTATGCATATCCTTTAACTGCTGATAATGGATATTTTCTTTTTTACAACAAAGACTATTTAAGTGAAGAAGATGTACAGACTATGGATGGCCTTTTATCTGCAGCTGCTGAAAGTGGCAAGCAGGTATTTATGGAAATGACATCAGGTTGGTATATGTATTCATTCTTTGGAAATACAGATATGGAGATTGGACTTAACGACGATGGTATTTCTACTTTCTGTAACTGGAATGCTACATATACAGATATTACAGGAAAAGATGTAGCAGAAGCTATGATGGCTATCGGAACAAATCCGGCTTTTTCTTCCACAAGTAACGATGGATTTGCGCAGGGAGCAGCTGATGGAACATTTGTTGCAGGTGTAAGTGGAATATGGGATGAAAACTCCATAAAAGAAGCATGGGGAGATAGCTATGCAGCTACAAAGCTCCCTACATATACTGTTGCAGGTAAACAGCTTCAGATGGCAAGCTATGCTGGATATAAGCTTGTAGGAGTAAATTCATACTCTAAGAATGCCGAGTGGGCAGCTGTTTTTGCTGATTGGATGACCAATGAAAAGAATCAGCAGCTAAGGTTTGAACTTCGAGGTCAGGGACCTTCAAATGTTAATGCGTCATCAGCAGGACAGGTAGCAGAGTCCAAGGCAATCAAAGCACTTCAGTTACAGTCTGATTATTCAAGCCTTCAGCGTGTAGGCGGAACATATTGGGATGCAGCTTCAACTTTTGGAAATCTTATTAGTGAAGGTAATCCATCCGGAAAGAGTCTGCAGATTCTGTTAAATGAGATGGTTACTTCGATAACCGGTGAAGAATCAACAGGTGATCTTGAGGCTGAAGAAGCTGCTACAGAAAGCTCAGCAGAAGTAGCCGAAGATGCAGCAACAGAGAGCTCATCGGAAGTAATCGAAGATGCAGCGACAGAAGCATCATCTGAAATAGCTGAGGAGTCAGCAGAGGGTTCTTCAGAGATGTCTTCAGAAGTATCCGATGCAGCGGTAGAAGCATCTTCTGCTATAGGAGGTTGATCTCATGAATAAAAAGACAAGTATACGTGTAAAAATACTGGTTCCTGTAATATTACTGGGACTGGTTTCAATTCTTTCAAATATTATGGCAGTTCTGAATCTCAGAAGGGTAAATGATGCTGCCTCAGTTATTGCAGATGATTATCTTATGGCAATAACCAAGCTTGATACAATTGGTCAGACTTCCAAAGACATCCATACTTTGGCATTGTCACATATTGTAGCTACAGATTTTGAAACTATGACCTCTGTAATAGAAGAGATTGAAAAAGAAGAAGCTGTATTGGATGAGGCTATTGCTCAGTATGGAGCACATGTGGACGATAGCACTTCTAAGGATTATAACAACCTTGTTAACGATTATGACAGCTTTAGGGATTCTGTTAAGATACTTCTTGCGCAAAGTGCCAATCAAAAGACAAAAGATGCCTATGCAACAGCTAATGGTCTTGTTGCAGAGAGTTCTAGAAAGCTTAATGACGACATAAATGCAATTATTTCATCATTCCAGAATAATGCAGCCGGTGAAAGAGAAATATTGAATGCCGGATTCGGAGTTTCTATTATTTCAAGTATTGTAGTAATAATTATAAGTATTTTAGCAGCAATCATCGCCATTTTCATGGTTTCCAGATATGTTATCAGACCTGTAATAAAGGCTGAATCAGACTTAAGAGAGATAATTGAAGGCATTAACAACCGTGAGGGTGACCTTACACGCAGAGTTACTGTGATGTCACATGATGAAATCGGAGCTTTGAGTAATGGTATAAATTCATTCATAGAGCTTTTGCAGAATATTTTTGCTATTATTACCAATAATTCCGATGCTATGGATAAGATAGTTACAGATGTTCTTGGCAGCGTTCAGACATCAAACAGTAGTGCGGCAGATCTTTCTGCTCTTACAGAAGAATTATCAGCAACAATGCAAGAGGTTGCTAACAGCGCTAATGCAATTAATAAAAATACAGAGACAGTAGTAGTTGATGTTGAGAAGATGGCTGAAAAGAGCCGGGAAATCAATGAGTACTCCAAGACTATGAAACAGCATGCTGACAACATGGAAAAGACAGCAAGAACAAATATGGCTGAGACTAATGCTAAGGTAAATGAGATTCTGGAAGCACTTAATAAAGCCATAGCTGACAGCCAGAGTGTTGATCAGGTAAACTCACTTACTGATGATATTATGAATATTGCAAGCCAGACTAACCTTTTGTCGCTCAATGCTTCTATAGAAGCTGCCAGGGCAGGAGATGCGGGAAAAGGATTTTCTGTTGTTGCCGGTGAGATAGGTTCCCTTGCAGGAAACAGTAAGCAGACTGCTGAGAATATTCAGAAGATAAACACTGTTGTGGTAAATGCGGTACATAATCTTGCAGATAGTGCAAATGACCTTGTATCCTATATGCAAAATTCTATTTTACCTGAGCTTGCTAAATTTGTAGAAGATGGTGGTAAATATAGAGAAAACGCCAACTATATTGAATCAGTAATGACTGATTTCTCAGAAAAAACAGAAGGTTTCCAGGAAACCTTTACTGAGATTGCCGAGTCTATCAGCAGT